>ENA-OQBJ01000543-OQBJ01000543.1-human-gut-metagenome-genome-assembly--contig:-NODE-543-length-19570-cov-1.942344_pt1 | contig 19570 bp, 27 predicted proteins | sample MGYA00242743_ERZ504545 | MGnify/ENA primary metagenome ERZ504545 (study PRJEB26092, sample SAMD00036252) | human gut metagenome | host: Homo sapiens | study: EMG produced TPA metagenomics assembly of...
AACCTGAAAATGAAACAAATCTGAAATATTTTTACGATATGATGATAGAAGCAAGTGATTATCCTGTATCACGTTTGACTTTTGATGACCTCAATGAGGTTATGTCAGAATAGGATTTAGTTGAATTTTAAACTTGCATTTTTATCATTTTTTCTGTATCATAAAAACATTAGACAGTAAAGTATTAGTAAGTTAGATAAGACAAGTATTGGAGAATAAAAATGGCTAAGATTAATTTAACGCCCAAGAAAATCTACGAACAAGAATTTAAAACAAGCATGCGTGGATACGATAAAAAAGAAGTTGATGAGTTTTTAGATGATGTAATCAAAGATTACGGTGTCTATATTGCTCTAGTTAAGGAATTGCAAGAAGAAAATGCAAAACTTAAGGCTAAAGCTTCATCAGCTCCTGCAAGTCGCCCAGCATACGCAAGTGCGACAAGTGAGCCATCACGTGCGAATGCCAATGTTGCTTCGGCTTCAAACTATGATATCTTAAAACGTATCAGTCGTTTGGAAAAAGAGGTCTTTGGAAAACAAATCGTCGAATAAAACTGGTTTGTGCAATTTTTGGATAATCGCATGGTTGCTAGTCTTCCATGAGGAAAGTCCATGCTAGCACTGGCTGTGATGCCAGTAGTGTTTGTGCTAGGTGAATTAATAAGCTAGGGACTTGATTTTCAAGTTACGGCGAGCGAACTGGCTAAGTCTTCGGATAAGTTTTAGTAGCTCTGAAAGTGCCACAGTGACGGAGTTTTAGGGAAACCTAGAAAGTGGAACGCGGTAAACCCCTCAAGCTAGCAACCCAAACTTTGGTAGGGGCATGGGATGGCTGGAAACGAACGGACCATCCTGACTGCTTTGCAGTAGACAGATGATTATCGAAGGAAGTGGTACCTAGTCACTTCTGGAACAAAACATGGCTTATAGAAAATTGCATATAGGTGAGGCTGGGACACATGTCTCAGCCTTCTTTTAGCAAGAATTCTCTCTTTTACAATTATATCTAAAGAAAAGAGTGGGAAAATAAGCCGTCAGTTAAGAAAGTTTGTACTCGTAACAATGAGATAAAAGGATGACAATGAAAGAAACATTTACATTAGTAGCAACTGCTGCAGCAGGTCTTGAAGCTGTGGTTGGACGTGAATTGCGTGAGTTAGGTTATGACACTCAGGTTGAAAATGGTAAGGTGCGTTTCCAAGGCGATGTTCGTGCAATAGCGGAAACTAACCTTTGGTTGAGAGCAGCAGACCGTATCAAGATTGTAGTGGGTGAATTTCCAGCACGTACCTTTGAGGAACTCTTTCAGGGAGTTTTTGCCTTAGACTGGGAAAATTATCTTCCGCTAGGTGCAAAGTTCCCAATTGCTAAGGCTAAATGTGTTAAATCAAAGCTTCATAATGAGCCATCTGTTCAGGCAATTTCCAAAAAAGCTGTCGTTAAGAAATTGCAGAAGTATTTCCACCGTCCAGAAGGAGTGCCTCTTCAAGAAACAGGAGCAGAATTTAAGATTGAAATTTCTATTTTAAAGGATAAGGCTACAGTTTGATTGATACCACAGGTGCTAGTCTCTTTAAGCGTGGCTATCGTACTGATAAAGGTGGGGCACCTATTAAGGAAAATATGGCGGCTGCTATCCTTGAACTTAGTAACTGGTATCCGGATAAACCGTTGATTGACCCGACTTGTGGTTCAGGGACCTTCTGTATTGAGCTGCAATGATTGGTATGAACATTGCGCCAGGATTTAATCGTGATTTTGCCTTTGAAGCATGGAATTGGGTGGATAAAGATTTAGTACAGTCGGTACGTGATGAAGCAGATAGCAAGGCAAACTATGATGTTGAATTAGACATTATGGGTTGTGATATTGATGGCCGTATGGTTGAGATTGCAAAAGCTAATGCTCGTGAGGCAGGTCTTGAAGATGTTATTAAATTGAAACAAATGCGTTTACAGGACCTGAAAACAGATAAAATCAATGGTGTCATTATTTCAAACCCTCCTTATGGTGAGCGTTTGTTGGATGACAAGGCTGTGGATATCTTGTATAATGAAATGGGTCAAACTTTTGCGCCACTTAAAACTTGGAGCAAGTTTATCTTGACCAGCGATGAACAATTTGAAAGCAAATACGGTATGAAAGCCGATAAAAAACGTAAGCTTTATAACGGGACACTTCGTGTTGATTTGTATCAATATTTTGGTGAGCGTGTTCGCCGTTCTGAGGCTAGAAAGGTAAATTAAACGTGTCAGAAGATAAAACACAAAATGGCTATGAAGGTAGCCAAGAGCTAGATTTCCAAGATGCCAAGGAAATGACAGTCGGTGAGGCTGTCCGCAAAGAAGCTGAGATTAATGCTGGTGTAACAGAAACAGATAGCATTTTGGATAAGTATATCAAGCAACACCGCGAAGAAGTTGCCTCACAAAAATTTTCAAAGAAAATTGAAGCTGATGGCGACACATCACCTTTGGATGCTTTTATTCAAAAGCAACGTCAGGAGTTTGCAGATTCAGGTTTGATTGGTCAATCAATGGCTAATGAGTCAATCAACTCAACAGCAGCTACTGAAGAAGTAACGCCGGTCACATTTGGTTTTGGTGCTACAGATAACAAGGTTGATGAAACTCAATCTCATATTGACAAGCAGTTGCCAAATGCTCCTGTTGAACCTGAGGTTATTGCAGAACCAGAAAGTCAAAGTTCTGAAGTTATCATTACGTCAACGAATGCTGATCGTTTCATCACGTCAGAAACAGAAAAATTTGACCTTGGTGATGCACTTGCAGATTCAGCTACTTCAACTAATCAGCAACGCCAGCCTATAACGATGCATTGGTAGATAATATTGATGATAACAATCCTTTGATTGCTAACATCGATGATCCAGAACCACAAAATCCTGTTGTTGCCAATATTGACGATACTGAGCCGCAAGCTTCAAAACCATTGTTGGATGATGTTGTTATCTCAGACACTATCGATTTGGCGGCTATTGCCTCAACAGTGGCAGGGGTAACTGGAGCAAAAGCTGACGAAGAAAAGACAACACCAAAAGTGTCTATGGCAGTTAATCGCCCATCTGCAGAAGACAGAATCTCTTCAGAGTCTATTTCACCATCGTATAAGAGTGCCTTTGATGGTGATATTCCAGTTTACCGTCGTAAAGGTGTTGTTATCGGTGCTCTAGCAGTTCTTGCTTTAGCTATTATTGGTGGTAGCTATGCTCTTTATAAAGGAACACATAGCCAATCAGCAAAACCAACAAGCACAGCTTCTTCAGCAGTGACATCATCATCAAGCAAGGACACGGCAGCTGCTGATAATAAGGCCTTCGAAGAAATGTATAAGAATTTCTTCACAGATGACGAGCAAACAAAACTCGCTAATGATCAATTTGGTAAGCTATCAGATTTGGAAAAACTGCTCAAGAAATTGGAGAAAACCAAGTATTATGATGCAGCTAAGAAAAAATATGATAACTTGAAGAAACAAATTGAAGCTGTACAAAAGATTAACAGTCAGTTTGAGTCAGATGCTCTGGTAGATGGTAGCTATAATGCCTCTATCGCTGTTAAATCCGATGCCAACTTTAATAATCTGCCAGAAAGTGTAACAACAACTGGAAATGCGAGTCTTGATAGCACTATCCAAGAAGCGATTAAGGGTGGTAAGACTCAGCTTGAAGAAAAAGCTAAGGCTGCGAGCGCAACATCTGCAGCGACAGCTGCTGATAGCGCCAATACTGCTAGTCCTGCTGCACCTTCAGGTGATAACACGTCTGGAGCAGCTTCTACTGGTGGTGGTGCGGCCGCATCAAATACTTCTGGAGCGCAAAATGGATCAGCTAACTCAGGTGCAACTGGTTCAACTGGTGCGACTGGAGGAACTACTGGTGGCTCAGCTGCAGCTTCAACAGTTGTAACACGCGGAATCACAAATTATAACCCATCAATCCTTCAACGTGACCGCTCACGTGTGCCTTATAATGCAAATGTAGTAGCAGATACAAGTAACCCAGCTTGGACTTGGGCTGATGGTGTTCTTGATAAGATTATTGAAACATCACACTCACGTGGTTACTTCTCAGGAGATAACTTCATCCTTGAACCAGTTAACATCATCAATGGTAATGGTTACTACAACTTGTACCTTCCAGATGGAACTTACCTCTTCAGTATCAACTGTAAGACAGGTTACTATGTTGGTAATGGTTCAGGTCACTCAGATAAACTGGATTATTAATAATAATCTGCGACACTCCTTAGGGAGTGTTTTTTGTTTTATCTTGGTGAAGGCCTAGTTTATAAGGATTTTGTGCTATAATAGAGGGATAAGATAGGGGTGAATACTATGGCAAAATTGATGCCGGGTAGAGTCCGTAATGAGGGTATTGAACTTTTTGAAAAGGATCTCATTACCATTCATCAGGTCTCAGAAACTCAGTTGGATACAACAGTTGACCAACATCATTTAATTTATGCACTCAATGATTCTGAAATCACGTGTGACTGTGATTATTTCGCTCAAAAAGGCTATTGTCCCCATTTGGCAGCGGTTGAGTATTATCTAAAAAATGATAAAGAAGGCCAGCGTCTCTTGGCAGAACTGGAAGAGGAACAAGAATCCTCTCAAGGCCAAGAGCGAGGTCACTCTTTTGGTGGTTTATTTTTAGAAGGGCTTTCCCTGAATGAAGATGATACCGTTAGATATAGCTTGATGGTAGAGGGAGAGGAATCTACCTTTGGTTCAGAGATTTGGTGGAGTATACGTTTACGTCGCTTACCAGATGAACGTTCTTATGTTATTCGAGATATTCCTGCCTTTCTCAAACTTGTAGAGGCTGAGGGTTATTATCAGATAGGTAAGAACTACTATGAACCCCTATCACTTATTCAATTTGACCAGGCTTCACAGGCATTTTTAGACTTCTTAGGACGGATGATTCCAGATGAAGCCAAGACTAATTTAGACTTTATTTTACCGAATAATGCACGTCACCTTTGTCTCCCTTACGGTTTTTTTGAGGAAGGTTTGAGACGGATGCAAGATTTGGATGGCTTTAGGTTTGAATGGGAAGGAACCGAATATCGCCAACTTTTGGTCGAGGATTTGACTGCTGATGCTCAGCTCTTCTCGTTTGATATTTGTGTCGAGCCCAAGATGATTGAATTGACTGTCGCTGAGAAGAATAGTCAGGCCTTTTTTAATAATCGTATTCTCTTTTATCAAGGTGTTTTTTATCGTCTGAATCGAAAACAACAAAAACTTTTGGTTGGCTTACGCTCTCTTCCAATCGGAAGCGATTTGAATAAGCACGTCAGCTTTAATCTCGATGAACAAGCCATCTTGGCTGCTAGTCTTTTTGATTTTAAGACTATGGGGCCAGTTAAGGCACCAAAAGCTTTTAATATCAAGGATTTCACACCGAGATTTCGCTTTGATCTGAAAGGTGACAGTGAGATTATTCTTACATTAGCCTTTGATTTTGATGGTTTCTTGGTACATGATCGCCAAGAGTTGAGTCATTTAGGATTTACCAGTAACTATCGTCATGAGCAGGCTGTTTTTCGTTTGATGTCTAAGCATGGATTCACCCCTGATTTTCAGTCATCTAAACGATTAAGTAGCAGTCAAGAGCTCTATGATTTCTTTACAAATACTCTACCAGATTTTGAAAATGCAGGAACGGTTCTGATTGGACAGGAGTTACGTGACTTACGGGTTGAGCAGAGTCCACAGGTTCAGGTAGAGCGTCAGGGAAATTTATTAGATATTTCCTTTGATTTTTCAAGTCTTGACGACGAAGATGTGGATCATGCTTTAGCAGCCTTGATGGAAAGCTCGCCCTATTTTATCAATCGTAGTGGTCAGTTGATTGTTTTTGACGAAGCGACGCATCGTATTAGTGAGAGTCTCAAAACTCTGAGAGCTCGTTACTCAGGAAAAGGTCACCTAGAACTCAATCAATTAACTGCCTATCAATTGATGGATGCTCTTTCAGAAAGTGATTCTGTTCGTTTTTCAAAAGATTTCCAACTCTTAACGCAACATTTGAGTAAGCCAGAGACCTTTGATTTGCCAACCTATAAGGTAGAAGCTGGCCTTCGTCCCTACCAGGAAAAAGGTGTTCAGTGGCTATCGATGTTGCATCACTATGGTTTTGGCGGTATCTTGGCCGACGATATGGGGTTGGGGAAAACCTTGCAAACTATTGCCTACCTCTCTGCACATTTAGAAGAAGGACAACGAGTTTTGGTTTTGTCACCATCAAGTCTGATTTACAATTGGCAGGATGAGTTTAAAAAGTTTGCCCCTCAGTTAGATGTAGCGGTTTCTTATGGACTCAAGCCAAAACGTGATGACATCATTGCTGAAGACCACCAGATTATTATTACAAGCTACGCTTCCTTCCGTCAGGATTTGATGCCTACAAGGCTGGTAAATATGACTATCTCATTCTCGATGAGGCTCAGGTCATGAAGAATACACAGACAAAGATTGCCCAATATCTACGTGATTTTTCTGTTCCACATTGCTTAGCACTATCTGGAACGCCTATTGAAAATCATTTGTTGGAGATTTGGTCTATTTTCCAGATTATTCTACCAGGACTTTTACCAGCTAAAAAAACTTTCCTTAAGTTAACACCTAAGGAAGTGGCTAGGTATATTTCTCCCTTTATTCTAAGACGTAAAAAAGAAGAGGTCCTTCCTGATCTCCCAGATTTGATTGAAATCACTCACCAAAGTGAATTGTCAGATGCTCAAAAGGCTATCTATTTAGCACAATTACAACAGATGCAACAAGGATTAATTTCGGCAAGTGATCAGGAAATCAACCGTCGTAAGGTGGAAATCTTGTCAGGAATTACCCGCTTACGACAAATCTGTGATACCCCAGCTCTCTTTATGGACTATGCGGGAGATAGCGGAAAATTAGATAGCCTTAGAGAGTTGCTTAGCCAAATTAAGGAATCAGACCATCGTGTCTTATCTTCTCACAATTTCGTGGAATGTTAGATATTACAGAGGGGCTCTTACAAGAATTAGGGATTTCCTCATATAAGCTAACAGGGTCAACGCCATCTGATAGTCGTCAAGAGATGACCAGAGCCTTCAATCAAGGAAGTCGAGATGCCTTTTTGATTTCTCTGAAAGCAGGAGGAGTGGGACTGAATCTAACTGGTGCTGATACGGTAATTCTGATTGACCTTTGGTGGAATCCAGCGGTAGAAATGCAGGCTATTAGTCGTGCTCACCGTATAGGTCAGGAACAAAATGTCGAAGTTTACCGTTTGATTACAAGAGGGACTATTGAAGAGAAAATTCTTGAGCTTCAAGAAGGTAAGAAAAACCTCGTCACAACAGTATTGGATGGCAATGAAAGCCGTGCCAGCATGACAGTAGAGGATATTAAAGAAATTCTTGGTATTGCAATATCTTAATTTGTTATATTTAATATTGGAATACTAAAATATAAAAATGCTACTAGGCAAATCTTTTGAATTAGGCTATAATAGGATATTGCAAGACGTATCTCCCCATTCCCGATTATTTATATTAAGATACGCATCATCTCGAAAATGAAAGGAAGTCTTTTATGCATCGCCAAAGACGACAATTTCCGCTGATCCCAGACGGGGAACCTTGCTTGCAAGAACCGGTCTCTATGCGCCTATACGAAAATGAAGATTTAATCACAAATATCCGTGGCTCTTACCAAGATAAGACTACAATGATTTGTTGCCGAACTATGATTTCTTGTCAGCTAAGCCTAGCAATCGTAAGCAGGCTCCAAAACGAGTGGAGACACAAGAGGCTGGCATGACTTATGCTGAGGAAGCCCGTGAAAAGCTAAGCGTGATGTACGTGAGAAACGACAAAAATTCCTCCGCCAAGAAGTTCAACAAACCAAACATACTAATAGCCGCCAACTGACTGCTAAGCCTAAGGTAGAAGCTAAACCAAGCTTTGAGGCCACTGTTGAGCCAGCTGCTGTAACAACGGATAAAGGACCAGTGACAGCCTCTATCTTGGGAGCTCCTGTAAGTGCTATCAAGCGAACTTTAGCGCCTAATGGGAAGCACTCAAAGATCCATCACTTGGCAAATCGTCTGCAACAAGATTCTTACATCTTGGCAGAAGTGGCTCCAACCTATCAACAGCCTAGTAACCCATCTCGTAAGAACGTCAAGAAAAATAGCTATGACTTCTTGAAACGTAGCCAGGTTTATAATTACCCAGAACGTCAAACTTACCGTGAACACCGAGTTGCTCAAGAATTAAATTTGACGCATTTAGAAGACGCAAACTAATCGCAGTGCGATTGTAAGGAGAAACTATGTCAAAAACTTATCATTTTATTGGAATTAAAGGATCTGGTATGTCAGCTTTGGCTTTGATGCTCCACCAAATGGGACACAAGGTTCAAGGTTCAGATGTGGAAAAATATTACTTCACTCAACGTGGTCTTGAGCAAGCAGGTATCCCTATTCTTCCTTTCGATGAAAAAAACATCACAGAAGATGTTGAATTGATTGCTGGAAATGCCTTTCGTGAAGATAACAACGTTGAAGTTGCTTATGCGATTAAAAATGGCTACAGCTTTAAGCGTTACCACGAGTTCTTGGGTCACTTCATGGATCAATTCACTAGCTTTGGTGTGGCAGGTGCACATGGTAAGACTTCTACAACAGGTCTCTTGTCACATGTTATGAAAAATATCACAGACACGTCATATCTTATTGGTGACGGAACTGGGCGAGGTTCTGCTAATGCGCAATACTTTGTCTTTGAGTCTGATGAATATGAACGTCATTTCATGCCATACCACCCAGCATACTCAATCATCACTAACATTGACTTTGACCATCCTGATTACTTTACAAGTATCGATGATGTGTTCTCTGCCTTTGATGACTATGCTAAGCAAGTGCAAAAAGGACTCTTTGTTTACGGTGAGGATCCACACTTCGTAAGATTACAGCCAATGCGCCAATCTATTACTACGGTTTTGAAGAAAATGATGACTTTATGGCAACAGATATTGTGCGTACAACGACAGGGTCTAATTTTAAGGTGAAACATGATGGACAAATCCTTGGAGAATTCCATGTGCCAGCCTATGGTCGTCACAATATCTTGAATGCAACTGCGGTTATTGGGAACCTCTATGTAGCCGGTTTTGACATGGACTTGGTTGCGGAACACCTTAAAACTTTCTCAGGTGTTAAACGCCGTTTCACAGAGAAATTATCAGTGGTACTGTTGTCATCGATGACTTTGCCCACCATCCAACTGAAATTATTGCAACGCTTGATGCAGCACGTCAAAAGTACCCATCTAAAGAGATTGTTGCTATTTTCCAACCACATACCTTCACACGTACCATCGCCCTTCTTGATGAATTTGCTGAAGCTTTGAACGAAGCAGATGCTGTTTATTTGGCACAAATTTACGGTTCAGCGCGTGAGGTTGACCATGGTGATGTTAAGGTTGAAGATCTTGCCGCTAAGATCAATAAACCTGCCAAAGTGGTTACAGTTGAAAATGTCTCACCTCTCCTTGACCATGACAATGCTGTTTATGTCTTTATGGGAGCTGGAGACATCCAACTTTACGAACGCTCGTTTGAAGAGCTCCTAGCAAGCTTGCAAACACACATGTAATATATTAAGGGCTGTAGCGATTTCGCTCAGCTCTTTCTCTTAATAGAAAGGAATTTGATATGCTTATTCGACATGCCCGAGAGGATGATTGGGATGATGTTGTTCGTATCGAACAAGAAAATTTTTCGCCTGAAGAGGCTGCAACTCCAGAGGCCATTGCGGAGCGTTTAGAGACGATTTGTGATACCTTTCTAATTGCTGAAATTGATGGCGTTGTAGCTGGCTACATCGAAGGACCTGTGATTGCGGAACGTTACCTCACAGATGACCTGTTCCATAAGGTGGCTCCTAATGCTAGTCAAGGAGGTTTTATTGCAGTTACTAGTTTGTCTATCTCCAAAGATTTTAAAGGGCAAGGTATTGGAACAGCTTGATTGCAGCGCTTAAAGATCTGGCTATTGCTCAAAAACGCCAAGGTATTAGCTTGACTTGTCATGATTACTTGATTGCCTACTATGAGATGAATGGTTTTACTGATGAGGGAGAATCAGAATCAAATCATGGTGGAAGCTCTTGGTATAATATGGTCTGGGAGAACCCAGAAACCCATTGATTTCAGTGTTACGTTACTGTGACAAAGGACCAATTGATTTGCATTAACTGACTTTTTAAGATATAATGGCGTTTGTTACTATAGAGGAGGTATGCCTTGACGGACAAGTTTAATGAACACTCGGAAGCTTCTGAAGATAGCCTAAGCTTCAAAAATCAGATTCTCCGAGACTTACAAGAAGCGACACGGCTCCGTTCTCTTCGTGAGGAGGAGCATAATAAAAGTGCAACTATGCCCGAGACACCACTTTCAACGTCAGCTGAGAGCGCTACAACTCGTAGTGATTCAGCGTCTAATAAAGTAAGTAACCAAGATTTTAGTTCACATTCTGTTTCACACAGTGCCTTTGCTAAATCTATGACTTCTGAGACAGCCCAAGATTCTCAACAAGATAGTCTTGGCTTGTTTTCAGATTCTCAAGAGGAGTCTTTAGTATCTGATGCTCATTCAAACCTAGCGTCTATTCCTAAAGAGCCAATTGAGGAGGAGACAAAGGTAAATATTCCTCAGGAGACTGAAACGTCGAAACGCCGTTTTAAACGTCCAGTTTGGGAGACTAGTCTTAACGAAGCATCTGAAGAGGAGTATATTCCTGCAGATGTGGCTAAGGAGCTCATTGAAGCTAAGTCTAACGAAGCTATTTATACAGACCCTAAAGAATTGGAGGCCAAATTGACCTCAGAACGTCAAAAAGAAGCATTCTTGCAGGAACATCATGAAACAAGTGACCAAGCGTCGCAAGAAAAGGTTCAATCAGAGCTAGTAGCTGATGGTAATGAGGATGATGAGAGTATTTCTCTAGAACCCTCTGGAAAACCTAAGAAAAAGAAAGGCAAGAAAGTGAAGAAGAAAAAGTCTTCACCAAAAGATGGTAAACAGGCTGACATTGTCGACGAAGAGCCGATTTCACGTTCTAACCGAAATCACAAACGCAATAAAAATAACCGCCGTGCTGGGAAAATTGCAAGAAATATTATTATCTTCTTGCTTCTTATCTTGTCAGTAGCGACATTCTTTGGTTATCGTTATGTTAGTGATGCTGTTGGCGCAAAAGATGTTAATTCAACTAAGTTTGTTAGTGTTGAAATTCCCGAAAATTCAGGTAGCAGTTATATTGGCCAACTCTTGGAATCAGCTGGTGTTATTAAGTCTGGTAAGGTCTTTAATTACTATACCAAGTTTAAGAACATCTCAAATCTGAAAAGTGGTTATTACAACCTTCAGGCTAGCATGACCATGGATGAAATTATTGAGGCACTTCAGAAAAAAGGAAGTGATAAACCTCAGGAGCCATCTCTTGGTACGGTCTTAGTCAAAGAAGGATATACCATTGATCAAAATTGCCAAGGCAGTTGAAGTTAATTCTTCAGCTAAAAAAGGCAAAAAATCATCAACTGGACTTAAGGCGAAAGATTTCTTGAAATTGATGAAGGATGATGCTTTCATTACAAAGATGAAAGCGAAGTACCCAACCTTGTTGGCAAACCTTCCAAATTCTACGGATGCTAAGTATGTCCTAGAGGGTTATCTGTTCCCAGCGACTTATAACATTCATGATGATACGACGGTGGAGTCTTTGGCAGAGGAAATGTTGTCAACGATGGACACCTACCTATCACCTTACTATGCGACGATTTCATCTAGTGGACACAATGTTAATGAGATTTTGACCCTAGCTTCTCTTGTTGAAAAAGAAGGAGCTACAGATGACGACCGTAAAAATATTGCTAGCGTCTTCTATAATCGTCTAAACTCAGACATGGCTCTACAAAGTAATATCGCAGTTCTTTATGCTCTTGGAAAACTTGGTCAGGAAACGACCTTGAAAGAAGATGCAACTATTGACACAAACATTGACTCCCCTTATAATGATTATGTTCATAAGGGGTTGATGCCAGGTCCTGTGGATAGTCCTAGTCTGTCTGCGATTGAAGCGGTTATCAATCCATCATCTACCAAGTACATGTACTTTGTGGCAGATGTAACCACTGGTAATGTCTATTTTGCTGAAAGCTATGAAGAGCATCAGCATAACGTTGAAACTTACATTAACAGCAAACTAAAAGATAAATAGTCTGATTGGCTCATTAAAACCAAGCAAACGAATAGTGATTTTGATGATGCAGCCAACGGCTCAAAAAATAGAAAAGAGAAAAAAATGGCAGAAAAAACATATGTAATGACACAAGCAGAGAAAGAACAACTTGAAGCGGAATTGGAGGAGTACAAACTCGTCCGTCGTCCAGAAGTTGTAGAACGTATTAAGATTGCACGTTCTTATGGTGACCTTTCAGAAAACTCTGAGTATGAAGCAGCCAAAGACGAGCAAGCCTTTGTTGAAGGACAAATTCAGATTCTTGAAACAAAAATTCGTTATGCAGAAATCGTTGATAGTGATGCTGTTGCTAATGACGAGGTTGCAATTGGTAAAACTGTTGTTGTTCAAGAAGTTGGTACAAACGACAAAGATACTTATCATATCGTTGGTGCAGCCGGTGCTGACATCTTCTCAGGTAAGATTTCAAATGAAAGCCCAATTGCTCAAGCTTTGATTGGTAAGAAAGTTGGCGACAAAGTCGCTATCGAATCACCAGCAGGTAGCTACTCTGTAGAAATCCTTAGTGTAGAAAAAACAGCCTAAGTGACTGTTGACATTAAGGTGTCCAATATTTGAAACTAGTGGGAGTGAGACAAAACAGTTGTTCTGTCGCACTCCCTTTTTGGTTGCCGGCGTTATTAGGAGTTAGGCTAGTCTGAATTAGTCTATAAGAAAAGCACTCTTGGTATTTGCCAAGAGTGCTTTGTAGCTTATTTACGATTTTGCTTACCGGCATTACGGTTTTTCTTTGGTTTACTTGCAATTGCTTGAGTATTTTTTGGTGTCACATCTTACGCTTGATTGGTGTTGTACGAGGTGCTTTTGGAGGGTTCTTTTTGAACTCTTCAGCAACTTTTTCTTTCAAGCGAGGTTTGATGATGTAGTTGGTAATCAACTGTTGGATAATAGAGAAGATACCACCAACGAACCAGTAGAGGATTACGGCTGCAGGTGAGCTAATACCAAAGAAAATCATCATGATTGGCATACTGTACATCGTCGCTGCCATTTGTTTACGTTGCTCTTCAGGAACTTGTTGAATAGACAACCAAGATTGGAAGTAGTAAAGAGCTGCGATGATGATAATCAATGGGAAGTCACGGTGACCAAGGTTAAACCAGAGGAAGTTATCTTGGAGTACACCAGGAGTGTAACGTGCTGCGTAGTAGAGTGCTGAGAAGAATGGGAACTGAATCAATAGAGGAAGACAGCCGACACCACCCATCAAGCTTAGACCGTTTTCACGCTGAGCTTGCATGAGTTCAGACTGGGCAGCCATTTTTTCTTCTTGAGTTTCAGCGTTACGCAAACGTTCGTTGATTGGTTCCAAGATAGGCGCAAGTACTCACGTTTTGCTGATTGGTAGGCTGCGCTACGAGATTGGTGAAGACCAAGTGGTAAGATAATCAAACGAACAATGATGGTAACAAAGATAATACCAAGACCAAAGCCGAGACCAAGATTATCTGCGAAGTAGGTGATGACGTGGCTCATAGGGCGACCAAGGAGGTTCCAGACCCAACCAGTAGGATTACCAGACTTATCAAGGCTCACACATCCTGATAGGAAGAAAAGCATGCTGGCAGCAAGCCCCATCAGGGCTAGACGTTTTTGATTTTTATTCACAATATCATTCCTTTTGTTTTTTAGTTATACTTGTCTATTTTACCTTTTTTTTAAGAAAGAGAACAAGCTAAAAACGGTGGCTTCCTCTTAATTAGCCATCCGAAAATCGCTGTAATTTGAGAAGTTTGCCATGGTCACATCGACATAGGTTACTTTAGACCATTTTGAAGGTCCTTTTCGAACTTCTTGAATAAATTTAGCTAACTTAGCAGGATTTTCTGACTGAGCTAGGATTTCAACAGTTCCGTCGTCATTATTCCAAACCCGACCGTATATATCTCCAATATCTAGTGCTAGAGCATAGGTTGAATAACGAAAACCAACACCTTGGACTCTACCTGAGACTAATAATCGTACTTTTTGCATGGTCCATGACCTCCTTTTGAAAGCTCTTTCCTTTAGTATAATCCTTGCTATAAAGTCGGTCAAGTCCAAGATTTATCAAGGAATTTCTGCTATAATGAGTGTATGGAAATCATTCAATCAAAGCAAAATGCTAGCATTAAGTCTGCTAGAAAATTATTGCAGCGCAAGCACCGTAAAACTAGTTATCTTTTAGAAGGATGGCATCTTTTTGAGGAAGCAAAGGCAAGTGGTGCCGATATTCTTCAAGTTTTCGTGCTTGAGGAAATGGCTGATCGTGTGGCTAATATGGCTAAGGTGAAGTTGGTTAGTCCAGAGGTGCTCAAGGAGCTCTGTGAAACTCAGACCCCCCAAGGGATTGTGGCAGAAGTTGCTAAACAATCTCAAGCCTTGCCAGAACCTCTCTCAGGGAAGTACCTTCTCTTGGAGGATGTTCAGGATCCTGGCAATGTAGGAACAATGATTCGCACAGCAGATGCCGCAGGTTATGATGGAGTCTTTTTGTCAGACAGATCAGCTGATATTTATAATCAGAAGACCTTGCGTTCTATGCAGGGAAGTCATTTCCATCTTCCAATCTATCGTGGACCTATTCTTGACATGGTTGAGGCTTGGCAAAAAGCAAGGGGTACCCGTCTTGGCAACGACACTTTCCGATGTCTCTGTTGACTATAAAGCAGTTAAGACAGATGGCAATTTCGCTTTAGTGATGGGAAATGAGGGGCAAGGAATTAGTCAGGATATGGCTAAGTCTGCTGACCAACTCGTACATATTAGCATGCCAGGTCAGGCGGAGAGTCTGAATGTTGCTGTTGCAGCAGGAATTCTCATGTTTAGTCTCTAGGTCTCAAGGATGATTTTAGGAGAAAACAACTGACTTTTAAAGTAATTTTAAGGACTAGTGGTATAATTAAGAAGCATTAGAAACATTAATGAGGTATTATTATGAAACGACCAGAAGATGATAAAGAATTCATGGAAGTTGTGGGACATTTGATTTCACACCCACGTTTTCAAAAATTGGATGGGATTGTACAGCACCATCATTCGACACGTTTAGAACACTCGGTTAATGTTAGTTACACCAGCTATAAGATTGCTAAAAAATTTGGCTGGGATGCCAAGAGTACTGCTCGAGGCGGTCTCTTACATGATTTTTTCTATTATGATTGGCGAGTGACTAAATTTAATAAAAGTCATGCTTGGGTACACCCACGTATTGCTGTTCGTAATGCCAGAAAGCTTGTTAATCTAAACAAAAAAGAAGAGGATATTATCCTCAAGCATATGTGGGGAGCAACGATTGCACCGCCGAAGTATAAGGAATCTTATATTGTTACTATGGTGGATAAGTATTGGGCGGTTAAAGAAGCGGCGACACCCTTACGAAACCGAATCAAAAATCGTAAGTTTTTCCGTCGTAAGACCCTACAAAGCCACCACCAATAATTCATTATTTTTAGGAGATAACTATGGAATCAAATGCAATTTATACGACTAGTGATGCGGGCTTAAGCCGCTTTTTCGGAAAGATTTATGGCCTTGTTGGTATGGGAGTGGGACTTTCAGCAGTCATTTCTTATCTGATGCTCTTCCCTCTCTCTCATGTTTTTGTCAATATTCTCATGAATTATTCTTGGGTTTACATGGCAGCCCTCTTTTTAGAGTTTGGTTTGGTCTTTTTGGCTAGCGGTGCTGCACGAAGAAATACACCTGCAGCCCTACCTTTATTTTTGGTTTATTCCGCTTTGAATGGATTTACACTTAGTTTTATCATCGTTCAATACACGCAAGCTATAGTTTTTCAAGCTTTCCTTAGCACTGCCATTGTTTTCTTTATCATGGCCCTTATCGGAGTTAGCATTAAGCGAGATCTATCAGGCATGGCTAAGTTCCTTATGGCAGCTTGATTGGGATTATTGTGGCTAGCTTGATTAATATTTTCTTTGCAAGTAGCATGATGAGTTTTGTGATTAGTATTGTATCAATTCTCATTTTCTCTGGTTTAATTGCCTATGATAACCAGATGATTAAAAAGGTTTACTACGGTACCAATGGTCAGGTCACAGATGGATGGGCAGTTTCTATGGCACTTAGTCTTTACTTGGATTTCATTAACTTATTCTTGAATATCTTGCGACTCTTTGCTAGACGTAATTAGTAAAAAAATCAGCCATCTGGCTGATTTTTAATGTCTAATAGTTTTTTGTAATTGTCCCTTGCTGACCTGTGTAAGCGTAGAAGAGAGGATAGTACTCCCATTTTCCGACATAGCTATCTTTATCTGGGAAGGCCCACTTGTCGTCTTTTTTAGTAAGCTCGACTGAGTAATTATCAAAGATATTAGTTCCTTCTGTCTTTGGTGCTGATGGGCTTACTTCTTTGATTGAATTTGGTAGGTAAGTTTCCATGTAGTATTGTCTTGTTAGTTGGTCGACATTTCCAGCGTTGGCACCATTGCTTTGTAGGTAGTTTTTAAGGTCATCTGTGAGGATTTGGGTGATTAGCACCGTAGGCATCGTCTGCAGCTTTCATACTGATAGTTGACATGCTGACGTTAAACTCTGCTTTATCTTTAGCGACGATAATGTTATCAACAGTGTAGCTACCGCGTTCACGGTTAGCAGTTTGGACCCAACCAAAAACTTTTGGAATTTCATCACCAGTTGGTTTGATATGATCAGTTTCATTATAGCTGTATTGAAGGCTATCTGAGAAATATTGGTTAAGTTCACCCTTGGCTTTTATCCAAGTCATTAGAAACAAATTTACTGTAGTCTTTGCTTTCACCACCTAGAAGAACTGCATTGAAATAAGCGTCAATAGCCTTTTTAACATTGGTAGTTGTTTTACCATCGAAATCTTTTAGGCTAGTAGAAACTGTTTGTCCCTCTGTTTTTTCATCTTTTGATTCAAAATAGAGTTTATAGCTTTCGTCGTTGTTAACTTCGAAAAAGAGTGAGACAGTCTTGTAGTCGTCAGCTTCAAGCTTCCAAAGTCATCTGTAGCGTCCTCTACGTTCTTATTTTTATTGAAGAGAGTAGGTAGGTCGCCCTTGTCGAGCTTGCTTGCTGTGACTTTCTTACCATCTTTATCTTTGAGGTAGAATTGTTTAGCAGATGTTTTGAGCTCATTTTCCATATCTTCCGAAGTATTCTCGAGTTTGAATGAAACTTCGACTAGGGTTTGGTCATCCTTGAGCTTGAGGTCGCTTCCTGACATATAGACAATATCGTTAACAGAAAGCTTGGCATCAAGTTTTGGCTTGGCACATGCTGAGAGCGTTAAGATGGCTGCTAGAGCAAGAGCCCCAGAGTAAAGATATTTTTTCATAAATAATCCCCCATTATTTTATTTAGGTTATAGGTCTATTGTATCATGAAATATGCCTTGAGATTATTAGAAAATTGGGTTTCAAGCCTTTTCTTATGCTATAATAGGATTACTATTGTAAAAAATGGAGAATCAAATGACAAAAACACCTTTTATTACGGCTGATAAACTTGAACAAATCACTGCAGAATTTCCAACACCTTTCCATCTTTACGATGAAAAAGGTATTCGTGAAACAGCGCGTGCAGTTAACGCAGCCTTTTCGTGGAATCCAGGTTTTAAAGAATTCTTTGCTGTAAAAGCTACACCTAATCCAGCAATCCTCAAAATCTTGAAGGAAGAAGGGTGTGGCGTCGATTGTGCGACCGATACAGAGCTTGTCATGAGTAAGAAAATTGGTTTTGATAGTAGCGCCATTAGCTTTACGTCTAATGATACACGTGCAGAAGAGTTTGTTTACGCTCGTGATATTAATGCGACAATTAACCTTGATGCTTACGAAGATATCTTTTTCTTGCAAGAGGCTGCAGGACTTCCTGAAACCCTTTCTTTGCGCTTTAACCCAGGGGGCGTCTTCTCTCTTGGTACTGATATCATGGATCATCCTGAAGAATCAAAATTTGGGATGACTAAGGAACAGCTCTTCAAAGGTTATGCCTACCTTAAAGAAAAAGGAGTGAAATCATTCGGTTTGCATGCTTTCTTAGCGTCAAATACAGTAACGAATGAGTATTACCCAACCTTGGCTGCTCAACTGTTTGAATTGGCGGTAGAAATCAAGAATGAACTTGGTGTTAGTCTTGACTTTATCAACTTATCAGGTGGTGTTGGAGTGGACTACACACCAGCCAATAAACAAAATGATATTGCCGTTATCGGTGAAGGGTTCATGCTAAATTTGATGAAATCCTTGTTCCGAATGGTCTTGGACATATCAGTATTTACACTGAACTTGGGCGTTTCATGACAGCACCTCATGGCCTTGTCGTTACTAAGGTTCTTCATATTAAGGACACTTATCGTCGCTATGTTGGTGTAGATGCTTCTGCGGTTAACTTGCTCCGTCCAGCTATGTACGATGCCTACCATCACATCACGAATATGACTAATCCAGATGGTGATATTCAAGTAGTTGATGTGACAGGCTCGCTTTGTGAAAATAATGATAAGTTTGCTAAGAACCGTGAATTGCCAGAAGCTCGTATTGGAGATACCTTGGTTATCCACGATACAGGTGCTCATGGTTTCTCAATGGGTTACAACTATAACGGACGTCTTCGTTCTGCAGAAATTCTCTACCAAGAAGATGGCACAGCTCGTATGATTCGTCGTGCAGAGACGATGAATGATTACTTTGCCACTCTTGATGGTTTTGATTTTGATATTTAACAAAAAAATAAGCTAGGCCTTAAAGGCTCTAGCTTATTTTACTTTAATGATGACAGCTTCAAGAATGATATCGGCTAACTCCTCAGGGGATTCGATACAGCCTTCTTTGAGCCATAGTGTTAAAATGGTAACAATGGTGCTAACATAAACTTCCAATGAATATTTGGCAGGGATATGATAGCTTTGTTCCATGAGCTCTGTAACATTTTCAATATCAGAGTTAAGGATAGTCTCGATAATGAATTCACGAATCATCTCATTGATGTTTGGAATGTGTGTCATCAAGGTGAGACAGAGTTTTTGATTTTCCTTAAGATATCGTAGCATTTCAGTGACAACACCCTCTTGGTAGGTCATGTCTTCCTGAAGAATACTTGAGATTTTATCTAAAATCTTTGAGAAGGTTGTTTCAACCAAATCTTCCTTATTTGAATAGTAGTAGTAGAAGGTCGGTCTGCTGAGATTTGCCTTCTTGATGATATCTGTGATGCTGATTTGTTCGAGTGAACTCTCCTCTAAGAGTTCAATAAATG
>ENA-OQBJ01000544-OQBJ01000544.1-human-gut-metagenome-genome-assembly--contig:-NODE-544-length-19508-cov-3.398586_pt1 | contig 19508 bp, 24 predicted proteins | sample MGYA00242743_ERZ504545 | MGnify/ENA primary metagenome ERZ504545 (study PRJEB26092, sample SAMD00036252) | human gut metagenome | host: Homo sapiens | study: EMG produced TPA metagenomics assembly of...
CATTACCGAGGAAATCGTGAGGTATCTGTTGATCTGGATGGATTTATCGGTGCAGCTTATGCGTTCAGTACAAGACAGCATATGGCATTGGTACTTGTAAGAGACAGGTTGTCTCCAAATCGAAAGAAAGTACTGATGACAGCGATTGATGTATTGATTCTTGTATTTGCATTGTTTGTTATTATTATTGGAGGAACTAAACTGGCGCTGAGCGCGGTGAAAGAATATTCTGCACTTCTGGGAATTTCCAGAGGGCTTGTATACAGTATGGCTCCGATTTCTGGAGTGTTCATCATTCTCGCGCAGATTATTAACATCTATGAAGATGTTACCGGAAACGTGATTGAAGAAGGAGGAGTAGAGTAATGGATATTGCCGTAACGACTATACTTTTGTTCGCTGTATTTGGAATTCTTTTGTTCGTGGGATGTCCAATTTCTGTCAGTATCGTAGTTTCATCAATTGTAACGGCCTTGTCTTCTCTGTCGTGGGATCAGATTACATTTATCACCATGCAGAAAATGAACGGAGGAGTGGAGAGTTTCTCACTGTTGGCTGTACGCTGTTTATTTTGGCAGGAAATATTATGAACAATGGTGGTATTGCACGCAGACTTGTAAACTTTGCAAAATTATTCTGCGGATGGATACCAGGATCTCTTGCCCAGGCAAATGTACTTGGAAACATGCTGTTCGGAGCTCTTTCTGGTTCCGCAGTAGCAGCTTCTTCTGCAATGGGAGGATGTATCTACCAATTCAGAAAGAAGAAGGTTATGATCCGGCATTTGCAACGGCAGTCAATATTGCTTCTGCACCGACAGGGCTTCTCATTCCGCCGACAAGTGCATTTATCGTATATTCAACCGTAGCGGGAGGTGTATCCATTTCCGCTCTGTTTATGGCTGGTTATATTCCGGGAATTCTGATGGGGCTGGGAACAATGATTGTTGCCTTTATTTATGCGAAGAAACACAAATATCCGACAACGGGATTTGTACCGATGAAAGAAGCATTAAAGGTGACATTTGAAGCAATTCCAAGTCTGCTTCTGATTGTGATCGTAATCGGAGGTATTGTAGGCGGGATCTTTACTGCAACAGAAGGAGCCGGTGTCTGCGTACTGTACTGTTTGATTCTGTCTATTATCTATAAAAGCATTGATATGAAGTTGTTTATGAAGATTTTGCTGAACAGCGCTGCGACAAGCGGTATCATCCTGTTCCTGATCTCTGCTTCTTCTGCAATGTCATGGGTCATGGCATACTCTGGAATTCCGGCAGCGATCAGCAGTGGTTTAATGTCCATTACCGACAATAAATACATACTTCTTCTTTTAATGAATATCATTTTGTTAATTGTTGGTATGTTTATGGACATCACACCGGCAATCCTGATTTTTACACCAATCTTTTTGCCGATTGCAGAGAGTCTTGGGATGTCCTCTATCCAGTTCGGCGTAATGTTGATATTCAACATGTGTATGGGAAGTATGACACCGCCGGTAGGTTCGGTATTGTTCGTATCTTGTGGTATTAGTAAGATTACCATTGAGCAGGTGACGAAGACGTTGCTTCCGTATTTTGCAGTATTGCTTGGAATCCTGCTGGCAGTGACGTATGTTCCGGCATTGTCAATGGGAATTCCGACCTTACTGGGACTTGTATAACTGATGAGTGAAAAAGCCTGATTACCAATCGGGCTTTTTTAAAAGTGAAAGGAGTGAAATTATGTTACTGAGAAAATTTTGCGGAATAGAGAAAACAGATAACGGATATTTGATTCATGGAGATGCAGGGGATATCAAGTTGGTATTTATGACCGATGATATCATCCGGATCCGGGTATCTTTTGATCGCAAATTCAAGGAGGCTTCTTATGCACTTGTTACAACTGCGTGGGAGGATGAGCTGGATGAACTGTTTCAAGAGGAACGCACCCGGATTCAGGCGAAAGATGTTGTATGCGAAGAAAAGGAAGATGCGCTGATATTTCATACAACTGCATTGAAACTTGTTATGAAAAAGCAGCCGATTCAGTTTCTTTTGTATGATGCGGAAGGAAAGCTGATCTATAATGATCTGAAGGAGCGCGCATTTGATCAGGATCAGCTTGGAAGGGTGACACATTATTCAGAGATTCATGCGGACACAGATCATTTCTATGGATTCGGAGAAAAGACTGGGCATCTGGATAAGAAAGGACGTCATTTGAGAATGTCACCGAAGGATGCCATTGGGGCAGATCCGGAATTTGGGGAGCCGTTGTACAAACATGTTCCATTTTATATTCGTGTCAATGAAGAAAATCTTCATGCGCTGGGATTGTTTTACAATAATTCCTATGACGCTGTATTTGATATGGGAAATGAGCGAAGCGGATATTGGGACAGTTACTGTTATTATCAGGCGGATGGCGGAGATATCGACTTGTTTCTGATCAACGGTCCGAAGATGGCTTCCGTTTTGGAACGTTATACCTATCTGACCGGGCGGCAGGCAATGCCGACGAAGCAGTCTCTCGGATACACAGCTTCTACGATGTATTACGCAGAGTTGGAACAGAATTGTGACGAAGAGATTTACAAAGTCATTCAGAAACATTTTGATGAGAAGATTTATATTGATAATTTCTGGCTGGCAAGTGGATACTCTTCAGGAGAAGAAGACAACCTGCGTTACGTATTTAACTGGAATAAGAAGAGATTCCCGGACCCGGAAGGATTCTTTGAGAAGATGGAGCAGGAGATGGGCATCAATGTGATTCCGAACATGAAGCCGGGGATCCTGAAAAACCATCCTTACAGAAAAGTGTTTGAACAGTATGATGCATTTGTGAAGACCCCAGACAAAGCGGAAGATTATGTAGGACGATGGTGGGGTGGTGAAGGACGATTTGTAGACTTCACGAAGAAAGCCGGACGTGATGCCTGGAAAGAATTGCTGAAGAAGAATCTGATGGCGAAAGGAATGCGGACTGTCTGGAACGATAACTGTGAGTATGATGGAGTAGAAGACAGAAATGCCTACTGCGATCATGAAGGTATGGGCGGTACTATGGCGGAATTGAAGATCATTCAGTCTAATATGATGGCATATACCGGAAAAGAGGCATTAAAAGAAGTATATCCAAAAGCGAGACCTTACATTATCAATCGTGCCGGTTATGCCGGAATCCAGCGTTACGCGCAAGTTTGGGCAGGAGACAACTTAACAGACTGGAGAACCGTGAAATTCAACATTGCTACCATTATGGGCATGGGATTGTCCGGAATGTCCAATGCAGGATGTGATATCGGTGGGTTTGCAGGACGCGCCGGGAGGGGAATTATGCTTCGCTGGATCCAGAACGGTATCTTCCAGCCTAGGTTCTGTATTAATTCTGCCAACAATGACAATACCGTAACCCAGCCGTGGATGTATGAAGAAAATCTGCCGTATGTACAGGCTGCATATGCACAGCGTTATCGTATGATTCCGTATCTTTATTCCGTAATGAGAGAGTCTCATGAGAATGGAATGCCGGTGATGCGTCCGTTGTTCCTGGAGTTTCCAGAGGATGTGAAGTGTTATCGTGATCAGAATCTGACCTTTATGTTTGGACCGTCTGTGCTGGTTGCAAATGTGGTTGAAAAAGGCGCGATTACAAGGACGATTTATCTGCCGAAGGGAACGACATGGTATGATATGAATGACAACTTCAAAGCATACGAAGGAGGTCAGACAATTGAACTTCCGGTAGATTTAAGCTCAATTCCGATGTTCTTAAGAGGTTCCGCTGTCTATATGACAACGGAAGATATCCATCATATCGCAAAAGATACGATGAAAGCACTGGATTTGTTCGTAAGCTGCGAAGGGGATGCAGAATTTACATATTATGATGATGATGGATGGTCAAAGGAGTACGAGGAAGGCAATTTTGCAGAGACAAAGATAAGTGTCAAGGCAGGCGACAGAAAGCAGATCCATTTTCATAAGAATGGTTTTTATCAGGAAAGCTGGGAGAATTTGAATTTAAATGTGGTAAGTAAGGAAAAAGGCGCTTACTGGGTAAGTGTGGACGGAGAGAAGATTCCGCGCTTCTTGATCCGTGATGCCTTTGATGAAGCAGAGACAGGCTGGTATTATGATATGTCAGACCGGATTGTCAAAGTGAAGTGTAAAAAGCCGCAGAAGGATGATTTTGAAATTGTCGTAAGCTGCGAGAAGTTTGACCTGATTGGAATGGAAAATGAAATATAAGTAATGCTGCTTAAAGTTGCATAAGATGAGGGTATCGCTTGATCATTTAACTTGGGGATCGAGCGATGCCCTGTTTATATATGAAGAAAATTTAGACGGATTCTTTTGTCTTGGTGTATCAAAACTTATTCAGATTCTTTTAGTTCTGGATGTAATTTTGCAAAAATGGCATCCTCATTGTAATCAGGTGCAGATTGAACTGCAATGTTGTAGACCGGCTGAATGACAGAGATATCCTCCTCCAACATTTCTGCAATTTCAGCTAAGGGAATCTGTTTTTGTATTTTTTACAGACCTGAGTGATTAACCGCAGCGTGGATCCTTCTTCTTTACTTATCCTCCGTGTTTCTTGTACATCATATGCTTCAAAGCTGTCAAATAACATATCAAAATCCCTCCGTTTTATTTGATCTGTAAAGTGTTCCATTTTTCAAGCCAGCTCAAAAATTCGCCGGACGAGCGGTTTAAGATCAGTTCCTCCGGAAATTCAGCGATGCGGATCAGTTCCATTGCATGATCAAAATTTCCGATATGTCCGGTTCCGTGACTGTCACTGGACAACAGGATTGGATAGTGGAAATGTTTGCACAGGTTGAGCAGCATCATATCGTTAAAACGGGTATCGCCCCGGTAGCCGTCCGGGCGCAGTGAGCTGTCATTGAGTTCCAGAATGACATGATATTCCATTGCAGCTTCTACCAGTGCAAGGTAGTCTACCGGGAATTTTACATCATCACAATGTCCGATGATTCGTACATATGGTTTTTTCATTGCTTCTATATAAGAACGTGTATTTTCTTCCTTTGATCCGGGGCGCTTAGCAGGGCGGTGCAGGCTGGCGATCACATAATCCAGGTGCTTTAAAATTTCATCCTCAAGATCCAGTTTTCCGTGATTGTCTAAAATACTGACCTCGGCACCGTACAGCATGCGGATTCCCATCCGGTTTTTAGGTGCATAAGTAAGATTTCGGAAATATGCAGGTTTTCCGCCGCCAAGTGTGGCAGGACCATGGTCCGAAATTCCGAGCATATTTAAATGCTGTGTACGTGCAGTTTTGACCATATCTGTGATCGTGGCAGCTGAACCATGTCCGCTGGCGATTGTATGAGTATGGATATCAAATTCAAAATGTGACATGAAAAGTCCCACCTTTCCAGATTTCTGTTTCCAGTATGATGGATTTCTGCAGTTTTGTCAATGCGCTGAGGTGTGGTTTTTTAATAAAAACAACAAAAACCACATAAAATAAATTCTGATTTATTTTGATTTAAAGGATAAAGACGGGAAATGATATTGTAGTTTTGTTGACTTCTGCTGTTGTGTAAAGTATAATGACGTTAACTGGATAGAGAGAGGGTTTCTTTAGAAAGTTAATACGAATATGAGAAAGGAGCAACAAGCAGATGGATTGTATAATTATGACAGCACTGAGATTCCAAAGTCAGACAGAATTCCGAAGCTGGTAGAAAATCTGTATGCAAAGATGCCTGAGATTGAGTCTGCAAGAGCAATTTTGATCACGGAATCTTACAGACAGACAGAGAATGAGCCGATGGTGATCCGCAGAGCAAAAGCATTTGCACACATTCTTGAGAATATTCCGATCGTCATCCGTGACCTGGAACTGATTGTGGGAAGCACAACAATCGCGCCGAGAGGATGTCAGACTTATCCCGAATTTTCTTATGAATGGCTGGAAGCAGAGTTTGATACTGTGGAGACAAGAAGTGCGGATCCGTTCTATATTTCAGAAAAGACAAAGCAGGAGTTAAAAGAAGCCAATGCTTACTGGAAAGGAAAAACGACCAGCGAACTGGCCACTTCTTACATGGAACCGGAGACACTGCTGGCAATGGAACACAATATCTTCACCCCTGGAAATTATTTCTACAATGGTGTGGGACATGTGACCGTAAAATACGGCGAGGTGCTTGCAATCGGATTTTCCGGAATCAAGGCAAAAGCACAGGCAGAGCTTGATAAGCTGTGTCTGGCAGATGGAGATTATCAGAAGAAGTCCCGTTTTCTGGAGGCAGTGATGATCAGCTGTGATGCAGCCATCGAATATGCCAGAAGATATGCAAGACTGGCTTTGAAAGAAGCAGAAGAATGCACAGATCCTGTCCGGAAAAGAGAATTGCTTCAGATTGCTCAGAATTGTGCAAATGTTCCGGAAAAAGGTGCCACAGGATTTTACGAACCTGCCAGTCTTTCTGGTTTGTGCAGCAGCTTCTGCAGATTGAGTCCAGCGGACATTCGATCTCACCGGGAAGATTTGACCAGTACATGTATCCTTATTATCAGAAGGACATGGAGAGCGGCAAGATCACAAGAGAGTTTGCGCAGGAACTGATGGATTGTATCTGGGTAAAACTCAATGATCTGAACAAGTGCAGAGATGCAGCGTCAGCGGAAGGGTTTGCAGGTTACAGTCTGTTCCAGAACCTGATTGCCGGAGGACAGAATGAAGAAGGAATTGATGTGACGAATGACCTTTCCTTTATGAGCATTCAGGCATCCATGCATGTATTTCTTCCGCAGCCGTCACTTTCTGTGCGGGTATGGAACGGAACACCACACGAATTCCTGATCAGGGCAGCAGAGTTGACAAGAACCGGAATCGGACTTCCGGCATATTACAATGATGAAGTGATCATACCGTCTCTGATGAGCAGAGGACTGACTCTGCGGGATGCAAGAGATTATAACATCATTGGATGTGTGGAACCACAGAAGTCCGGTAAGACAGAAGGATGGCATGATGCGGCGTTTTTCAATATGTGCCGTCCGCTGGAGCTGGTATTTTCGAATGGAATGGACAAAGGTGTCCGCATCGGTCCGGCAACAGGTAATGTGGAGGACATGACGACATTTGAACAGTTCTATGATGCATATAAAAAGCAGATGGATTATGCGATCCAGCTTTTGGTCAATGCTGATAATGCCATAGATATGGCGCATGCAGAGCGATGTCCGCTTCCGTTTTTATCGTCCATGGTGGATGACTGTATGAAAGTCGGAAAGACAGTACAGGAAGGTGGAGCTGTCTACAACTTTACCGGTCCGCAGGGATTTGGGGTTGCCAATATGGCAGATTCCCTCTATTCGGTAAAAACACTTGTCTATGATGAGAAGAAGATCACGATGGGAGAACTCAAAGAAGCGCTTGCAACAAATTATGGCAAGGGACTTGGAGCGGAAGATGTGGCCGCCATGACGGCTAAGATTGCGAATGAGCTTAAAGAAGCCGGAAAGACGATCGGTGAAAAAGAGGTCGCTGCAATTTTAAATACTGTAGTTGCGGCATCCGAAGCACCGGAAGTAAAGGCAAACGGGGAAAGAATCCTGAAGCTGATCGAAGAAGTGCCGAAATTCGGAAATGATATTCCGGAAGTAGATGCATTTGCAAGAGATGTTGCCTACACCTATACAGAACCTCTTCAGAATTACAAAAATCCGAGAGGCGGTTCCTTCCAGGCGGGGCTTTATCCGGTATCCGCCAATGTACCGCTCGGTGCACAGACGGGAGCGACTCCGGATGGACGTCTGGCATATCAGCCGGTGGCCGATGGTGTGTCTCCGTCTGCAGGAAAAGATGTCAATGGTCCGACAGCGGCTGCGAACTCTGTTTCCAGACTGGATCATTACATTGCATCAAACGGTACCTTATTTAATCAGAAATTCCATCCTTCTGCACTCAGCGGAAGAAATGGACTGGAGAACTTTGTAGGGCTGATCCGTTCTTACTTTGATCAGAAGGGAAGCCATATGCAGTTTAATGTTGTCAGCAGAGAGACACTTCTGGATGCGCAGAAACATCCGGAACAGTACAAGCACCTGGTCGTACGTGTGGCAGGCTACAGCGCATTGTTCACAACACTGTCCAAGTCACTGCAGGATGACATCATCCGCAGAACAGAGCAGGGATTTTAGGATACAGGCAGAAAGGTGTGCGACATGGAAGATTACTTAAAAACAAAAGGACGGATTTTTGATATCCAGAGATATTCGATCCATGATGGTAACGGAATCCGTACGATCGTCTTTTTAAAAGGCTGTGTGCTTCACTGCAGATGGTGCTGTAATCCGGAATCTCAGTCATATGAAATCGAGACTATGATGGTACAGGGAGAGCCGAAGATCATCGGAGAGGATACCACAGTCGGCGAAGTGATGAAGACGGTGGAAAAGGACAGAACATACTACAGAAGAACCGGCGGGGGGCTGACTCTGTCCGGAGGAGAGAGCCTTTGTCAGCCGAAATTTGCAAGAGATATGCTGCGGGCTGCTCATGAGCCGGGATCACGACAGCGATGGAAAGTATGGGATGTGCAGATTACAGTGTGATCGAGGAGATTCTTCCATATCTGGATCAGTATCTGCTGGATATCAAGCATATGAATTCGAAAAAGCATGAAGAATTTACAGGACGCGGCAATGAACTGATGCTGGAAAATGCAAAAAAAATTGCCGCTTCCGGGATGACAGAGCTCAGTATCCGGATTCCGGTCATTCCGGGATTCAATGATACACCGGAAGAAATCAGGGATATTGCAGTATTTACGAGAGAGCTTGGTCATGTAAAACGACTGCACCTGCTCCCTTATCACAGGTTGGGACAGGACAAATATGACGGTCTGAACAGACCTTATCTTATGGGTGAGGTTAAGCCGCCGGCCAATGAGAAAATGCAGATGCTCCTAAAAGTGGCAGAAGAGTTTTCAGGGGTTGAGTGTCAGATCGGAGGATAAATAGAAAAACAACAAAAACAACACTTTAAAAAGTTGACTGTTGTGGGTTTGTGTGGTAATATAAGACAAGAACCAACAAGAATCAAAAGGTTTGTTTTAAGAATCCAAGGAGGAAAAAAGGATGCAAAACGAATACGAAATCAAAAAAGAGATGTGTGAAATTGGGAAAAGAGTTTATAATCGTGGGATGGTTGCTGCAAACGACGGAAACTTCTCCGTAAGAATCAGCGAGAACGAAGTATTATGTACACCAACAGGGGTCAGCAAAGGTTTTATGACACCTGATTATATTTGTAAAGTAGACCTGGACGGAAACGTACTTCAGGCAAACAAAGGATTCAGACCTTCTTCTGAAATTAAAATGCACTTACGTGTATACAAAGAGAGACCGGACGTAAAATCAGTAGTACATGCGCATCCGCTGTATGCTACAACATTTGCAATCGCTGGTATTCCTCTGACACAGCCAATCATGCCGGAAGCAGTTATCGCTCTTGGATGTGTTCCGATCGCAAAATACGGTACACCTTCTACAGTAGAGATTCCGGATGCAGTATCTGAGCACCTGCAGTATTTCGATGCAGTTCTGCTTGAGAACCACGGAGCACTGACATATTCTGATTCCTTACTGAACGCTTACCATAAGATGGAATCTGTAGAGTTCTACGCTCGTCTGTTATGGCAGACAATGCAGATTGGTGGACCACAGGAGCTGAATAAAGAGCAGGTTGAAAAACTTTATGAGATCAGAAGACAGATGGGTCTGAGTGGAAAACACCCTGCAAATCTGTGTCCAAATGCAAAAGCTGGAAAACCAAGCTGTCATTCATGCGGAGGCGGATGCGGTGCTGCAAAAACAGAAGAGACACCGGATGCAGATCTGGTAGCATCTATCACAAAGAAAGTTATGGATCAGTTAGGACTGAACTAACTTTAGAAAGAGGACTGCTATGAACGAACAGGATATTTCCAAAGCTGTGGAGGCAGTGCTGGGACAAATGAATGGACAGCATGCGCATCACGGGGAAGGACATGTCTGTCGGTGCAATAAGAACAAGATGACCTTAAAGCTGGCAAATGCTCTGATTGAAAAAGTTAAAGCATATGCACAGGAAATGGGTGTCAATGTTGTGATTGCGGTATCTGATCAGGCAGGTCGCCCTGTTGCAGTCCAGTGTATGGATGATGCGTACATAGCAAGCTTTGATATAGCACTTAATAAAACATTTACTTCAGCGAGCCTCAAGATGTCAACGGAAGAACTTAGTCATTTAAGCCAGCCAGGACAGTCGTTGTACGGGATCCAGTTTACCAATCAGGGCAAGATTGTGATCTTCGGAGGCGGAGAGCCGCTAAAAGCAGATGGCAAAATAATCGGAGCTTTGGGCGTTAGCGGAGGAAGTGCTGAAGAAGACACTGCGATAGCAGCCTATGGCAAAGAGATTTTTGAGGAGGTATTGGCGTGTCTGTAAATGAAAAAATGGTACAGGACATCGTACAGGAAGTGGTAGCTAAAATGCAGATTTCTTCCGATGTATCTGGAAAAAAAGGCGTATTTTCTGACATGAATGAAGCAATTGAAGCTTCGAAAAAGGCACAGAAGATCGTTGCGAAGATGTCTATGGACCAGAGAGAGGCAATCATTTCCAAGATCAGAGAGAAGATCAAAGAAAATGCAGAAATCCTTGCACGTATGGGTGTCGAGGAAACAGGCATGGGAAATGTAGGACATAAAATTTTGAAACACCAGTTGGTTGCTGAGAAGACACCGGGAACGGAAGATATTACAACAACCGCATGGTCAGGAGACAGAGGACTGACGCTGATCGAGATGGGACCATTTGGTGTGATCGGAGCGATCACCCCATGTACGAACCCGAGTGAGACAGTACTCTGCAATACGATCGGTATGCTGGCAGGAGGAAATACAGTCGTATTCAATCCGCATCCGGCAGCGATCAAAACATCTATTTATGCAGTAAATCTGCTGAATGAAGCATCTGTAGAAGTTGGCGGACCAGAGAACATTGCAGTGACAGTGGAGCATCCGACAATGGAAACAAGCGATATTATGATGAAGCATAAAGACATCCATCTGATCGCAGCAACCGGAGGCCCGGGAGTTGTGACAGCAGTTCTTTCTTCTGGTAAGAGAGGAATCGGAGCAGGTGCGGGAAATCCGCCGGCGTTGGTCGATGAGACAGCAGATATCAGAAAAGCAGCAGAAGATATCGTAAACGGATGTACATTCGATAACAATCTTCCATGTATCGCAGAAAAAGAGATTGTTGCGGTAGATTCTATCGCAGATGAACTTCTTCATTACATGGTAAGTGAACAGGGATGTTACATGATTTCCAAAGAAGAGCAGGATGCTCTGACAGAAGTTGTGTTAAAAGGCGGACGTTTGAACAGAAAATGTGTAGGACGTGATGCAAAGACACTTCTTGGAATGATTGGAATCACAGTTCCGGATAACATCAGATGCATTACATTTGAAGGACCGAAGGAACACCCTCTGATTGCAGAAGAGCTGATGATGCCAATTCTTGGAGTTGTAAGAGCGAAAGATTTTGATGATGCGGTAGAACAGGCAGTATGGCTGGAACACGGCAACAGACATTCCGCTCACATTCACTCTAAGAATGTGGATAACATTACAAAATATGCAAAAGCAATCGATACAGCAATTCTTGTGAAAAACGGACCATCTTATGCAGCCCTTGGATTCGGCGGAGAAGGATATTGTACGTTTACGATGCAAGCAGAACTGGCGAAGGACTCACAAGCGCAAGCACATTCACAAAGAGAAGACGTTGCGTAATGACAGACAGCCTGTGCATTCGTTAATGGAATGCAGACAGTTTCGTCAGGAAGTATAAATAGGAGGAAACAAACATGGAAATGAACTCAGCAAGTGTGGAAGCAGTTGTAAAACAGGTTCTGGAAAGCATGCTGGAAAGAAAACCGGCAGTAAAAGCACCTGTAGCAAAAGCAAACACAGGAAGCAATGAAATTCCAAAGACAGCACATGTAGCAATGCTGACAGCTCTGGAAAATTATGAAGTAAAAGAATTCCCGATGCCGGAAGTCGGCGACGGAGACATTCTTGTCAAAGTAGAAGGATGCGGTATCTGTGGAACAGATGCACACGAATTTAAAAAAGATCCATTTGGACTGATCCCGGTAGCTCTTGGTCACGAGGGAACCGGTGAGATCGTAAAAATGGGTAAAAATGTAAAAGTTGACAGTGCAGGAAAACCATTAAAGGTTGGGGATAAGGTTGTTACCTGTATGATCTTTAAAGATGATCCGGATATCGAGATGTTCGACCTGAACAAGAAAAACGTAGGTGGAGCAGATGTGTACGGACTTCTTCCGGATGATGACATTCATCTGAACGGATGGTTCTCAGATTACATCCTGATCCGCGAGGGATCTACAGTATTTAATGTAAGTGATTTGGATCTGAAATCCAGAATCCTCATCGAACCATGTGCAGTACTGGTACATGCAGTAGAGAGAGCAAAGACAACAGGTATCTTAAGATTCAACAGCAGAGTTGTTGTTCAGGGATGCGGACCGATCGGTCTGATCTGTATCGCAGTTCTCCGTACGATGGGTATCGAGAATATCGTAGCAGTTGACGGAGAGCAGAAGAGACTTGACTTTGCGAAGAAGATGGGCGCAGAGAAATCTGTAAACTTCAAAGATTTCCAGGGAATCGATGCACTCGCACAGGGTGTAAAAGATGCATTCGGCGGATACGCAGCAGACTTTGCATTCCAGTGTACAGGATCTCCTGTGGCACATGCAAATATCTACAAATTCATCAGAAACGGTGGAGGACTCTGTGAACTCGGATTCTTCATCAATGGTGGAGATGCAACGATCAACCACACTTCGACCTGTGTTCAAAAGAGATCACACTGGTAGGATCCTGGGTATATACTTTAAGAGATTATGCTACAACATTTGATTTCTTAAAGAGAGCAAAAGGAATTGGACTTCCGATGGATGAGCTGATCACTCACGAATTCCCGTTAGAGGAGATCAACGAAGCTCACAGAACAAATCTTGCAATGGAAGGTCTGAAGATCGCTATTATCAACAAATAGTGACGGCCATTCCAGAGAAGGAGAATGGATATGGCAGAAGCAGTAGGCATGCTTGAAGTTTTCGGTCTGGCGACCGCCTTTGCAGCAGCGGATGCAGGATGCAAGGCAGGAAACGTCTGGCTGGAGAATTTTGATAAAAACAAACCGGGTAATGCAGATGAATTACCGGTACCGCTGATCGTGATGATCAAGTTTCGAGGAAGTGTCTCTGACGTGCAGGCAGCGCTGGAGGCGGCAAAAGCCAAAGCAGAGCAGCTGGCAGGTGTTGTGAATGAATATGAGATCGCAAGACCGACAGAGGATACGGAAAAGATGTTGAAGATCAGCGCGTTCGACAAAGGAACACCACACAAAATAAACAAAGAAGAGATTGAAGAGATTTAGGAGGATTTAAAAATGGCAATGGCACAGCAGGCATTAGGAATGGTAGAAACAAGAGGACTTACAGCAGCAATCGAAGCAGCAGATGCAATGACAAAAGCAGCTGAGGTAACATTAGTTGGAACAGAGAAAATCGGATCCGGACTTGTGACAGTTATGGTTCGTGGAGATGTTGGAGCTGTTAAAGCAGCTGTTGAGACAGGAGCAGATGCAGCAGGAAGACTTGGAGAATTAGTAGCAACACACGTAATCCCAAGACCACACAACGACGTAGAAAAAATCCTTCCAACTGTATAATTAAGGACTACAGAAAGTAAAGGAGAAGTCTCATGGGACAGTGTTATGGATTTTTTGAAATCCCGAGTGTAACAGCGGCTATCGATGCTGTCGATATTATGTGTAAAACCGCAGATGTTGAGATGATCACCTGGGAGAAAAAACTCGGCGGACGTCTTGTGACGATCATTATCCGTGGCGATGTATCCGCTGTAACACAAGCCATTGAAGCTGCCGCAGCGAATGGAATCAAAGAGCCGGTATGTTATACGGTGATTCCGAGTCCCCATGAAGAGATCATCAAATTGATTAATAAGAGCGTCAATCGGATACGTTAGGAGGCAGCCTTATGGCAGAGGAAAAGAAACCGGCAGAGCAGGAAAGTGCAAAGACAACTGCAAAGCCTGCCGCAAGAAAGAAAACAACTGCAGCCAAAGCGCCGGCCAAAACCGTACAGAGAGTAAGGAAGAGCGCTAAGAAGGCAGAGCAGGCGGAAACAAAAGTAGAATTGAAGGAGGAACGAAGAATGGCACAGGAAGCATTAGGAATGGTTGAAACTAGAGGTCTTGTAGCATCTATTGAAGCAGCAGATACAATGTTAAAAGCTGCAAACGTAGTTTTAGTCGGAACAGAAAAAATCGGTTCCGGACTGGTAACAGTAATGGTTCGTGGAGACGTTGGAGCTGTAAAATCTGCAGTAGAATCAGGTGCAGAAGCAGCAGGAAGACTTGGTGAATTAGTGGCAACACACGTAATCCCAAGACCACACACAGACGTAGAAAAAATTCTTCCGGCAATCAAATAAGTTTTGGTTTCAAAAAAATGCCCGAATCATTTCAGTCAGCGGTAACGGTTGTAAATGAGAGCATATGCGAGCGGATCAGCTCGCATATATTCTTGTGCTACAGCCGGATTTAAGGGCGGGCATGCATTGATGAGGAGAATTAATATGGACAATAATAATGTAGCTTTGATTACAAAGATGGTTCTGGAAGCTGTAGAAAAACAGAAATCTTCCGAAAAAGAACCGGGATATCTGGTTCCGGTAGGGGTATCTGCAAGACACATTCATCTGACACAGGAGCATGTGGAAGCATTATTCGGACCAGGATATCAGCTGACGAAGAAAAAAGAACTGATGGGCGGACAGTTTGCCTCCAATGAGACAGTTACAATTGTCGGTCTGAAGCTCAGAGCAATCGAAAATGTAAGAATTCTGGGACCTGTAAGAAGCAAATCTCAGGTTGAGGTTTCTGCTACAGATGCAATTAAACTTGGAGTGAAGGCTCCGATTCGGGAATCCGGTAATGTTGCAGGAAGTGCACCGATCGCAGTTGTCGGACCAAAAGGTGCGATTTATCTGAATGAAGGATGTATCATTGCAAAACGACATATTCATATGCCGCCGAAAGACGCAATGGCAGCCGGAGTGCATGACGGGGATGTGGTATCCGTGCAGGCGGAGAATGAAAGAGGCACTGTTTTCAATCATGTACAGATCCGTGTGGATGACAGCTTTACGCTGGAGATGCATATCGATACTGATGAAGCGAATGCAGCGAAGATTGCGACTGGACAGACTGTAAGAATTATAAAATAGATACTTACATTAGAAAATCGCAAGAGGAAGTGAGGAAAGTATGATAGCAGGAAAAGTAGTAGGAAGTGTTATCTCGACACGGAAATGTGAAAATTTGGTCGGCAATAAATTCATGATAGTGGATGTGCTGGATCATATGCAGACATCTGGAAAACAACTCATTGCGATTGACAAGATCGGAGCGGGAATAGGAGAGTATGTGCTGGTGGCACAGGGCAGTGCGGCACGGATTGGCTGCGGCATGAGCGATGCTCCTATTGATGCAGCGATCGTTGGAATTATTGACGATGGAACAGGACTGGAGTAGTGAAATTATGGATATGAAAGAATTAAGCAGCATATTGCAGCAAAACGGAATTGTTGGTGCAGGTGGTGCAGGATTCCCGACTTATGCGAAACTGGATCAGCGTGCAGAAACAATTATCCTGAACTGTGCAGAATGTGAGCCACTACTGAGATTACATAGACAGTTATTGGAAAAATATGCGCGTGAGATTGTGGATACATTTCACCTGGTAGGCCAGGCTGTAGGCGCAAAAGAAGTCATTATCGGAATCAAAAAAGCATATAAGCAGACAATTGAGGCAGTCGAGAGTGTAATCGGAGAATATCCGGAAGTCAGACTGGGACTGCTGGATGAAGTATATCCGGCAGGTGATGAGGTTGTTCTGATTTACGAAGTGACAGGAAAGGTCGTACGTCCGGGAGGACTTCCGATCGAGAGCGGCGTTGCGGTATTCAACGTTGAGACGATCTACAACGTATGGCGCGCTATGAATCAGCAGACTCCTGTTGTAGATAACTGGTATCCGTTGTTGCCGAGGTAGAGCATCCGGTGACAGTTCGTGTACCGATCGGAACTACAATCGAGGAAGTCGTGGCACTTGCAGGCGGAACAACTGTAAAAGATCCGGTATATTTTATCGGAGGACCGATGATGGGATTCATCGGAAGCGGTTCGCAGCCGGTTACGAAAACAACCAATGCGGTACTGGTATTGCCGCAGGATCATTATCTCGTAAAGAGAAAAAGAAGCAAATCTTCCATTGACATGAAACGTGCGGCTGCATGCTGCTGTCAGTGTTCAATGTGTACAGATTTATGTCCAAGACATCTGCTTGGACACCCGATTCAGCCACACTTGTTTATGCGTGCGGCAACATGCAAAGACGTTCAGCAGCCGAATATCTTTATCAATACATTCTTCTGCTGTTCATGTGGTGTCTGTGAGTTATATTCCTGTCCGCAGGAGCTTTCTCCTAGAACACTGATGCTGGAATACAAAAACGGACTTCGTGCGAACGGACTTCGTGCGCCGGAAGTGACAGCAGTACCGGTAGGAGAAGAAAGATCTTACAGAAGAGTTCCGATGGAACGTCTGATGTCAAGACTGGACTTGACAAAATATAACAAAGAAGCTCCGCTGGATGAATCCGTGATCCCTGTAAAACGAGTGAAGATCATGTTGAGCCAGCATATCGGAGCGCCTGCTTCCTGTGTTGTAAAACCGGGAGATATGGTAGTCAAAGGACAGATGATCGCAGAACCGGCAAAGGGCTTAAGTGTTGGAATCCACGCTTCCGTCAATGGTCTGGTAAGCGAAGTAAATGAGAAATATGTAGTCATAGAGACACAGGAAGGACGTGCAGATAATGAGTAAGGCAATTGGAATGGTAGAATATAAGACTACTTCAGCAGGTGTCGTAGCGGCAGATTCTATGGTAAAAACTTCTGAAGTAAGCATTATCGAAGCGCAGACCGTATGTCCGGGAAAATACATTGTAATTATTACAGGAGATTTAAGTGCAGTAACTTCTGCTGTTGACAATGCAAAAACAATGCATGGAAAACATCTGATCAACAGTTTTGTACTTGGTAATCCGCATGAATCCATTTTCCCTGCAATTTATGGAGCTGCAGAAATCAAGGATGTATCAGCACTGGGTATCATTGAGTCCTATGATGCATCTTCGATCATCGTGGCAGCGGATGAAGCTGCAAAAACAGCAATCGTTGATCTGATCGAAGTACGCCTTGCAAGAGGTATGTGCGGAAAATCTTATCTGATGCTGACAGGTGAGGTTGCTGCTGTAGAAGCTGCGATCGACAGAGCAAAAGAAGCAGTATCTGACGATGGTATGTATCTGGATTCTGCAGTGATCGCACATCCGGATGCACAGATTCGCGACGCAATTTTATAATTAAGAATTCAGCCATGACAAGTATCAGAAAACAGAGGACGTCCAGATTAGAGGATCCTGTTTTCTGATATTTGTATACGGCAATAACAAAGGTTTTGAGACAGAATTTATCAGGAGGCAACACGATGCTGGCAATTGAAAGACGTAATGAAATTCTGGAAAAACTACAGACCGACCGAAGGGTAGTCGTGAGTGAGTTAAGCCAGATTTATGAAGTGTCAGAAGAGACGATTCGAAGAGATCTGGATAAGCTTGTGAATGATGGCTACGCAATCAAGAGCTACGGCGGTGCTGTAATCAATGAGAATATGAATATAGATCTGCCTTTCAATATCAGAAAGAACCGCAATGTGATCGGAAAACAACGGATTGCAGAGCTGGTGGCAAAGATCGTACAGGATGGAGACAGCATTATGCTGGATGCGAGTTCTACCGCAGTTTATATTGCAAAAGGACTGAAAGATAAAAAGAATCTGACGCTGATCACCAATTCAATGGAAATTGTGATCGAGCTTTTGGATATGTCAGATTGGAGGGTATTATCTACCGGCGGAGTATCAAGAGAGGGATCGTTTGCCCTTGTGGGAACCCAGACGAACCGGATGCTTCAGTCGTATCATGCAGACAAAGCAATTATTTCGTGCAAAGGCCTGGATATGGCAGCAGGACTTACAGATTCTGATGAACTTCTTGCAGATAACAAACGAACAATGCTGGAAAATGCCAAGGAGCGCATCCTTGCAATTGACAGCAGTAAGTTTGGGGCAACAGCCTTTATGACGGTCGGAAGATTGAAAGATATTACAATGATCGTAACGGATGAAAAGCCCGAGATGAAGTGGCTGAAAGAAATTCAAAAAGTTGGGGATAGAGTGTATCTATCCAGAATAGAGGAAGGACGCTATGAAGAGCTTTGATATAAAAACAAAAGTATACTTTGGGGACAATGCATTAGACCGTCTTTCAGAGATCCCATATAAAAAAGTACTGGTTATTACAGACCCGTTTCTGGCACAGAGCAGTATGATCAATCTGATCACAGATCCATTGAAAAAGGGCATATTGAGTATGACATTTTTCAGGATGTTGTGCCGGATCCGCCGATTGAAAAGATCAGTGAAGGCGTAAAAAAATTACTGGCGTATAAACCGGAAGCAATTATCGCAGTGGGTGGGGGTTCTGCCATTGATTCTTCCAAATCAATCCGGGAATTTGCAGTGCGGATTGAGACTACGGTGATGTAGGGCTGATCGCGATTCCGACGACAAGCGGTACGGGGTCAGAGGTGACCTCTTTTGCAGTTGTATCGGATCCGGCAGAGCAGAGAAAATATCCGCTGGTATCCAGAGATCTGACACCGGATGAGGCAATCCTGGATGCAGAACTTGTAAAGAGTGTACCGCCTGCAGTTACAGCAGATACCGGAATGGACGTGTTTACCCATGCGCTTGAGGCATGTGTAAGTACAGACAGAATGATTTTGCAACGGCACTGGCAGAAAAAGCGATTGAAATTTGTGGAGTATTTCTGCTGAGAGCTATCTGGATGGAAGTGATACGCATGCGCGTCAGAAGATGCATTCTGCATCCTGTCTGGCAGGTCTTGCATTTAATTCCGCTTCTTTGGGATTGAATCACGGAATGGCACATCAGCTTGGCGCAACATTCCATATCCCGCATGGACGTGCGAACGCGATGCTGCTTCCGCATATCATTGAGTTCAACAGTGATATCAACAAGCACAGCAAGAGTCAGGCAAAATATCTGCCTGCTGTAGAACGATATAAAACAGTAGCCAGAATTTTAGGACTGAGCAGTTATAACACGATCATGACAGTCAGAAACCTTGTAAACTGGGTACAGTTTATGCTGAAAGAGATGGATATTCCGTTGTCGATCTCGCAGATGGGCAAGATTTCCAAAGAAGAATATTTTGCAG
>ENA-OQBJ01000545-OQBJ01000545.1-human-gut-metagenome-genome-assembly--contig:-NODE-545-length-19423-cov-9.511816_pt1 | contig 19423 bp, 22 predicted proteins | sample MGYA00242743_ERZ504545 | MGnify/ENA primary metagenome ERZ504545 (study PRJEB26092, sample SAMD00036252) | human gut metagenome | host: Homo sapiens | study: EMG produced TPA metagenomics assembly of...
TTCTTCTTTTTGATGCCGAAGAAATCGCGGAGGCCGTTGAAGTCTTTCTTCATGATGAGGCCGAGACCCTGCGTGTTCAGACTGTTGCGCGTAAAATAGCGGTCGTTGGTCTGATTGTACATGCGTATGGCGAGGTTGCCGTTAGGAAGATGAGGTAGCGGAGGTCAAAATCGCCGATGAAACTCTGCGTGGCATTCGGATTGTCGCGATAACCGAACTGGCCATTGAAGAGCAGGCGGTTGTTGAGCAGCTTGCCACTCAGAATGCCTCATATTCGGCATTGTTGAAACCCTCATCGCCCGTAGATATGTTGGCACCGAAATTCCAGTTGTTGCTCTTCACCACGTTGGAAAGTACGGTGTTCAGCTGCTGTGAGATGGTGCCGCTCAGCAGGCTCTGCATCGCCAGCGAAGTCTGACTCTGCTGTTCACCATCCTCGCTCACCTGGTTGTTGTTGGTCTGGGCGTAGAACCGGCCGATGCCCAAGAGATAGAGCACCTGCTGGTTCATCTCTTCCTGCGAATTGATGATAGAGTAGATCATCTGCTTCGCATCGCTGTTAACCGTAGGCAGGTCCATCGAGAAATCTACCTTAGGCGATTGAGGCGTGCCGGTGATGTCCATCAGGCAGTCGACGCGGATGTTGTTGCCCGAGAACGAACGGCCTATGCGCAGGTCACTCAGCGGCACTCCGTTTACGGTATATTTAGCCCGCAGGTTGAGTGGGGCGTTGTATGGATTGCCACCGAAGGCGATGGTGCCGCCCGGCATAAACTCGAACTCCTTCTTGATGAGATTCTGGATGGTGAGCTTGTAGGTGCCGTGGTCTACCACATAGTTGCCAAACATGTCGAACGAGCCCTTGTTGAAGTAGTTGGCGCGAATTACGCCATCTCCGTTCAGGGTGAGGTAATCGCCCGACTGCTCGTCCATGATCATCTTGAGCGTGAGGTTCTGGTTGGTGTTTACGAGGAAGTTGATGCGCATATCCGATTCGAAATCGATGTCATCCTCTCTCTGTTTCGTGGTTGGAGCCCCGTTCAGGCTGTCCATGATATCCGGCACAATCTCATGCCAGTGGATAAAGCTCTTGTCGCTGATGCGTCCGGACTTGCCACATTATATACAAAGATGCTGCCCGGTTCGGGCTCGGCGTTGATATCGATGACGGTTTCGCCGCTCTTGCCGTGGATGCCTACCTCGCCCGTGGCATAGATGGTTCCATAGAAGGTGTTGTCGCCAAACTCGCGGGTATCGAAGCCCAGGAAGTTGTGCGCCTTGATATCGAGGTCGTAGCTCAGCCTTGTGAGGTGCTTGTGGTGGATGCCTCCGCTCAGGATGGCTATGTTGCGGTTGCGGTCGAAGATGGTATCATTCTCTATGAGGATATCATCTGGGATAGCGTGGGCACGGAGCGCATCGAAGGTATAATCGGTGTTGAGCTGCTTGAGGTGCACCTTGCCATGAGCGGTAATATCGCCTACGAGATTGACGCTTTTCAAATCGCCCACCACATTGAGATGACCATCGCCCCAGGCTTCTACCTGGTTCATGAAACTGCCGCAGAAATTCTCGAGGAATTTCATGCTGGTGCCATGGGCATCGATACCCAGGTCGATATAGTTGCGCTTAGGCGAGACGTATCCGTTGATGAGCGTCTGATGCTCCGGACCATCGTCGGCAACTGCATGAATATCAATCTGTTCGAGCTCCTTGTTGAAGTTGACACCAGCATGGAGTACACCGAGCGGTCCGTTTTCGAAGGTAAACTCCTTCACGTCTAGCTGGGCGTAGGCATCAGGGTCGTTGAAGAGGCTCTTGATGATAGCCTTACCCGAAGCCTTGCCGGTGAAATCTACCGAATGGAAATTGATGAGGTTCAGCACGTATGCCACATCCACATCCTTCAGGTCGGCTACGATAGAATCGGTCTTCTCGGGTGTGGCAAGACCGGAAACGATGACGTGCTGCTGGTCGTGGCTCACGGCAAAATGGTCTACCAGCAGGCGCTTCTTGCTGTAGATGATGTCGGCAGGATGAACCTTCCACGGTGTGCCGTCGATTCTGATTTCAGACGGGTGTATGGTTACGTGGGCGGTAGAAACATGATCTTCGTTCTTGAAGAACTGCGCCCTCGTATCGATGATGCCTTGGATAGGGAGTTTTGCCGAATGGTTGTTGTAGAAGAGCTTGGCGAAGAGCTGGTTGTCGGCAGCGGCTGCCTTTACGTGGATGCCCGGTCCGTTATCTCCCATTTGCCCTGCCTGATCTGCGCATCTATCTTGAGCGAATCGTTGATGGTATGCAGTCGCACTTTGGCTCCATGATAGTCTTTTGCGTCATAGCTGAAGTCAGGCACGCTGGCATAGATGTTGACAGTTTTCTCGGCATCGTTCATGAATCCATCGGCAAAGACGGGCTGCTCTATCTTCAGCGGAATGCCCAGCATGCGCTGCAGTATCTCGGTAGAGGTGATTTCTGCCTGGAAGGTGAAATGGTTCTTCGCACTCCTGTCTACCTTGCCGATGCCCGGAAGGGTAGGCAGTTTGCTGGCTACCAGGTTGGTGAAGCTCTTGGTGAGGGTAGCGTAATCGTACTCTCCGTTAACATGGATGCTGGCGAACGGGGCTTCGAGGTCGAAATAGCTGTCCTTGCCCTGGTTCTTGGCGCTTACGGTGATGTCATCGAGACTGTAGGTCTTGTCGGCTACCTTCAGTCCCAGGATGGTTGGCAGCAGATGCTGTACATGGGCAGTAGCTGCATACTGTTTGCGCGGGATGGAGTAGGAGCTTCTACCTGGATGTTGGCGTTAGGGTCGGCGATGGATGCGAGTCCCTCGAGCAATCCCCGGTTATAGCTGCCGTCTATCTGAATGTTGCGGTAGCTGTACTTGTTGAAATCGAAGCGCGGAATGCTGCCCTTGGCATAGAAATGTTGCTTGTTGCCGTGAGCCGAAAGCGATGCTGCCAGGATGCCGAACTGCCCGTTGTCGAGGATTCGGCCCAGGTTGATGCCCTGGGTGTTGATGCTAGCCTTGAGCTCGGAGCCAGCTTTTTCGGCCTTGATGGCTACTTCGCCCACGCCGGTCTTCAGCTGGCCGCGGGTGCCTGCCTTCTTGCCAGCACCATATACTTCACCTATATAATATATGTCGCCCAGGCGCAGCACTTCTTTCGGAATGCTGATGCGTTTGCCCAGATTTCTGGAAACCTCTCCGATGCCATCGCCTGATATCTTGAGGGCTGAGATGTTTGCCTTCCAGCGCAGAAGGCGGTCCCAATCGCTCACACGGCCGTTAGCCCTGAGCATCAGACTGCCGCTCTGAGTCTTGAATTCGAGGTTATGGATGCGGGCAGATGTACTGGTGCCCGAAAACTGGAGATGAAGCTGCAGGGCATCCTTGAACTTGCGGAGTTCAGGCACGAAGCAAGCAATATCGGCAAGCGTGATGACGGATGGCTTGATGCCGCCCTGAAACTGGAGTGTAGGCTTTACGATATGCTTGTTCTCAATGCGGTAGGTAGCGCGCAGGTCATCAAACTGCAATTGCGAATGAGGGAGCTCGATGCTGAAGTCTCTGAGCAGGGCTTGCTGCTGGTCGGCATCGAGTTTGAATCTCAGATTTCTGAGTTGAAGTCCTGATTTATCTTTCAGCGATATCTTCTTGACAGTCAAATGGATATCCTTGTCTGTGAGATGGCCCAGAATAATGTGGGCAGAGAGGTCGGTGATGCCTAGATGCTGCGGCGAAAAGACGCCCGGCTCAGGCGCAATATCGCGCTGGTTGTAGGCAACGGCACCATGGCGGATAATCAGGCTTCCGATGTGCAGGTCGAGCGGAGTATGGCGGGTGGTATCTTTCGAAGCCAGCGAATCGAGCACGAACTGGATGTTCATCGGGCTCTTGGCATCCTGCTTGTAGATGTTGGCATTGAGCCCGAAGAGCTGGGCAGATGAAACCGAAATCTTGCCATCCTTCAAAGGCAGGAAATCGAGCTTTGCCGATACGCGCGAAGCACAGATCATGCTGTCGCCCTTCTGGTCGAGCATCATCACGTCATCTATGATAATGCGGTTGAAGAAGCCCAGATTCACCTTTCCGATACTTACCTGAGTGCCGAATTTCTGAGCCAGCGCACCGGCTACTTCAGAGCCGATGAAGGCCTGTACTGGTGGCACGTGCAACAGTACGACAAGCAAGAAATAGACAGCAGCCAGCGTCCATATAATGCTATTGATGATATGTTTTAAATGTTTCAGAGTTGCTTTCTCTAGTTTACAAAAATGTTACTAATTTGAATTTTGCGACAAAATTACTGAAAAATCGGCATAAAATCGAATAATTCACACAATTTTTCTTTTTTATATCACTTTTTTTTCACTATTTTTGCAGCACGTTAGAAGTTTCAGCATAGAAGAAGATAAAATATATGTTTTATGGCAGATGGCCAGTATAGCGTCTTGATGAGGGCGCTGACGCATATATCTTGAAGTGATTAGTAAATTTATATTTAATATTTTTTTAATGTAGTTATGGCAAATGTAATTAAGTTACGTAAAGGCTTGGACATTAACCTTACGGGTAAGGCTTCCAAGGATGTAACGCTCCAGGTGGCTCAGGCTGGCGAGTATGCGCTGGTTCCTGCGGCTTTCGTGGGTGTGACTCCTAAGGTAGTGGTACGCGAGGGCGAGCATGTCAATGCCGGAGATGCCTTGTTTGTGAACAAGGCTTGCCCGGAGGTGAAGTTTGCCTCGCCAGTGAGCGGAGAAGTAACCGCCATTGAGAGAGGTGAGCGCCGAAAGGTGCTCTGCGTGAAGGTGAAGGCCGACGCAGTACAGACCTCTACGGATTTTGGTAAGAAAAACGTTGATGCGTTAGACGGTGAGGCTGTCAAGCAGGCGCTGCTTGAGGCTGGTCTCTTCGGATACATCAACCAGTTGCCTTATGCTGTGTCCACAACTCCCGACACCAAGCCTAAGGCAATTTTCGTTTCTGCCCTCCGCGACATGCCGCTCGCAGCCGACTTTGAGATTGAACTCGAAGGCAACGAAGAGGCTTTCCAGACGGGTTTGACAGCCTTGAGCAAGATTGCGAAAACTTATCTCGGTGTTGGCGTTGACCAGCACAGCAATGCGCTTGGCGAGGCTAAGAACGTAGAACTCAATGTATTCGACGGTCCTTGCCCGGCAGGTAATGTAGGCGTACAGGTGAACAACATCGACCCGGTAAACAAGGGCGAGGTGGTTTGGACAGTAGATCCAGCATCGGTTATCTTCTTCGGAAGACTCTTCCTGACAGGTAAGGTTGATTTGCACAAGACTGTAGCTGTGGCTGGTAGTGAAATCAAGACTCCTGGCTATGCTGAAGTATTGGTAGGTACACCTTTAAGCAGTTTTGTAGCCAATCAGCTGAAAGCTGCTGACCATGTGCGACTTATCAATGGTAATCCACTTACCGGTGTAAAGACGACCACAGCCGATTTCGTAGGTGGTCATACATCAGAGATTACAGCCATCCCAGAGGGTGATGACAACGACGAGATGCTGGGTTGGATTCTTCCACGTACCGATCAGTTCTCTACATCGCGTTCATATCTCTCCTGGCTCTTCGGCAAGAAGAAGGAGTATAATCTCGATGCCCGCGTGAAGGGTGGCGAGCGCCACATGATCATGAGCGGCGAGTATGACAAGGTGCTCCCGATGGACATCTATGGTGAGTATCTCATCAAGGCAATCATCACCGGCGATATCGACAAGCAGGAGCAGCTCGGTATCTACGAGGTAAGTCCTGAAGATTTTGCTGTGGCTGAGTTCGTGGATTCATCTAAGCTCGAATTGCAGAAGATTGTACGCGAGGGCTTGGATACCCTGCGCAAGGAGAACGCTTAGTTTTTAGTACTGTTAATTATTTAAATAATGAGTGCATTAAGAAATTATCTCAATAAGATAAAGCCTAACTTCCAGAAGGGAGGTAAGCTGCATGCCTTCGAGAGCGTGTTTGACGGTTTTGAGAGCTTCCTGTACGTGCCTAATACGACAGCGAAGAGCGGAGCCAGCATCCACGATTCCATCGACTCGAAGCGCATCATGAGCTTTGTGGTAATCGCCCTGATTCCTGCTTTGCTCTTCGGTATGTATAATGTGGGATACCAGAATTTCAAGGCTGCAGGTACACTGGATACTGCCAGCTTCATCGAGGTCTTCGGCTTCGGATTCCTGGCTGTCCTCCCTAAGTTGCTGGTTAGCTACATCGTGGGTCTCGGCATCGAGTTTGCCTGGGCTCAGTGGAAGCACGAGGAAATCCAGGAGGGTTACCTCGTCAGCGGTATCATCATCCCATTGATCATTCCTATCTCTACACCGCTGTGGATGCTCGCCCTGGCGTGCGCCTTCGCAGTCATCTTCTGCAAGGAGATCTTCGGTGGTACCGGTATGAACATCTTCAATGTGGCTGTGGGTGCCCGTATGTTCCTCTTCTTCTCATATCCATTGGCTATGAGTGGTGATAAGGTCTGGGTGGCTAAGGATGCTATCTTCGGTCTGGGTAACACCCTGCCTGATGGCTTCACTGCTGCTACTCCTCTCGGTCAGCTGGCTCAGGGTAGCATGCCTTCAGCTAGTCTCTGCGATTCTATCATCGGTTTCATTCCTGGCTGTATCGGTGAGACTTCAGTCATCGCCATTGCCATCGGTGCCATCATCCTTCTCTGGACAGGCATCGCATCATGGAAGACCATGGGCAGCGTATTCGCAGGCGGCATCGTGATGGCGCTTATCTTCCAGGCTCTCGGCATGACACCTATCGCCTGGTATGAGCACATCATTCTCGGTGGTTTCTGCTTCGGTGCCGTATTCATGGCTACCGACCCTGTAACCTCTGCCCGTACAGAGAAGGGTAAGTACTTCTACGGATTCTTCATCGGTGCCATCGCCGTTATCGTACGTGTGATGAACCCAGGTTATCCAGAGGGTATGATGCTCGCTATCTTCTTCGGCAACATGTTTGCTCCACTCATCGACTACTGTGTAGTTCAGGGCAACATCTCTCGCCGTGCTAAACGTGCTATTAAATAATGTAGGAGGAATGTAGATATGAAGACAAATTCAAATAGCTATACTATTATCTATTCGGTTATCATCGTGGTAATCGTGGCATTCCTGCTCGCGTTCGTGTCTTCTTCGCTGAAGGCAACACAGGATGCCAACGTGGCTCTTGATACTCAGAAGCAGATTCTCAACTCGCTGAACCTGCGCGACCTTGACAACGCTACTGCGGCTGCCAAATATAAAGAGGTGGTGAAGGACGAGAAGGAGAAGGACGGCATGAAGTATTACGAGTGCGAGATTGATGGTCAGAAGAAGACCGTTTACTCTGTAAAGGGTATGGGTCTCTGGGGCGGCATTTCAGGCTTCATCGCCGTGGATGCCGACAACAACACCATCTATGGCGTATATTTCAACCACGAAGGCGAGACTGCCGGACTTGGTGCTGAAATCAAGGACAACCTGAAGTGGCAGCAGAAGTTCCAGGGCAAGAAGATTCACAAGGATGGAGTAGAGGGCATCGCTCTGGGCGTTGAGAAAGACGCTCCTGCCGGCGACCCTAACAATGTAGATGCCGTTACCGGTGCTACATTGACATCCGATGGTGTGGATGCAATGCTCAAGGAAGGTCTTGCTAAATTCATTAAATAATTAAGCGAAATTATGGCATTATTTAGTAAACAAAATAAGGAGGCATTCATCAAGCCACTGAACGGCGACAACCCTATCCTCGTTCAGGTGCTTGGTATCTGTAGTGCCCTGGCTGTTACTTCCCAGCTGAAGCCAGCCATTGTGATGGGACTTGCCGTTACTATCATCACGGCATTCTCTAACGTGATTATTTCCATCATCCGCAACACCATCCCTCAGCGCATCCGTATCATCGTCCAGTTGGTGGTAGTTGCTGCCCTGGTTACCATCGTGAGCCAGGTGCTGAAGGCTTTCGCCTACGACGTGAGCGTGCAGCTCTCCGTGTATGTGGGTCTGATCATCACCAACTGTATTCTGATGGGTCGCTTGGAGCGTTCGCCATGATGAACAAGCCTTGGCCTTCATTCCTCGATGGTGTAGGTAATGGTTTGGGTTACGCCCTCATCCTCGTGATTGTGGGTGCTGTTCGTGAGTTTCTGGGCCGCGGCTCATTGCTCGGTTTCCAGCTGATACCGGAGGGAGCTTACAACTTCGGATATGTTAACAACGGTATGATGACCATGCCAGCCATGGCATTGATTCTCGTTGGATGTGTAATCTGGGTACATCGTGCCTATATTTATAAGGAGGAGAAGTAAGATGGAGCACGCAATAAGTTTGTTTTTCCGTTCGATTTTCGTCGATAACATGATCTTCGCCTACTTCCTGGGTATGTGTTCATACTTGGCAGTATCCAAGAACGTGAAGACCTCTTTGGGCCTGGGCTTGGCAGTAACCTTCGTGTTGCTCATCACCGTGCCTGTAGATTACCTGTTGCAGACCAAGGTGCTCAGCGCCGATGGCATTCTGGGTGTTGACCTCACTTACCTGAGCTTCATCCTCTTCATCGCCGTCATCGCCGGTATCGTGCAGCTGGTAGAGATGATTGTAGAGAAGTTCTCACCATCGCTCTATGCAGCGCTGGGTATCTTCTTGCCATTGATTGCCGTAAACTGTGCCATCATGGGTGCATCGCTCTTCATGCAGCAGCGCATCCTGATGGAGCCTACCAATACTCAGGCTATTACCTCTGTATGGGATAGCATCGTTTATGCCGTAGGTTCCGGTCTGGGTTGGACTCTCGCCATCGTTCTGATGGGAGCCATCCGCGAGAAGATGCAGTATTGCGACGTGCCAAAGCCATTGCAGGGACTCGGCATCACATTTATCACAGTAGGCCTCATGGCAATGGCTATGCTTTGCTTCTCAGGCTTGAAAATCTAAAATAGGAGGACTATAGATATGGGTAATACATCATTTATATTGGCTAGTATCGGAGTTTTCCTCGTGGTGATTCTCCTGCTGGTTATCATCCTGCTCGTGGCTAAGAAGTATCTGAGCCTAGCGGAAATGTAAATATCGTAATCAATGGCGACAAGACCATCAACGTGCCTCAGGGCAGCAGTTTGATGACTACGCTGAATGAGAACGGCATCTTCCTGCCTTCTGCCTGTGGCGGTAAGGCAAGCTGTGGCCAGTGTAAGGTTCAGGTGCTCGAGGGCGGCGGTGAGATTCTCGATTCTGAGAAGCCTCACTTCACCCGCAAGCAGATTAAGGACCACTGGCGCCTGGGATGCCAGTGCAAGGTGAAGGGCGACCTGAAGATCAAGGTGCCTGAGAGTGTGATGGGCGTGAAAGAGTGGGAGTGCGAGGTTATCTCCAACAAGAACGTTTCATCATTCATCAAGGAGTTCAAGGTGGCTCTGCCTCCAGGCGAGCACATGGACTTCGTTCCGGGTTCTTACGCTCAGATCAAGATTCCTGCATACGACTGCATCGATTACGACAAGGATTTCGACAAGGATCTCATTGGCGAGGAGTACATCGGAGCATGGAAGAAGTTCAACATCTTCTCTCTCAAGGCTCACAATCCAGAGCCTACCGTTCGTGCTTACTCTATGGCGAACTATCCTGACGAGGGTGACATCATCACCCTGACCGTACGTATCGCCACAACTCCATTCTTGCCACGTCCACAGGTAGGATTCCAGAACGTACCAACAGGTATCGCTTCTTCTTACATCTTCTCTCTGAAGCCAGGCGACAAGGTAATGATGAGTGGTCCTTACGGAGACTTCCATCCTAACTTCACATCAGGCAAGGAGATGATCTGGATTGGTGGTGGTGCCGGTATGGCTCCATTGCGTGCGCAGATTATGCACATGACCAAGACCCTGCACACTACCGACCGTGAGCTTCACTTCTTCTACGGAGCGCGTGCATTGGGTGAGGCATTCTTCCTTGAGGACTTCTGGGAGCTTGAGAAGGAATTCCCTAACTTCCACTTCCATCTTTCATTGGACCGCAAGGACCCAGTGGCAGATGCTCAGGGCGTGAAGTACTACGAGGGATTTGCTGTTAACTGCATCCGTGATACCTACTTGAAGGATCACGAGGCACCAGAGGATTGCGAGTACTATCTCTGCGGACCTCCAATGCTGATCAAGACAGTAACAGATTATCTGGATTCTCTCGGAGTAGATCCTGAGAGCATCATGTACGATAACTTCGGATAAAACGATAATTCAATCAAAAGAGCAATGCTTGTTCTCAAAAAATGAGAGGCAAGTGTTGCTCTTTTTTTATTTTTCTGAATATATACAATATAATAGAGATAATTACGTTTTTATCTTGAAAGTATAGATTTAATTATGAATAAGATAAAGGTAGGTGTATGTTTTGCCCTTTGCAGTCTGGCAGCCCCATCTATGGCACAGTATATGTGGCAAGAGGAGGATGGCACGGAGAAGATAGATCTTCGGGAAGATATACAATATGGTGTTGAGATGCAAGGATCGTTTTCGAAAGGTAAAACCCCATTGTGCTCAACGCAAACAAACATGGATTAAGTTCTTTAGAGAAGAATAACGGCTATCTTAGAGGTAGTCTGGTTCGTCCGCTTTCTGCAGATTCTGCCCGCCGCTGGGCTGTAGGTTATGGAGTAGATGTGGCAGTACCGGTAAACTATACCAGCCATATAGTGGTGCAGCAAGCTTATGTGGAGGCCCGCTGGCTTTATGGTGTGCTGACTGCAGGTGCCAAGGAATATCCGATGGAGCTAAAAAACCAGTCGCTCTCCAGTGGTAGCCAGTGTCTGGGTATCAATGCCCGTCCGATACCTCAGGTTCGTCTGGCGCTTCCTGAATATTGGACGCTTCCGTTTGGTAGAGGCTGGCTGCAACTGAAAGGTCATCTGGCTTATGGTATGACTACGGATGATGGCTGGCAGCATGATTTTACGAAACGGCAGACTAAATATTGTGACCACATGCTCTATCACAGCAAGGCTGGTTTCTTGCGTATCGGAAACGAGAATGCTTTCTGTCCGCTCAGCATAGAAATGGGCTTGGAAATGGTTGCTCAGTTTGGTGGCAATGCATATCGTCCAATAGGTGACAGTATGGTACAGATTCCTACCGAGAAAAATCTGAAAGGCTTCTGGCATGCGCTGTCGGCAACGGGCTCTGATGCAGGTGAAGGGCTTATGCCAATGTTGCCGGCAACCAGTTGGGCAGTTGGCTGATGCGTATCAATTATGACACTGACAGTTGGAAAGCTGCCATCTATGCCGATCATTATTTCGAAGATCACAGCCAGATGTTTCTCCTCGACTATAATGGATATGGTGAGGGCGCAGACTGGAATAAGAAAGTAAAACGCCGTTTCTTCATGTATTCGCTGAAGGACATTATGCTGGGCTTCGAACTGAATCTGAAGTATTCGCGCTGGCTGAAAAATGTGGTGCTGGAGTATCTCTATACCAAATATCAGAGTGGTCCGTACAATCATGACCGTACATCGGGTATCGCAGACCATATAGCGGGTACTGATGATTATTATAACCACAGCATCTATCCTGGATGGCAGCATTGGGGCCAGGTGATAGGAAATCCACTCTACCGTTCGCCTATTTATAATAACGACGGATATATTGATATAAGAAACAACCGTTTCATAGCTTATCATCTGGGCTTTGATGGTCAACCTACACAGCGGTTGGGTTATCGTATATTAGGCACCTATCAGAAAGGTTGGGGTACATATAGCAACCCGTTTGCAAAAAAGCATCATAATGTAAGTTTTCTGGTAGAGGGTCATTACGATTTCCCGCATCAGTGGCAGTTGAAGGCAGGCTATGCGATGGATTTCGGTAGCGAAAAGATGCTGGGGCATAATGCCGGTATGCAGATAACCATCAGCAAAAGAGGTTTGCTGACGAAAAGAAAATAATAATCGATAAGATAGAAAATATGAAAAAGATAATAGGGGTGCTTTCCCTTGCTGTTATGATGCTCACTCTAAGCTCATGTGAGGTAGAAACAAGCCAGAATGGTGATTTGGATGGTTTCTGGCATCTGGAGCAGGTAGATACTTTAGCTACAGGGGGTACTTGTAACTTTGCTGATAAGCGCGTGTTCTGGGGCTGCCAGTATAAGCTGATTCAGGTTGCTGATTATGATCGCTTCGAGGCTGGTAGAGGATTTTATCTGCGTTTTGAGCAAACCTCCGACAGTTTGCTGATTACATCTGTTTATCGTAATAAATGGCATGAAGATTATGGAGGCGATGTACTTTTAACAGAGATGAATGATTCTTTGCGTAGCTGTGGCATCAATCATCTGAATGAGCATTTTGCCAAGGAGGTAATGACCGGAGGTAAGATGCAACTGAAGAGTAAAACCCTGAGATTGCGGTTCAGAAAATTCTGAAAAAAAGCCCTCGATGCATGCAGCACCGGGGGCTTTTTTGTAGTATGCTCGGTTTCTTACTTCTTCCTTTCTGATTCCTTGATGAAACCATGTCGGTAAGCATAGAGAAGCTCCTTCAGGTCTTCTATCTGCTTACGGAGTTCGCAACCTATATCTGTGTCGGCTACCAGCATTCGGCGGTTCGACATTTCTACAATCTGTGTGGTACTCTTGATGTCGGTACCTTGCTTGATGGCATCTTCCATACTCGTAAATGGCTCGTGCTGGACCAGCTGAAATCCGCGGGAGTGGTATACTAAGGTGTAGCCGGCAATGCCAGTCTCGTTGTGGTAGGCTTTAGAGAAACCTCCATCGATAACCATCAGCTTGCCGTTTGCCTTGATAGGGTTCTCGCCCTTGGTTGTGCGAACGGCACGTGCCCATTGATGATATGGCGGTTAGGACCGGTTACCCCAAACTCATCCATAATATGGTCGATAACCTGTTCGTTATCGCGCAACAGGAAGTAGTATCCCTTCTCTTCTTTATGAGTCTCCTTATCGGTAATGAAATAGCGCTCGAAGGTGGCCATCTTACTCTTGTCGAAGAGCGGACTGTCAGGACCGCACCATAGGTAGATGAAATAATCGATGGCATATTCCTTCTCATTCGGATCAGAATCTGATTGGAAAGCTGTGCGTATCTGCATGCCCGTATGATGCATCAGCTCTGCCGCTGAATTTCTTGCCAGGATATATTTCTACCTCTTTTAATGAACCATCTTCGTTGAGCGGACAGGAAGCATGGAAGAGCAGGTTGTTGTTGAAGATAGCGTACATGCAACCATGCTGCAGCATAACCTTGATATGCTTGTGCAGCTTCTCGCAGACCATAAACGAATGATGCAGTTTCTGAATCAGAATTTCCTCTTCTTCAGATAGTTTGTCTGGATTGTCCGGATCGATGGTAGGGAAGTGGCATGAGGTCATGTCATACTCTTTTCCGTCAATCTCTACCTTGCCTTTACTGTAATCGATATGGTCAAAAAGACAACGGTCTTTCATCTTCCATTCCGGATGCTTCTTGAAAAGCTGGCTCTCTAATTTAAACTGGATGACAGCTATAGCCTTGTGCATCTGAGAGGTGAGCCGCTGAGTCTTTTCATCCATTGCTGCTGCACCTCCGCTGAGCTTAGGCAGAAATTCTTTGCAATCATCATCCTTGTAGGTTTCCATCGCAAAAGTAGCGAGTGGTACGAGGTTGATGCCATAGCCTTCTTCCAATGTAGAGAGGTTGGCGTATCGCAGGGAGAGACGTATCACATTACAGATGCAGGCATCATTGCCGGCAGCTGCTCCCATCCATAGTACATCGTGATTACCCCACTGGATGTCCCAACTGTGGTAGCGGCGCATCTTGTCCAAGATGATGTGGGCTCCTGGACCTCTATCGTAGATATCGCCCAGAATATGGAGCTGGTCGATAGCCAGGCGCTGGATGACGTTGGCTATAGCGATGATGAAATCATCGGCTCTGCCTGTGCTGATAATCGTATCAACAATAACATTGACATAGGCTGTCTTGTCATGATCTTCGGTGTGCTCGTGCAAAAGCTCCTGGATAATATACGAGAAATCGCATGGCAGCGATTTGCGCACCTTGCTTCGGGTATATTTGCTGGAAACATCACGGCATACAGCCACCAACTGGTGCAGGGTGATGTGATACCAGTCGTTAATGTCGGGTTCGTTCTGCTTGACGAGTTCCAGTTTCTGCTCAGGATAGTAAATAAGAGAGCAGAGTTCTCGCTTCTCCTGTTCGCGAAGGGTATTGCCAAAGAGTTCGTTCACCTTACGCTTGATATTTCCTGATGCATTTTTCAGTACATGCAGGAAGGCCTCATACTCACCATGGATGTCAGCAAGGAAATGCTCGGTACCCTTTGGCAGGTTGAGGATGGCTTGCAGGTTGATAATCTCGGTGCTCGCCTCTGCTATAGTAGGGAACGACTGAGAGAGCAACTGCAAATATCTCATGTCTTGTTCTATATTATAATGTTTCATGTTTTTTTCCATTTTCTTAGAGCCTTTTTACTATTTATTATCTTTTGCAAAGATAGTATAAATAATAGATAAAACAAAGGAAAAAAAGTATTTTTTTGAAAAATCTTTCTGTTTTTTCAGATTTTTGCAGTATTTTTGCAGAAGAAATATAATAATTCTTCAAACTAACTATATTTGATTATGAAACAAACTATTCTTGTTACTGGTGGTACAGGCTTCATAGGTAGCCATACTACAGTAGAGTTGCAGCAGGCAGGCTACAATGTTGTTATCGTAGATGATCTCTCAAACTCAAAGATTGAAGTACTCGATGGTATCGAAAAGATTACTGGTATCCGCCCTGCTTTTGAACAGGTTGACTTGCGCGACAAGGCTGCTACCGAGGCTGTATTCCAGAAATATCCTGATATTGAGGGTATCATTCACTTTGCTGCAAGCAAGGCAGTAGGCGAGAGCGTGCAGAAACCATTGTTGTATTATCGCAACAATATCGTATCGCTCATCAATCTCCTGGAACTTATGCCAAAGTATCAGGTAAAGGGTATCATCTTCTCTTCTTCTTGTACCGTTTATGGGCAGCCGAAGCCTGAGAATTTGCCTGTAACAGAAGAGGCTCCTCATCAGAAGGCTACTTCACCTTATGGCAATACTAAGGAGATTAATGAGCAGATCATAGCTGATTATATCCATAGTGGTGCAGCCATCAAGAGCATTGTATTGAGATATTTCAATCCTATAGGTGCACATCCTTCTGCTGAGATTGGTGAGTTGCCAAATGGTGTGCCAAACAATCTGATTCCATACGTTACTCAGACAGCTATGGGTATCCGCAAGGAACTCACTATCTTTGGTAATGATTATGATACTCCTGATGGAACCTGTATCCGCGACTATATTTATGTTGTAGACTTGGCTAAGGCACATGTAGCTGCTATGGCACGTGTTCTTGATAAGGAGACTGAGCCTATCGAATATTTCAATATCGGTACAGGTAATGGAAACTCAACTCTCGAAATTGTTGAGACTTTTGAAAAAGCTACAGGTGTGAAACTGAATTGGAAGTATGGTCCACGAAGAGAGGGCGATATTGAGAAAATTTGGGGTGATTGCACCAAGGCGAACAAGGTACTCGGCTGGAAGGCTGAGGCTAAGCTTGAGGATGTGTTGGCTTCTGCTTGGAAATGGCAGCAGAAACTTCGCGCTGATGGCATCATGTAAAGTGTTGGTTGTTTTAGAAAATAATGTGAATTGGCTTCTTTTTTCCTCTGAAAGGTTAAAAAAGCTAATTTTTGGGAAACTTACCGTCGGGAAGACGGTAAGTTTCCTTTTTTTTATATATCTTTGCAGAAAGAACTATTGGTTTAACGAAACTTGAAAATATATGAAACGGACTTTACTTTCAATATTAACAATTGCAATGTTAGCGCTTTCTGTTCCTTCGGATGCTATGGCCAACGAGGGAAACATAGAATGGGCAGACCTTGATGTGGCAGATATCAACTTGAACTATGCTGGGGGCGTGATGCATATCACCGGCGCTAGCGGGCAAGTGGTGAGAATATATAATGTGGCAGGTGTTACAATCAAGACCTTCCGCATAGAAGGTAATGACAAGCGCGTAAACTTGCCATTGGCTGATGGTATCTATATTGTAAAGGTGGGGAATACCTTTACGCGCAAAATTTGCGTAAAGCATTAATAGTACTATAGAGCCTTAGAATGCCGTTTAACTTTAATCAGAAAGTGAAGCTCTTTCATACTTCGTTACTTATCATTTTTTGCTGTTTGATGTTTTGTTCTTGCCACGACAAAGTACCAAACAGCAATTTTCAGTTATCGTTAGATGAGTTCAAAAACTCTCGTTCTTCGGCTTATGCTATTAATTCAAAGGTTATAAGAAATCTGTTGGATAGTATCATGCGAAATGATAAAGACCGACATGCTGCTGATTTGCATACCCGTCGATATTACCAGAATAAAGGTAGTCTGCTTTGGATTACACGTCATGGGGTAAATAGTCAGGCTGACTCCCTGGTGACTTGCCTGCGTACTGTAGCGGATATGGGATTTGATAAACGTCGGTTCTATGTGGATGCTATTGCCCGAGATATTGACAGGTTACGAGATTTAAATCTAGATTCAGCTGATAATCAGATAAATCAAGTGATAGCCCGACTGGAGTATCGCTTGACCAAAGCTTACTTCAGATATACGATGGGGCAGAATTTTGGATTTATGAATCCTAGTTTTGTTTTCAATCGTTTAGATACTCTTGCTCCCAATCCTTATGATAGTAGCAAGAGACCCGTTAGGTTCAGAGGCCTGTTTGATGTAAAAATGGCTCATGCAGATGATGCGTTCTATCAGAAGGCTATGCAAATGGTTAGATGCGACTCGGTGGCTTCCTTCCTGAAAGAAGTACAGCCTAAGAATCCTTTCTATTATCAACTGCTGGAGAAATTGAAGGCTGGAGGACTGGGCAAGGCGATGAAAATCAAAATTCTCTGCAACATGGAACGTTGCCGCTGGAGACAGTATGATAATCCCTGGCAACACGAAAAATATGTGGTTGTCAATATACCATCGTTCCATCTGATGGCTATTGATCATCAGGATACGCTCTCGATGCGCATAGGATGTGGAGCCAGTAAAACCAAAACCCCGATATTGAACAGTCATATCAAACGTATGGAGTTGAATCCTCAATGGTTTGTTCCCCGTAGTATCGTTCTCCATGATATGATACACCGGGTGGGGGATCATGGCTACTTTCGCGCGCGTAACTACTATGTAAGGGAAGTGGCAACAGGTAAGGAGGTTGACTTAAACAGAGTAACTCGATCTATGCTTATTTCTGGTGCTTATGGCATCGCTCAGCGGGGCGGAAAGGGGAATGCTCTGGGAAGAATCATCTTCCGTTTTGATAATAATTTCTCGGTCTTCCTGCATGATACTAACAGTAAGGGCGTGTTTGGACAAGAGGATAGAGGAGTATCGCATGGATGTATCAGAATAGAAAAACCGTACGATTTCGCTGTCTTTCTATTGGCTGACAAAAACGAGAAACTGAAGGAAAAGATATACTATTCGATGACAGCAGATTCGCTAGCCAATAAAAAACTTGTTGTGAATAACGTAAAGGTTAATCCTCAAGTTCCTCTCTTCATAACCTATTATACACTCTATCCGTTAGCAGGAGGCAGAATAGCTGATTATTCTGATGTGTATGGATTTGATGCGGTAATATTCGATATGTTGAGAAGATATCTATAAACAACACATTTGTAAAAGCAATGATAAACGATAAAGAACTCTTGGCGATGATTAGGGATCCTAAGACCCAACGCGAAGGCTTTGCTGTACTGGTAAGTCAGTATAGCGAGCCGTTGTATTGGAAGGTTCGCCATATTGTCTTAGATCATGATGATGCTGATGATGTGTTGCAGAATGCCTTTGTTAAGGCTTGGACCAATCTGGATTCGTTTCAGGGAAAGTCTTCGCTCTCAACATGGCTTTACCGTATAGCAATTAACGAAGCGCTTGATTTCTTGAGACGCAAGAAGCAGATGGTTAATGTCAGTACCGAAGACGAGCCGGGCTTGGCTTCACGTCTTCTTGCCGATGACTATTTTGATGGTGACCAGATTCAGGCAGAACTGCAAGAGGCTGTAGCCCTACTGCCCGATGTTCAGCGCACAGTTTTCACTCTAAAATATTATGATAATATGAAATATTCAGAGATGAGTAAGGTGCTGTCAACAAGTGAAGGAGCTTTGAAGGCATCCTATCATCTTGCTGTGAAAAAAATAACCGATTTTTTCAATCGTAAGGATTAAACCTTTTCGGTTAGTTTTCGTCTATTTAATAAAGTATAAAAGAAAGGAATGAGGAATATGTTAAAAGAAGACAATATATTGAATAGCCGTTTTGGTAAGAAAAACCATTTCCAGGTGCCGGCTGGTTATTTCGACCAGCTTACTGATAGGGTGATGGCAAATTTGCCGGAGCAGGAACCCCGCATCATTCACATGCAGCCTAGCTTATGGCAGCGTATGCCGATTCGAAAGATTGCGGCGGCTGTTGCTGTTTTGGCTGTGATGGGAGGTGGCTCGGTACTGGCGCTGAAATATACGGGAAGCAGTAAGCCTGCTATGGCACATGTGGACCATATGGTTCAGAAAGCTGCTGTGAATAATAATGAAGATGCTACTTTTAATGAGATGGCCGATTATACGATGATGGATAATGAAACTATCTATGCATCGCTGATTGCAGAAAATTAATGGTTGGTATTTCTTTTTGTCTACAGATAAAGATTTTTAAAAACGATAAGGTATGAGAAAGATAATGCAACATAGGTTTCTTGCGCTTTTAGCTATGCTGATGATTAGTCTGGTTTCACTTGCTTCACAGCCTCAGGGTAGAAAACATCATGATGGATTTAATCCTAAAAGGTTTCAGGCAGAACTAGAACAGTTTATTACGACTAATGCCTGTCTTACGCCGAGAGAAGCTGCTAAATTCTTCCCGGTATATAGACAGATGGGTAAGAAAATGCGTATGATATTCGATGAAATGCGCCGATTCCGTCATGTGAATCCGAATGATAATGAGGCATGTGCCGAAGCTATCAGGAGAAAGGATGAGTTGGATATTCAGCTGAAACAGTTGCAGCAAGAGTATCATTCTAGATTTATGACCATCTTGCCACCTAATAAGGTGTTCAGTGTCATCAAGGCAGAGGAACGGTTCCATCGCCAGGCATTCAGACGGATGAAGAAATAAATCTCTAAAAAAGTAGAGATAAAACTATTTAATATGTATTTATGTGAATTTTGGTCACATTAATAGGGTCGCGAAGATATTTTTAATAATATTTTCGCGATTTTATTTTGTCCTTTCCGTTATTTGTTGTACTTTTGCACTTTGGAAAATAAT
>ENA-OQBJ01000546-OQBJ01000546.1-human-gut-metagenome-genome-assembly--contig:-NODE-546-length-19421-cov-3.916917_pt1 | contig 19421 bp, 25 predicted proteins | sample MGYA00242743_ERZ504545 | MGnify/ENA primary metagenome ERZ504545 (study PRJEB26092, sample SAMD00036252) | human gut metagenome | host: Homo sapiens | study: EMG produced TPA metagenomics assembly of...
CCTAAAGATGAGGTTTCTCATTGTGAAAACAAGTAAGGTCCCACAAAGACGATGTGGTTGATAGGCCGGGAGTGGAAGTACAGCGATGTATGGAGCGGACCGGTACTAATAGACCGAGGACTTGACTACAGAGTCGTTAAGACAAGAAACATTTTTATGCAGTTGTCAGGATACGAATCCTGAAACATAAATTCAGTGGCGATAGCTGCGGGGATCCACCTGTTCCCATGCCGAACACAGCAGTTAAGGCCGCAAACGCCGAAAGTACTTGGGGGAGGCCCCTGGGAGGATAGGAAGCCGCTGATTCATAGAGAGAAGCACTTCGATAATGAAGTGCTTCTTTTTTCATGCAATGAAATAGAGTAAAATATCTTATCTCTTTAACGACGGATGCGAAGCGACGAGACTGCCCCATTCGGGTTCATTGGGAATCTGCTGGATAAATTCGGAGTGGGTGGGGGAGTCTGGCAGCAGATGTTTTAAGAACGGATGCCGAAGGCGACTAGACTGCCGCATTCAATTATATTGCTCTTCCACAATCGAAAGTCACTGCTTCGGAGTGGGAGTCTGGTATCAGATATCTTTGACGGATGCGCAGCGACAAGACTGTCGAATTCAGAACCATTGGTATTTCCCAGACAGGAAGCCATAGGCCACTAGTCAGACGTTACCGATACCCTTTGGCATCCTTTTGACGGATGTTAAAGGACCACTCAGGAGCCTTCATGAACTAGCCTCAACAGACCACTCAAGCCTTAAGACTCCAGACTCATTCCTTCACTCCATACCATCATCAAATCTTCATCTCATCATTTAAACCCGTTAAGCGTCTGAGAACATAAAAACTGCCACCAGCTATGATGCTGATGGCAGTTACGTTTTTCCTGATGAAATTCACTTATTTTTACACGATGTCTGTTTCAGGATAATTCGTCGTTGTCGACCGTTATTGTTTCGTTGCTTCCTTTTACGGGGAAGATGACTGAAACGGTGGTTCCTACATTTACGGTACTGGTAAGGGTGATTTCAGCCTTATTGGCCTTGGCGATATACTGGGCAATGGACAGGCCCAACCCCGATCCGCCTGTAGCCTTGGTCCGCGATGAATCGACGCGATAGAAGCGTTCAAATACGCGGTTTAAATCCTTTTCAGGGATACCGATACCGGTATCGGCAACGCGATAGATGACTCTTTTTTCATCCGCTGTGCAGGACAAGGTGATTTGCTTTCCTGCCGGTGTGTATTTTATGGCATTGTCGATAAAAATACGGAGCATCTGTTTGACACTCCCCGGTTCAGCGATGATGACGGCTTTCGCGTTATCCGTAATGCGAATGTCGTGTTCCTTATCGATGAGGGTGATTTCGCTGTACACGTCTTGCAGCAGTTGGGCCGTATCGATTTCCGTAAAGTGTTTGATCAGGGTCCCGTTATTGGAGCGGGCAAAGAAGAGCAGTCGTTCTGTAAGCTGTTTCATGTAGTCCGTCTCTGATTTTATGGCCGTAAGACCTTCGTTGAGGACGGCCGGGTCTTCTTTTCCCCAGCGGTCGAGGAGATCGGCATAACCGGCGATGACCGTAATCGGGGTCCGGAGTTCATGAGAAGCGTCGCTGATAAACTGCTGCTGCTTCTTATATCCATATTCGATTCGGTCCAGGGCCTGATTGATGGTCACGGCTAAGTCGTGGAGCTCGTTTTTATTGTTTGACAGGGCAATGCGGTTGTCGAGGCGATTGACTTCGATGGTCTTTACGGTGTCATTGATGACCTTTAATGGGGCCAGCGACTTTTTCATGAAGTACATGCCGGTGACGATGGTTAGGATTAGGCTGATGAGAATCGAGGCCAATAGCTGTTTGGACAGGAGGGAAATGAAGTTCGTTTCCTTATCCGGCCGCTGTGAAAAACGGAGGTAATAATTCATCCCCTGCTTATTCGTCCAAAGGCGGTAGTAGGAAAATTCTGAAGCTTCGTTTCCTTGCACCTTCGTCGGCAGGGGATTTTCCTCCGGTGTGCTGATGGCGTCGTCGATATAACGGTCGCTGAGCTTTCGAACGGCGTGCGTCGGCCCGTTGTCGATGATGAGGTGGCCGGCGCCGTCATAGATCTGTAAATTCATTTGTGGCGGTATATTGGCTTGAACGAAGATGGTCGTATCGACTTTTCCATACGTATCCAAATAGTGAACGGCGGCTGCTGCATTATCCATCAGTTGATCGCGCAAGGCGTTGTTCATAATATAATGAATGCTGGTAAGTGTCGTGACGGATACGGTCAGCAGGATGAAGAAGACGATAGCGGAGTAGAGCAGGACCATCTTGGCAAAAATCGGCAGCGGTGCGATAAGGACTTGCCGGATCAGCCAGTGATTAATCTTCTGCCACATAGCCGACTCCCCGAACCGTACGGATATAGTTGCGGTAGTCAGGACCGAGTTTGCCGCGAAGATAACGGATATAGACGTCGACGATGTTGGTATCCCCGGCAAAGCCGTAGCCCCACACTTCTTCCAGAATACGCGACCGTGACAGGACGATATTTTTATTCAGGATTAAATAGACCAGGAGTTCAAACTCTGTCTTCGAGAAGCGAATTTTTCGGGGACCGATGACGGCTTCATGGCGGTCAACGAATACCGTCATTTCGCGCAGATGGAGATATCGTTCCTGATTTTCGAGCTGACGGCGTTCTCTCAGGAGTGCCCGGATCCGGGCGAAGAGTTCCTTGCTGTTAAAGGGCTTGGTCAGGTAGTCGTTAGCTCCGCTGTCCAAGCTGTAGACTTTGGTTTCGATATCATCCCTTGCCGATAACATCATAATCGGAACATTCGATAATTCTCTCGTACGTTTACAGATGCTCAGCGTCGATATCGGGGAGCATGATGTCGAGGAGTATGAGATCGAAGCGTTCCTGGCAAATGCGGTCTAAGGCGGCGGCGCCATTGTATTCAATCCCGCAGTCATAGCCTTCGTGCTCCAGTTCCATTTGGATGAACCGGGCGATTGGTTTTTCATCTTCAACGATTAAAATGCTTGTGTTTCCAGGCATATAAAAACCTCCGATCAAAAGTAGTTTTACACCCCGTTTACTTATATACTTTCTATTATAACGTATATCCTCTCTCTTTTGTACCGTTGGCTTATGTCTTTTTTGTATCGCTCACCTGGACATTATCACAAAAAAGTCACAACAATTTAATCTATTTTTCATGTTTAGGCATTTACTTTTTCCGAGAACCTGTTATGATAGTAAGTGTAGAAGAGATCATCTACGAGATGTTGGAGATTTAAGTCTGTTCATTACACCCCTCGAACACCCCTATCTTATTTCTTCAACTGCTGAGATATTGTCTTCCCCCGATGATATCTTGCAATAAGAAAAAGCCGGCCCCCCTCGCCGGCTTTTTTCTATGGGTGCAATCATGGCGCTGAACTATGATTTTGAATAAATTTTGAGAAAAATATTTTGTGCTATGCCAAAAAGCTAGGAAATACCTATATCTTCACCCTTTCGGTATTCATTGACAACTTTTAGTATTCGTGCAATAATGAAACAGACGACGGGGGTTACCCCGAACATTGATGTTGGGAGGTGAAAAATATGCATGTTATTTCCGATGAATGCGTAAAATGCGGCGCTTGCGCTAGCACCTGTCCTACGGGCGCTATCGAAGAAGGCGAAACGAAATACGTTGTAACTGATTCCTGCATCGATTGCGGCGCTTGTGAATCCGCTTGTCCTACCGGCGCAATTTCCGCTGAATAATTGCCAGGGCAATTCAATAAGAAAAGAGACATGTATTGACATGTCTCTTTTTTTATTGAATTGTGTCCTTGTCATATGCTAAAATAAAGTGACTGTAAGTTACATAGTAGGAGGAATTTACCTTGTATGTATTAGGCATTGCCTTGGCCGTTGCCTTCGTTGACCAACTCACGAAGTTCGTTGTGCAGCAGGAAATGGCGCTCCATGAATCCATTCCGGTTATTCCGGGATTTTTTCATATTACCTATATTTTGAATAAAGGCGCTGCTTTTGGTATTTTAGAACATCAACAGTGGCTTTTTTTAATTATTGCCCTTATGTTATTCCTTTTATACGGTATTTTTCGGAAGAAAATGCCGAACACTCCTGTGGTTTGCGGCGCAGCCGGACTGCTGTTGGGAGGGGCTTTGGGCAATGCGATTGACCGGACCTTTGCCGGTGCGGTGACGGATTTTTTTGATTTTAGAATTTGGCCGGTCTTTAATGTCGCTGATATCGGCATCGTCGTCGGCGTGGCCTTATTGTTGTGGTATAGTTGGACACATCTGTCGGATAAATGAGGTTGAAACATGGAAAATAAAGTATTGGTTATTACAGAAGAAGAAAAGGGGAAACGGCTCGATGTCTACTTGGCAGCGGCCCTCGAGGTTTCGCGCAGCTATGCGCAGCAGCTCATCCAAGGGGAAGACGTCGTCGTCAATGATAAACAGGTAAAGGCTAACTATCGCTTGAGTGAAGGCGATGTCGTCCAGGTTCAGCTAGACGTGCAGGAAGAATATAACGTTGAGCCCGAAAATATTCCGCTCGATGTCGTTTATGAAGATAAGGATATCATCGTCGTCAATAAGGCGCGCGGATGGTCGTTCATCCGGCAGCCGGAAACTATGACGGGACCTTGGTCAATGCCTTGCTCTACCACTGTCAGGGGGAACTGTCCGGCATCAATGGCGTCATCCGCCCGGGCATCGTTCATCGATTGGATAAAGATACGTCGGGAGTCATGGTCGCCGCTAAGACCGACGAAGCCATAAAGGCCTTGCCGAACAGATAAAGGCCCATTCGGCGCACCGAACCTACTGGGCCTTGGTCCATGGCAATATTTCCGAAGAAAAAGGCGTCATCGATGCCCCTATCGGCCGGCATCCGAAGGACCGCATACGGATGGCTGTGACCTTCAAAGGCGGCCGAGATGCCGTTACCCATTTCCGAGTCCTCAAACGGTACGGCGACTATACCTGGGTAGAATGCAAACTGGAAACGGGGCGTACCCATCAAATTCGTGTCCACATGGCTTATATCCATCATCCTGTCGTAAACGATCCTTTATATGGTTATAAGAAAGATTCGATTTTCCATTGACGCAGGCACTTCATTCGCATTCGCTCGATTTAGTTCATCCCGTCACTAATGAGTTGATGCACTTTGAAGCGCCGGCACCGGCAGATTTTCTCGAATGCCTGAAGCGGGCCGAACAGAGGGAGTGACAGTATGTGGAAAGAAAAGACACTGCTCATGGACGAAAAAGCGATGGGGCGGGCCATTCGCCGCATTGCTCATGAAATCATTGAACATAATAAGGGCCTGGACAGCACCATCCTGGTCGGCATCCACACCCGCGGTGTGCCCTTAGCCAAAAGGCTGGGACAAGAATTGGAGGCCATCGAAGGGCGAAAGGTCCCGGTCTACGATCTGGATATTTCGGCGTACCGTGACGATGGCCGCAAAAGTCCCATTGCCATTACCGATGCCGGTAAGTTCGATGCCGATGGCAAGACGGTCGTTCTCGTCGACGACGTCCTGTTTACCGGACGGACGGTCCGGTCGGCCCTGAACGCCATCATGGAATTGGGGCGGCCGCAGTTCATCGAACTGGCCGTCCTCGTCGACAGAGGCCATCGGGAACTTCCGATTCGGGCCGATTACGTCGGCAAAAATGTACCGACGTCACGAAAGGAAGACGTTGCCGTTCAGCTGAAAGAAACGGACCGACAGGACCGTGTTCTGCTGCGGGAATTGACGGAGAAGTGAACAAGAGGCTGCCGCCCTGCGGCAGTCTTTTTTTATTGATTTCCCCTTTATTTATGCTATACTTAAGAAAAAACATACGTTTTGCTCTATATTCAGAAAGAAGGGGTTGTGATGAAAAAGATTTTAAATGATGTCGATCGCGTCGAAGAGGAAATGATTCAAGGCTTGGTCAAATCGGCACCAAAGATGCTGCGCAAACTCGATTACGGCACGATTGTCGTCAGAGCCGATAAAAAGGAAGGCAAAGTCGCCTTGGTCAGCGGCGGCGGAAGCGGCCATGAACCGGCTCATGCCGGCTATGTCGGCACGGGGATGCTCGATGGTGCCGTCGCCGGGACGGTATTCACGTCGCCGACACCGGACCAGGTTTTAGAAGGCATTAAAGCCGTGGCTACCGATCAGGGCGTCCTTTGTGTCGTCAAAAACTATACCGGCGATATCATGAACTTTGAAATGGCCGTTGAAATGGCGGCCGATGAAGATATCAAGGCAGATTATGTCGTCGTCAATGATGACGTCGCCGTTCGTGACAGTCTGTATACCACGGGGCGCCGCGGTGTAGCCGGTACGATTTTCGTCCATAAAATTGCCGGTGCCAAGGCTGAACAGGGCGCATCGCTGGCGGACGTAAAAAGCGTTGCCGAAAAGGTCGTTGCCAATGTCCGTTCCATGGGGATGGCCATTGAACCTGCACCGTTCCGGCCGCAGGGAAACCGGGCTTTGAATTGGCCGAAGACGAAATGGAAATCGGGATCGGCATCCATGGCGAACCGGGGACTCACCGGGAAAAGCTGCGTTCGGCTAATGACATCGCAAGATGCTCCTCGATGCGATTTTGGCCGACCTCGACTATAAAGGACACGATGTCGTCGTCCTGGTCAATGGCATGGGCGGCACACCGCTGATGGAACTGTATATCGTCAACAATTTTGTACAGGACTACCTTAAAGAGCAGGGAGTCCATGTCTATGATACGATGGTAGGCAATTACATGACTTCCATCGAAATGGCAGGTTTTTCTTTGACGCTCCTGCGCCTGGACGATGAAATGAAAGCCCTCTATGACGCACCGGCAGATACCTTAGCTTGGAAAAAATAAAGGGGATGAGTTCATTGGATACGAAGCAGATGGCAGCCATCATTGAAGGAATGGCTAAAAAAATTGAAGCAGAAAAAGACTATTTGACCCAGCTCGACAATGAAATCGGCGATGGCGATCATGGCATCAATATGGCACGAGGTTTTGCGGCGGTAGAAAAGAAACTGCCCGCTTTACGTGACGGCGACATCGGTGCCCTCCTTAAAGGCGTGGGCATGCAGCTCGTTTCCACGGTAGGCGGCGCCTCGGGGCCGCTCTATGGGACGCTTTCATGAAAGCCGGCATGGCCTGCAAAGGCTTGACGGAAATGGATGGCCCGGCCTTTGTCAAAGCGATGGAAGCCGCTGTGGACGGCATCAAGATGCGCGGCAAGGCGATAGAAGGCGAAAAAACGATGCTCGACGCCCTGTGCCCGGCCTTAAAAGCCATGCAGGAGCGGTCGCTGCCGGTAAATCGTTGAAAGAAGCCCTGACCGATGCCGCGGCAGCTGCTGAAAAAGGGGTAGAATATACGAAGACCATCATCGCTACGAAGGGACGAGCCAGTTATTTAGGTGAACGCAGCGTGGGCCATCAAGACCCGGGAGCGACATCGGCGCTCTATTTGCTGCAGGTCCTGGCGGAAATGGCATAACACATAGGAGTTGAAAAAAATGGTAGGAGTCGTATTGGTTTCACATAGTCAGAAAGCGGCCGAAGGGGCGGCTGAACTAGCCCTGATGATGGCACCGGATGCGCCGGTTAAGGCGGCCGGAGGTCTTGAAGACGGCAGCTTGGGCACGAGTTTTGAAAAAATCAGCGCTGCTGTCGAAGCGGCGGATCAAGGTGATGGCGTCGCTTTGATCATGGACATGGGCAGTGCCGTCATGACGGCTGAAATGGTTGCCGAAAGCATGGACGATCGAAAGATCAGCCTCTTGGATTGCCCCTTTATTGAAGGCGCGGTCATTGTCGCCATTGAAGCGGCCGGTGGGACGCCCCTTGCGGCCATGCAGGAAAAAGTTGAATCCAGCCGGGATAGAAAGTTGTAAACCCTCACGATGAAACGCTTTTTTAAACGACTTTTCGGCTTCCTTATTTGTCTGGCCGTCATCGTGACCGGTGTCGGCATGTATATCGGAAACCGGGCCTACGAAGAATTTTACGATGCACCGTGGGATCAGATTCTCGGGATTGAAAATCACAGCCGCGACGTCTCGACGATTCGGCAGTGGGAACGGGATCGGGATTGGGAACCGGTCCGGGTCAATGCGCCGGACGGAAAAATCCTGCGCGGGACCTATATTGAAAATCGCCGCGACTCACACAAGACGGTGATCCTCATCCATGGTTTGTACCAAAATAGAACGATGTGTCTGCCCTACATGGACGACTATCGCCGCCTGGGCTATAATATTTTACTCATCGATTTGCGGGGCCATGGTGAAAGTGAAGGCGACCACACGGAATGGGGAATAAGCGAAGTCGATGACTTACTGATGTGGTGTCAGTGGCTGAAAAACCGCGACCCGCAGATGACCATCGGCCTGCACGGCATTTCCCTCGGGGCGTCGATGGCCTTATTATACGCCGGCAGTGAATACGGGCAGGATTTATCCTTCGTCGTCGCCGACAGTGCCTATGGCAACATCATTTCCCTCGGTCGGGAAAAATTATGGCAGGCCGTTGGCGATAAACGGGCTATTTGGGGCTATGACCTCCTCGATCCATTCTTCCAGGCGGCCATGTTCTACCATACCCATAAAATGGTGTCGGCGCTGGAACCGGCACAGGCTGTAAAGCGGATGAAAGTACCCGTACTCTTTCTCCATGGCAGTGAGGATGAACTGGTCCCGGTCAAGACGGCCCGGAGTTTGTATGACAACTGCACGAGTCCTAAAAAAGAAATTCATATTTTTGAAGGATCCCCTCATGCCGTCGGCATTGAGACCAACCGAAGTGAATACATGCGGGTGCTGAGCCAATTCTTAGAGGAGGATGCCGATTCGGTCTAAAAAAAGTCTGAACCTATGCATTTCCGATACTTGACTATTTCCCTATACCCGACTATTATTAGTATAGTACAAAACCGCCATCTACTAGATATGGTAGATGGCGGTTGTATGTCTAGGCTATATTATTAGAGGAGGAAATGGCATGAACGAACAGGAATGGCTCGGCAGTGACAATCAGCTGGGGCTCGATATTTGGAAGAATAAATACTGTAATGACGGTGAAACTTTTGATCATTGGCTTGAACGAATCAGCGGCGGCGACCGCGAAGTGGCTGATTTGATCAAGAAAAAAAAGTTTCTCTTTGGCGGTCGTATCTTAGCGAACCGTGGTCTGGAATGTGAAGGGAAAAAAATTACCCTGTCCAATTGCTACGTCATGACCCCGCCGGAAGACAGTATCGAAAGCATTTTCGACCGGGCCGGAAAACTGGCACGTACCTATAGCTACGGCGGTGGCTGCGGTATCGACATCTCCCAGCTCAGTCCGAAAGGTGCTCGCATCAACAACGCGGCCAAAGAAACGAGCGGTTCCATTTCCTTTATGACCCTCTATTCACTGGTTACGGAACTGATCGGCCAGAACGGCCGTCGCGGCGCACTGATGATCTCCATCGACTGTGCTCACCCCGATGTGCTGGATTTCATTAAGCTTAAGACCGACCTCGATAAAGTTACTAAGGCCAATATTTCCATTCGCCTGAGCGATGAATTCATGGAAGCCGTCAAGGAACACAAGCAGTTCCGCCTGCACTTTACCCGCAAAGAAACGGGGCAGGTCATCGAAAGCATGGTCAATGCCGCTGATGTATTTCGCCTGGTGGCTGAAACGAACTGGGATTATGCCGAACCGGGAGCTCTCTTTTGGGACCGCATCAAGTCGTGGAACCTCTTGGCCAACACCGATGAATTTTCCTTTGCCGGCGTCAATCCCTGTGCAGAAGAACCTTTGCCGGCCGGCGGTTCGTGCCTCCTCGGCAGCGTCAACCTGGCAAACTTCGTAACCTCTCCCTTTACGCCCAATGCCTCTTTTGACTTCGATGAATTCAAGCGCTGCGTCGTCATTGCCGTCCGTGCTTTAAATGACGTCCTGGAAGAAGGACTTCCTCTCCATCCCTTGGAAGAACAGCGGGAAAGCGTCTCGTCATGGCGCCAGATCGGCCTTGGCATCATGGGCCTTGGCGACATGCTCATTCAGATGGGGCTGACCTATGGCAGTAAGGATGCCGTCGACTTCTGTCACGATATCGGCTTTGCCATGGCCGACACGGCGATTGCTGCTTCGGCAGACCTGGCACGCGAACGCGGTGCCTTTGAAAAATGCCATATCGATGAAATCATGAGCACGCCTTACTTTAAAGCCAATACGACGGACGCAACGGCTGAAAAGGTAAAGGAATACGGCCTGCGCAATTCGCAGCTGCTCACTATTGCTCCGACGGGGACCTTGTCGACGATGCTCGGTATTTCCGGCGGCATTGAACCGATTTACGCCAACTTCTACGAAAGAAAGACCGAATCCCTTCACGGGACAGACGTGTACTATAAAGTCTATACGCCAATCGTAGAACGGTATATGAAGGCCCATCACCTGAAAGATGACGGTGAACTGCCGGATTACTTCGTTACGGCTCTGACTCTCGACTATCGGCAGCGCGTCTCCATGCAGGCAGCCTGGCAGCGGCACATCGACGCATCGATCAGCTCGACCGTCAATGTACCCAACAGCTTCACCGTCGAAGATACGGAAAATCTCTACCTCTTGGCCTATGAAAACGGCTGCAAGGGCCTGACCTTATTCCGTGACGGCTGCAAACGGGCCGGCATCCTGACGACCCATGAAGAAGAACAAAAGGTACCGACGGCAGGGGTTGGACTGGAACGTGGTGAAATCGTCAGCATCGACGACAACGTCATCGGCAAGAAGCGCAAGCTCATCACGGGCTGCGGCAGCCTGCACTGCATGGCCTTCTTTGACCCCCAGACCGGGGCTCTTCTGGAAACGTATTTGAGTAAAGGCTCTACGGGCGGCTGCAACAACTTCATGATCGGCCTGTCGCGTATGATTTCCATCAGTGCCCGGGCCGGCATCGATATTTATACCATCGTTGACCAGCTCAATTCGACGGGGAACTGCCCGTCCTATTCGGTACGCCGGGTAACACGCGGCGATACCAGCCGCGGTTCGTGCTGCCCCATGGCCGTCGGCAATGCCCTCCTCGATATGTTTGACGAAGTGCAGCAGGAACTGCAGCAGTCGGCATCCGTTGCCAGTGGTCACACGCCGCCGGTCAAAAAGGCGCCGGTTCGTCCGAGAGCGGAAAAGAAAGTCACGGCTGAAAGCATCCTCTGCCCGCAGTGCGGTGAACCCCTGACCTTCGAAGGGGGCTGCAATACCTGCAAAAACTGTGCTGGAGCAAATGTAGTTAAGTGAGCGTGGGGCGGCTCATCGACCCTTTCCCATCCCTTACAGGCTCTGCCGCCTTCTGCTGCGTTGTCGTCAGTCGACATAGCGCCGCTATGCCTCCTTCCTCCGCCTTGCATATGACGGCATATCCTGAAATGGATTGTGGGAAAAATCGATGAGTCGCCTCACTTCGTGATTCTGTTTCACTGCAGTTGTAAGTCTCGTAAAGTGTTTTTTACTAAAACCAGTATTGACAGACTGAGGCTTTATGTTTATAATATACATAATTTTACAGAAAGCGATGAAAGAGAAGCAAGTTACGGGTCTTTTCAGAGAGCTGCCGGTCGGTGCGAGGCAGTAAGGCTGTGAGGCGTTCCGCTCTGGAGCTGCAAATGATGAATTTGACGGGTACGCCCGATACAGCGGTACAAGTTGGCCGAAAGGCAAGTTGGGTGGCAACGCGGGAATACAACTCTCGTCCCTTTGATGGGACGGGAGTTTTTTTATAGCTGAAGACTATCCCTGCGGTCTTCGCTGCATAAGAGGGGGAGAAACATGAAAAGAGTGTACAATTTCAATGCCGGTCCATCGGCAATGCCCTTGGAAGTACTGAAAGAAGTGCAAGACGAATTTCTCGATTTCAATGGAACCGGAATGAGTATCGTTGAAATCAGTCATCGCAGTGCCGCCTATCAAGCCATGCAGGACGACACCGTGGCTATGCTGAAGAAGCTCCTGGCCGTTCCCGACGACTATCATATCGTCTTTATCCAGGGCGGCGGCAGTATGCAGTTTACCATGCATGCGGCAAACTTCCTGAAGACGCGCGGCGGGTATCTGAATACCGGTGTCTGGTCGAACAAGGCCATGGAAGCCGCTTCTTTCTTTGGCGAAACCTATGAGGTCGCTCGAGTAAGGCCGACGGTTTTTCGTATATTCCAAAAGCCGATACCTTTGCCGTAAAAGAAGGTACGGACTACGTCTATATGACGTCGAACAACACGATTCACGGGACGGAATGGAAAACCTTTCCTTCCTTCGACGTGCCGCTGTTTTGCGATATGTCCAGTGATTTCCTCAGCCGGCCTGTCGATGTCAAGCAGTTCGATTTCATCTATGCCGGCGTTCAGAAAAATGTCGGCCCGGCCGGTGTCGTCGTAGCCATCATCAAAGATGATCTCTTGAAAAACGTTTGCCGTGATCTGCCGGTCATGATGCAGTATAAGACCTACGTCGACCATGATTCGACGTACAATACGCCGCCGGTATTCAATATTTACTTCGTCAATAAAGTGTCTCACTGTCTTGACCGCAATGGCGGCCTTGCGGCGATGGCCAAGTGTAATCAGGAAAAAGCAGCCATCGTCTATGACGCCATCGACAGCAGCGACGGCTTTTACCGCGGCCATGCGGCTGTGGATTCGCGCAGCTTGATGAACGTCACCTTCAATCTGCCGACACCGGACCTTGAAGCGCAGTTCATCGCGGCTGCGGCCGAACAGGACCTCATCGGTATCAAAGGACACCGCTCTATCGGCGGCTGCCGGGCTTCGATTTACAACGCCGTTACCGAAGAAGGGTGCCGGGCCCTGGCGGATTTCATGAAAGATTTCCATAAAAAGCATTAAATATGTATATATAGAATCATGGTATAGGGGGATATGAAAATGAAAATTTTAGTCAGCGATGACGTATCGATGAAGGGCGTGGAGCTCCTTCGTGAAAATGGTTACGAAGTCGACGTCAAGAAAAATCTCGATGAAGAGGGTCTCATCGCCTGCATTGGTGAATACGACGGTCTCATTACTCGTTCGATGACCCACGTTACGGAAAAGGTCATCGCCGCAGCAACCAAATTAAAAGTTGTCGGCCGCGCCGGCGTCGGTGTCGACAGCATCGATTTGAAGAGCGCTACGGCTCGGGGCATTGTCGTCGTCAATACGCCGACGTCGAATACCCTGGCCGCGACGGAACACACCTGCGCTATGATCATGGCCATTACCCGCCACATTCCGCAGGCCCACAATTCCCTGATGGCCGGCAACTGGGACCGCAAGACCTTTACGGGCATCCAGCTCCAGAATAAGACCCTCGGCATCATTGGCGTCGGCCGTATCGGTTCGCGCATTGCCAAACGGATGCAGGCCATGGAAATGAAGACCATCGGGTATGACCCGTACATTCCGGAAGAACGGTTTAAACAGCTCGGTGTCGAACCCGTCGATTTGGATACCCTCCTCGAACGGTCGGACTACATTACGATGCATACGCCGCTGACCAAGGAAACGACGGGCCTCATCGGCAAGGATGAAATCGCTAAGATGAAAGACGGCGTGCGGGTCATCAACGTCTCCCGCGGTGCCGTCCTCGACATCAACGCCCTGGCCGATGCCTTAAAGAGCGGCCACGTCGCCGGCGCCGCCATCGACGTCTTCCCGACGGAACCGCTGACGACGGATATCAATCCTTTCGTCGGTATGGACAATGTCGTCATCACGCCGCACCTCGGCGCTTCGACGGTTGAAGCCCAAATCGGTGTTTCCGTCGACGTTGCCGAAGGCGTCATGGAAGCCTTGAAGGGCGAACCTGTTGCCACAGCCGTCAACATGGCTCCCGTGCCGCCTCACGTCTATAACGTCATCCATCCTTATTTCGATCTCATGGAACGGATGGGGAACCTCGGCGTTTACCTCGCCGATGCGCCGATGAAGGAAATCGAAGTCGAATATACGGGCGAACTGGCCGATACGGAAACGCGCCTCTTGACGACGGCCGTTCTCAAAGGGGCCTTGAATCCCATCCTTCAGGAATCGGTCAACTACGTCAATGCTTCTGAAGTGGCCAAGAGCCGGCACATTGCTGTCAAAGAAATCAACAGCCAGTCCAATAACTACTTCGTAAACTCGGTTACTGTCCGCGTCCGGACCAATAAGGGCGAACACGCCATCGTCGGCGTCTTGTTTAATGGGACGGAAGCTAAAATCGTCCAGATCGATGAATACCGCGTCGACTTTAAGCCTGAAGGCTACTTGCTCCTCGTACCGCACGTCGACCAGCCGAATATGATTGGTCAGATTTCGACCATCCTCGGCCAGGCTCATATCAACATCATGGGCATGCAGGTCGGCCGTATGACGACGACGGGCAACAACATCATGGCCATTGCCGTCCAGGACGATATTCCCAACGACATCATGGTTAAACTCCGTTCGATCAACGGCATTCTCGACATCAAGCTCATTCACTGTGACACACACTAAAAGGGGAAGATTATGGTACGCATCATACTTATTCGCCACGGCGAAACACAATGGAACATCGAAGGCCGTTATCAGGCCAGGAAGATACGCACCTCAGCGAACGGGGACAGCTCCAGGGCCGCATGGTGGCCGATGGGTTAAAGAATACGCCCATTGACGTCGCTATTTCAAGTCCCCTCGAACGGTCTTATATGACCTGCTCGTTCTGCGCGTCTCTTCATGGCCTTACGGTCTTAAAAGACGATCGCCTCCTGGAAATCAATCACGGCGATTGGGAAGGGCGGTTGGCCGATGATATCAAAGCCAACTATCCTAAGGAATTTCAGCGCTGGCATACGGCACCTTACACGGTCACCATGCCGGGGAAGGGCGGCGAGTCCTTGGAAGATGTCCGTCGCCGCGTCCGGGCCGCCTTCGATGAGTACGTCCAGAAATATGAAGGCAAGACGGTCTTGGTAGCAGCCCATGATGCCGTCAACAAGGCCATCATCTGCGACGTCTTGGGCCTTGATATGAGCCATTTTTGGCAGATCAAGCAGGACAACACCTGCATCAACGTCTTAGAATATCAGGATGGGACCTGGCGCCTGGTCCTGCTCAATTCGACGAATCATATGGGCTATTTGTTCAGCGGTATTGAACAAAAAGGGTTATAAGACTACCGAAGCGAGGTAGTCAGAGTATATTTACAGAGGAAGGAAGCAGTTATCATGTTAGATACGAAATTCATCCGCGACCACGTAGAAGAAGTAAAGGAAAATATTAAGAATCGCCATGCTCATGCCGACGTCGACGCCTTCGTCGCCTTAGACGACAAACGGCGTGAAATCCTTCAAAAAGTCGAAGCCATGAAGAATGAACGCAATACCGTTACCAAGGAAATCAGTCAGCTCAAACGGAATAAAGAAAATGCCGATGCGCAGATTGCAGCTATGAAAAAACTCGGCGACGACATCGACGTCCTCGATAAGGAAGTCAAGGCCGTAGAAGCGATATGCTCGCCATCCAGCTCATGATCCCCAATATGTGTCATCCGTCGGTTCCGGTCGGCAATGACGACAGCGACAACCCGGAAGTCCGTAAATGGGGCGAACCGAAACAGTTCGACTTTGAACCGCTGAACCATTGGGACGTCGGCGAACGGTTGGGCCTTCTCGACTCCGAACGGGCTGCCAAGGTCACCGGTGCCCGTTTCTACTACTACGTCGGTGCCGGCGCACGTCTCGAACGCGCTGTGTACAATTTCATGCTCGACCAGCATACGGAAAAAGACGGTTACACCGAAGTCATTCCGCCGTATATCGTCAACCGCGACTCCATGACCGGTACGGGTCAGCTGCCGAAATTTGCCGAAGATATGTATAAGCTCAATGTCGAAGGCGAAGAAATGTACATGATTCCGACGGCCGAAGTTCCGCTTACCAACTATTATCGCGGTGAAATCATCGACGGTGATAAACTGCCGATTTACTTTACGTCCCTGACGCCGTGCTTCCGCGCCGAAGCTGGCTCTGCCGGCCGTGATACGCGAGGCCTCATTCGCCAGCATCAGTTCCACAAGGTCGAAATGGTAAAATATTCGGCTCCGGAAACGAGCTACGACGAACTCGATAAATTGACTCAAAATGCCGAAGACATCTTAAAAGCCCTGGGCCTCCCTTATCACGTCGTCTGCCTCTGCACTGGCGACATCGGTTTTTCGGCAGCCAAGACCTTTGACGTCGAAGTCTGGTTCCCAGCCAGGGGAAATATCGTGAAATTTCTTCGTGCTCCAATACGGAAGACTTCCAGGCACGGCGGGCCAACATCCGCTTCCGCCGGTCGCCGAAGTCGAAGCCGGAATTCGTCCACACCTTAAACGGTTCGGGCCTGGCTGTAGGCCGTACGGTTGCCGCTATTCTTGAAAACTATCAGCAGGCTGACGGCTCGGTCGTCGTACCGGAAGTCCTTCGTCCGTACATGCACTGCGACGTCATTACCAAACAGAAATAGAAAGCGCTTCTATCATGATGCGGCTAAAAAACTCCTGTTCAAAAGCAGGAGTTTTTACTTTGCCTAGAAATAATACTATATATGTGTTTTCGTTATTTTTAGACAAGGAGGTTCCTTATGAATCGCGTATTGACCTTGGAGTTTGTCCGCGTTACAGAAGCGGCAGCGGTGAAAGCCGGCCGTCTCATGGGGAAGGGCGATAAGAATGGTGCCGACCAATTGGCTGTCGATGGTATGCATTCGATCCTGTCGACCGTTCCCATCGACGGCACCGTCGTCATTGGCGAAGGGGAAATGATGAAGCCCGATGTTATATATCGGTGAAAAAGTCGGCGCCGGCGGTACGGAAGTCGACATTGCCGTCGATCCGTTAGAAGGCACGAACCTGACGGCTAAAGGCAGGACGGTTCCATTTCCGTCATGGCCATCGCAAGAAGGGCGATTTGCTCCATGCACCGGACATGTACATGGAAAAACTCTGTGTTGGACCGCGGGCCAAAGGCCGTATCGACTTGACCCAGTCTATCCCGGAAAACCTGCGCCGCATCGCCGAAGGCTTAGAACGAGGCATCGATGATTTGACCGTCGTCATCCTCGACCGGCCGCGCCATAAAGATCTCATTGACGAATGCCGCAGCGCCGCGCCCGCATCAAGCTCATTACCGACGGTGACGTTTCGCCGGCTGTCGATGCCGGTATCGAAGGCTCCGGTGTCCACGTCGTCATGGGGATCGGCGGTGCGCCTGAAGGCGTCCTGGCGGCAGCGGCTTTGAAGTGCCTCGGCGGCGATATGCAGGCCCGCCTCATTCCCTATACGGACGAAGAACGGCAGCGCTGTTTGGATATGGGCATCAAAGACATCAACAAAGTCATGACCCTTGACGATTTAGTAAAGGGCGACGACTGCATTTTCTCGCAACGGCCATTACCGATACGCCCATGATGCGCGGCGTCCAGTATTTTGGTGGCGGTGCCCGGACGATGTCCGTCGTCATGCGTTACCGCAGCGGAACGATTCGTTTTATCGATACCTTCCACCGCTTCAACAAAGAGGCTAAATGGAGTATCCACCTATAACATTTCCTTTATAAGGTATTCTTAAAAAAGGGCTTGTTGCCTAGCGACAAGCCTTTTTTTTTCTGTCCTTTTATGGTAGAATGATTTGATAGTAATTATATGCTCAATAAAATGGCATCTTCAGGCGCTGTGTCTTTGAAGGCCATTTAGATAAAACTACTCGAATACTATTAGGAGGCACCAGAATTGGAGAAACTTGTTATTCATGGTGGAAAGCCTTACAGGGCACTGTTCGCGTCAGTGGGGCTAAAAATGCCGTACTGCCCATTATCGTCGCATCTATGCTGGGAACGACGAAAAGTACATTGACCGAGATTCCGAAGCTCGCTGACGTCCATACCGTCTGCGACGTCATCGAATCCCTCGGCGTCCATATAGAACATCCCGAGAGAGATACGCTTATCATTGATGCCCATGAGTTGACATCGACGACGGCACCGTATGACCTGGTCCGCCGCATGCGTGCATCCTTCTTAGTTATGGGACCGCTCCTGGCCCGCAAAGGCCGGGCGCAGATTTCTCTGCCCGGAGGCTGCTCCATCGGCGCCCGTCCCATCGACCTGCACCTCAAGGCTTTTGAAGCTATGGGAGCCGTCATCAATCTTGAAAACGGCGACATCGAAGCCGTGGCCCCTAACGGACTGCAGGGCGCTCAGATTTACCTTGATTTCCCCAGTGTCGGTGCGACGGAAAACATCATCATGGCCGCATCCATGGCCAATGGCAAGACGGTCTTGGAAAATGCCGCTGAAGAACCGGAAATCGTCGACTTGGCAACCTACCTGAACAGCATGGGGGCCAACATCCGCGGTGCCGGTACCAACGTCATCCGTATCGAAGGGGTAAAAGAACTCCACGGTGCCAGCCACGCCGTTATTCCCGACCGCATCGAAGCCGGTACCTTCATGATCGGCGCCGCCATGACGCAGGGGAACATCTTCGTTGAAAATGCCATTTCAGAGCATTTGAAGCCCTTATTTCAAAATTAAAAGAAGTCGGTGCCGAAGTCGAAGAAGAAATCGACGGTATCCGCGTCATCGGCCATGCGCCTTTGCGCCCGGCGACATAAAGACCTTGCCCTATCCGGGCTTTCCGACGGATATGCAGGCTCAGTTCATGGCTTTGACGACCCTTTGCCAAGCACGAGTGTCGTCACGGAAACGGTCTTTGAAAACCGCTTCATGCACGTCGATGAATTTAAACGGATGGGTGCTAAAATCCGCATTGAAGGACGAAGCGCCATCGTAGAAGGCATAGAACAGCTTAAAGGCGCCTCGGTCAATGCCACTGACCTTCGTGCCGGAGCCGCTTTGGTCCTGGCGGGCCTGGTGGCTGAAGGCGAAACGGAAGTCGGCTATCTATACCACATCGACCGTGGTTACGATAATTTTGTATTAAAATTACAAAGGCTAGGTGCAGATATTGTTCGCGTCAATATTGAGGAAGAAGAAAACTAAAAAAAAAGGTACAGCCGAGACAGTCCCGCTCGTTCTTTTTATCGAATTGGTTCGGCAGCGACATCGCCATCGACCTGGGGACGGCCAACATCATTGTCTTCGTTAAAAATAAGGGGAGCGTCGTCAACGAGCCGGCCGTCATCGCCGTCGATACGATGGAAAATAAGGTCGTTGCCATCGGCCGCGAAGCCCAGGCTATGATTGGGCGGACGCCGCGCAACATCCACGCTTACCATCCCTTCGCAGCGGCGTCATCGCCGACTACGATGCAACGGAGTACATGCTGCGGTATTTCATCCGCCGGGCCATCGGAAAATCCCTGTTTTCAAGCCCGCGTCGTCATCT
>ENA-OQBJ01000547-OQBJ01000547.1-human-gut-metagenome-genome-assembly--contig:-NODE-547-length-19410-cov-6.187989_pt1:0-2500 | contig 19410 bp, 20 predicted proteins | sample MGYA00242743_ERZ504545 | MGnify/ENA primary metagenome ERZ504545 (study PRJEB26092, sample SAMD00036252) | human gut metagenome | host: Homo sapiens | study: EMG produced TPA metagenomics...
CGCCGCACCTCGCCAGCGCAGCGATACTATATAACTCCCGAGGGCGAAAGCCTCAAACTGCCTGTAAGGCGAAGCCGTTCACAGGCAGAACCCTTGGCGCCCAGGGCCGTAAGGCCCGGCGGCGCCATCAACCCTCGCCCGCAGGCGTCAACCTTCGGGAATACAGGTAAGCGCCGAATCCCTCACAAAGGCCCATCATCTCAAATGATACGCACAGCAAAAAAGCACTAACCATAACAGTTAGTGCTTTTTCTAGTTAATCAGCAGCTTCCTATCCTCCCGGGCCGCTTCCAGCCAAGTACTTTCGGCGTTTGTGAGCTTAACTACCGTGTTCGGCATGGTACGGGTGTATCCTCACAGCTATCGCCACTGAATCTTTGAGAGTCTGTTCTCTCAAAACTGCATAGAAGAAGTCCCGAAGGCTCTCGCCTCTGGTCGTGCTTTTCGTGAAATCTAAGCTAAGACCTCGACCTATTAGTACTGCGTCGCTCCATGACTTGCGCCACTTCCACTCACAGCCTATCAACCTCATCGTCTTTAAGGGGTCTTACTCATTGCTGATGAGAAGTCTCATCTCGGGACGGGCTTCACGCTTAGATGCTTTCAGCGTTTATCCTTTCCGGATGCGGCTTTCCAGCCGTGCCACTGGCGTGACAACTGGTACACCGTTGATCCGTCCACTCCGGTCCTCTCGTACTAGGAGCAGCCTCCCTCAAACTTCTTGCGCCCGCGATGGATATGAACCAAACTGTCTCACGACGTTTTGAACCCAGCTCGCGTACCACTTTAATGGGCGAACAGCCCAACCCTTGGAACCTACTCCAGCTCCAGGATGTGATGAGCCGACATCGAGGTGCCAAACCTCCCCGTCGATATGAACTCTTGGGAGAGATTAGCCTGTTATCCCCAGGGTAGCTTTTATCCGTTGAGCGATGGCCTTTCCACTCAGTACCACCGGATCACTAAGCCCGACTTTCGTCTCTGCTCGACTTGTCTGTCTCGCAGTCAAGCTCCCTTCTGCCTTTGCACTCTTCGGCCGGTTTCTGTCCGGCCTGAGGGAACCTTTGGGCGCCTCCGTTACATTTTAGGAGGCGACGCCCCAGTCAAACCGCCTGCCTGAGATGGTCCACGAGGTTGTTAGTCTCCGTGTTAGAATCTCAGCAACATAAGGGTGGTATCCCAACATCGGCTCTGTAACACCCAAAGGCATTACTTCTTAGCCTCCCACCTATCCTGTGCATATGTCACCGGGATTCAATCTCAAGCTGCAGTGAAGCTCCATGGGGTCTTTCTGTCCAGTCGCGGGTAACCTGCATCTTCACAGGTATTTCAATTTCACCGGGCCCCTCGTTGAGACAGTGCCAAATCATTACGCCTTTCATGCGGGTCGGAACTTACCCGACAAGGAATTTCGCTACCTTAGGACCGTTATAGTTACGGCCGCCGTTCACTGGGGCTTCAGTTCAAAGCTTCGCTTTCGCTGACCTCTCTCCTTAACCTTCCAGCACCGGGCAGGCGTCAGCACCTATACTTCAGCTTTCGCTTTCGCAGGCACCTGTGTTTTTGGTAAACAGTTGCTTGGGCCTCTTTTCTGCCACCCTTTTCTGTTCCGGGGGTTTCTCCCTTTCGCCTACTCAGGGTCATCCTTCTCCCGAAGTTACGGATGCAATTTGCCGAGTTCCTTAACGAGGGTTTTCCCGCGCACCTTAGGATTCTCTCCCCGCCTACCTGTGTCGGTTTACGGTACGGGCGGATTTCGTCTCGCTAGAAGTTTTTCTTGGCAGTGTGGGATCCATGAGTTCGTCAAAGTCTCCTTTAACTCCCCATCATGTCTCTGCTTCTGTAAAGGGGGATTTGCCTCCCTCTACGCATACGCACTTGGACGCGCTCTTCCAGCCGCGCGATCATGTGCCCTCCTGCGTCGCTCCTTCGCTCAATTGACTCCATCCGGTACAGGAATTTCAACCTGTTGTCCATCGCCTATGCGTCTCCGCCTCGGCTTAGGTCCCGACTTACCCTGAGTCGACGATCGTTGCTCAGGAACCCTCGGGCTTTCGGTGGAAAGGATTCTCACCTTTCTTTTCGATACTCATACCGGCATTCTCACTTCTTATATGTCCACATCTCCTTACGGTAATGCTTCTTCCTTATAAGAACGCTCCCCTACCCATGACATCGCTGTCATGCCATAGCTTCGGTTCCGTGCTTGAGCCCCGGACATTTTCGGCGCAGCGTCTCTCGACCAGTGAGCTATTACGCACTCTTTAAATGGTGGCTGCTTCTGAGCCAACATCCTGGTTGTTTATGAAACGCCACATCCTTCGCCACTTAGCACGGCATTTGGGACCTTAGCTGATGATCTGGGCTGTTTCCCTTTTGACCACGGCCCTTATAAGTCGTAGTCTGACTCCCGAGTATAATTGCAGCCATTCGCAGTTTGACTGGGTTTGGTAACCGGGTAGGTCCCTCTCCTGATCAGTGCTCTACCGCCTGCAATCTC
>ENA-OQBJ01000547-OQBJ01000547.1-human-gut-metagenome-genome-assembly--contig:-NODE-547-length-19410-cov-6.187989_pt1:7500-19410 | contig 19410 bp, 20 predicted proteins | sample MGYA00242743_ERZ504545 | MGnify/ENA primary metagenome ERZ504545 (study PRJEB26092, sample SAMD00036252) | human gut metagenome | host: Homo sapiens | study: EMG produced TPA metagenomics...
CACTGGATTCGAGAAGTCCCTTCACAGGTCCCAGCGCTTTCATTGCCCGGCCGCAGCAGTAACGCACCAGCTTCTCCCGGCAGTCATCACTGCGGCCAGGGTACCCTGTTTCAGATTTTCCTCAAATTCCTTATAATTACCCCGGCTGAGGGAAATATCTGCCAACATTTCAAAGGCATCAGCGTATCCAAAAGAAGCGGCCTGCTCCAGGTAATAAAGAGCTTTTGCCTTTTCTTCCAGCCCCTCCGGAATGGAGGGGTAAGACCTCCCTGCCAGATAGGACACCCGGCCTGCATAATACTTTCCTCTGCTGTCGCCCCGTTCAAAGGCCTTCAAGTACCAGGCCACGGATAAATCGATATTTTTATGAATATAAAACCCATTGGAATACAGGTTGCCCAGCTTAAAACATACAGAAACGCTGCCATCATGGAAAGCCTGGAAATAAAGTTCCATGCCCCGCTTCACATCGGTTTTCGTACCAATACCGTAAATGAAAAAATCGCCTGCCAGTTCCCTGGAAAGATTATCTCCATGCACCGCGCCCCTCAAAAACCAGGACAAAGCGATTTTATCACTTTTCGGCGGATCTCCGGGCAGTGCCCGCCTTCCATCTTCGATGTAAAGTTTTCCAATAGCTGCGTAGGCCTCGGTAATTCCTCCGGCAATGGCTTCCTTATACCAGCTCACCGCAATGTCCCTGATTTCTTCTGACCGGAGAGCATCGGCTGTCATCAGCGTCCTGCCAGATAGGCGCCCCGTGGGACCCCCTGCTGATAAGCGGTGCAAAACAGTCAAAAGCCTTCTGCAGACTGCTTGACACCCCCCGGCCATACTCATACATTTCCCCTAAAAGCAGGGTACTTTCTCCATGCCCTTTATCTGACAGAAGCTGGAAGCAGCGGAATGCAGACTCATAGTTCAGCCTATTGTAGAAAATTTTTCCCAATTCATACAGCTTTGTACCTGCCCTGCTGCTGCCCTGGATCACTGCCCGGGACAGGTACTTCATGGCACTGTCATAATTCCTGATTTTCAAATACTGCTCACCCAGATTGAGCAGTTCTTTTTTCGTAAGATTCAAGGCCTCATTGCCACATTTCCACTTCCCTTCCCTGTCAAATCTTTTTCTTTCATTGTACCACGTCCCACCATGGGCTGCCCATAAAATCAGAGAAATCACCAAGAAACGCATAAAAAAAGGAGCCCCAGGGGACCCCTTTTTCCATTGCCTTATTCAGACGCTTTTTCTACAAAAGACTTCAAATCATTGTAGCCCACATTGCCATAACCAATAATCCGGTTCACCGGTTTTCCTTCATGGAAATAAATGAGGGTCGGAATGGTTTCTACTTCATATCGCTTCGCAATTTCCTCATCTTCATCAACATTAATGCCATAAATAGCGTTTCAATTTCGCCGGAAAGTTTTTCTACCATAGGACGCAGTCTTCTGCAGTATCCGCACCAGGGAGCAGAAAATCCAAGAATCACATCACCTTCGGTGAGAACCTTATCAATATTGGCCGTGCCTGTAATAGGTGCTATCATATGCATACACTCCTTATTGTTCATAAATGAATTTCACTGTTTTTATGTATTTATTATATTCTATATATTTAAATTTGTCAATATGCTGATGTGGCAAATAAAAATAGGCCTGTCAAAAAATGATTGCGTCCCCTGTCAGTTAACTAGACAATGATAGCAGATTTCTTATTCCTGGTTTACAAAAGACGAATTGAAATAAGTGCTCTCCCCGCTTCCTTGTCATTTCGACCGAAGCGAAGCGGAGTGGAGAATCTCACGCTGAAGTGAGGAGGCTCCATTGTGGCAGGAGATCTCCCGGCTCATAGCCTCCGTTGAGCTCAGATGCCTTCGTCCCCATGCAGCTCCGCTCGAGATGACAATAAAGGTGAACCATTTACTGTCATTTCAAAAAAAGGCACAAAAAAGGGACTGTGAAAAATGTAAATCATTTTTTACAGTCCCTGATGATTCTGGTGGAGATGAGGGGAGTCGAACCCCTGTCCAAAAAGCCTGTCCCATAAATTTCTCCGAGTGCAGTTACTGTTTGAGATTTAAGCAAAGTATCGTACAGGAACAAACTGCCTTTGCCGATTTCGGAATTGGTTTCCCTTTGAAGTCCCGAACCTCCTTCGCCGGTATCCTATTGGTTGATGTCAGCCTGAAGTCATAGGAAAACGTCAGGGGACATTAGCAGATTAGGCTGCTAAAGCAAAATCACGTTTTGCGTTTAAGTTTTTCCACCGTTTAACGGGGTAGATGGAATCCCGACTCGCTGTTTATGGCCCAGAATCTTCTGTCGAAACCGGTACATCCCCGGATGGCCGAACTCATTATATAGTAAATGAGAGAAAATGTCAAAATATCACGAAGCAGAGGCTTCTTTCCTGCTTTCATTCATCTCTGATTCTGCACTTTCCCTGTACCCATCTCAGCACCTCAGGAAAAAGCTGATTGAATCATTGGCTCTTTAATTCCGCATTTTTATGGGATAGTGAAAATGGGATGGTGAACAGAAAACTTCTTATACCATCCATCATGCAGCAGCTCTTGCCAATGTTTATCAACACAGGCACCATGAACGAATCACTGGTTTAGAGTAAATGAGCCTGAATTCCTCGCCGGAAAGGGACGAAAGGTAGGCCGGGGGCACGTCGAATACGGTGAAGCATCCTTTCTTCCCTTCTTTGGCAAAACGATAGAGGGCTCTTGCATAAGCAAGGACCACATGGTGGTAAATTCAGGATTGGAGTCCAGCTTCAGACGATATTCCATCACATGGTCATGTTCTTTATGGACACCGGTCCTGCCGCTGCGGAATACAAATCCGCCGTGAGCCAGGCCACTGTGTTTTTCTTTCAGTTCCTCTTCGGAAATGAAATGAACAGTGGTATCGTAATCAGCAAAATAGTTGGGCATGGTTTTGATAGTGTTTTCAATGGTTCCTCTGTCAGCCCCTTCTTCTGCCACCACATAGCATTCTCTTGTATGCATATCCCTGGTGGTGAGCACAGGATTTTCTCCATTTCTTACGGCTTCCAGAGCACTTGCCACGGGGCAGGTGTACTGTTTACCGTCCTTCACACCGGGAACTCGACGGATGGCATCGGAGTGGCCCTGGGAAACGCCGCGGCCCCAGAAGGTATAGTCTTTGCCGTCAGGCAGAATGACATGACCGAAGAGACGGGCCAGGGAGAAAAGACCGGGATCCCAGCCTACGGAAATCATGGCCGTTTTACCATGGGCTCTGGCTGCTTCATCTACTTGCAAAATGCTCAGAAATATGGGCATGGGTATCAAAGGTATCAATGACGTTAAAAAGGGATGCATAGGCCGGTGTCTGCTCAGGTAGATCCGTAGCAGAACCGCCGGCCAGAACCAGAACATCCACCTTATCTTTCCACTTTTCCGCCTCTCCAGCTGAAACGACCGGTACTCCGGAAGTATGAATCTTCACATCTGCCGGATTTCTTCTGGTAAATACCACGGCCAGTTCCATATCCGGATAATCTGCCAGTGCCGTTTCTATTCCTTTTCCAATATTGCCATATCCCATAATGCCGATTCTGATTGCCATGATGAGACTCCTTTTTCTGTGTATGAAATATATTGAAATTGATTGATATACAGCATTATACCTTAAATACATAGCATAAATAAACTGCTTTGCAAATTCTGTATAGTACATTTCAAGTCGCAGATAGTTTCCCATTCCACATGACACTGCTGGAACCCATTCCAACAGGAAAATTATTGTAAAAAGTTTTCCTGCAGAACATGACAATACTCATATTCAGCGCAGCAGAAAACCTTTCACCGGTAGATTTGCCCTCTCTCTACGAAATGACAGGAGCAGCGGGGCCATTGGTATTCATGACAGCGAAGCGGCAGGCGGGCAGCGGTCTTAAGAGCAGCCAAAAAGCGGAGCCCTTAGGCTCCGCTTTTGTGAATCATTCTTTAGCTTTCAGATGTCTGATGCCTTTATCCGCTATGTCATGGCGATACTGTACACCCTGCCAGTGGATTTTAGAAACGCCTTCGTAGGCTTTGGCTTTCGCTTCTTCCAGTGTGGGGGCCAGGGCCACCACATTCAGGACACGGCCGCCATTAACCACGTATTTTCCATTTTTCTTTACAGTGCCTGCATGGAATACGATACAGCCTGCCTTTTCTGCCTCATCCAGTCCGGAGATGATTTCGCCGGAGGAATGGGAACCGGGATAGCCTTCAGAGGCCATGACTACGTCTACGGCACATCCTTTTTTCCATTTCACGTCTTCTTTTTTCAGATTTCCATGGACGCATTCCAGCATAACCTGTGCCAGGTCACCGTCAAAGAGGGGAAGCACCGCTTCCGTTTCAGGATCGCCGAAGCGGCAGTTGAATTCCACCACTTTCGGGCCTTCGTCGGTAATCATAAGGCCTGCATAAAGACAGCCCTTGAAGGGGTAGCCTTCTTTTTTCATGGCTGCCATGATGGGACGAAGGATTTTGACTTTCACTTCATCCATCATTTCATCGGTCATCACCGGGCTGGTGCATAGGCACCCATGCCGCCGGTATTGGGACCTTTGTCATTATCGAAGATTCTCTTATGGTCCTGGGAGGAAACCATGGGTACCACGTGGGTCCCGTCGCAGAAGCATAGGACCGACGCTTCTTCCCCTTCCATAAATTCTTCGATGACTACAGACCGTCCGGCACCGCCGAAGCTGTGCCCTTCCAGCATGTCTTTTACGGTATCAATGGCTTCTTCTTCGCTTTGGGCAATGATGACGCCCTTGCCTGCTGCCAGACCGTCTGCCTTGATGACAATAGGATACTTCCTGTTGTTTTTCAGGTATTCCACCGCCTTATCTTCATCGGTAAATACCTCATAGGCTGCTGTAGGAATATCGTATTTCTTCATCAGGTTCTTGGCAAATCCCTTGGATCCTTCGATACGGGCAGCTGCTTTAGAGGGGCCAAAGAAGGGCAGCCCCTGTGCCTCAAATTCGTCTGCCAGACCTTCAGTGAGAACCGTTTCCGGTCCTGCCACGGTGAGGTCCACCTTCATCAGTCTGGCAAAGTCCAGAATATCTTCATGGCCCTTCAAAGGAATCAGGTGTGCCACACTGCTCATGCCATCATTACCGGGGATAGCGTAGACTTCAGTGACAGAAGGGCTCTGTGCCAGCCGCCAGAGCAGGGCATGTTCCCTGCCGCCGCTTCCAATGACTAATACCTTCATGGGAAAAACCTCTCTTAACTGTGACGGAAATGACGATGTCCGGTAAATACCATGCAATGCCGTACTTATTGGCCATATCAATGGATTCCTGATCCCTGATGGAGCCGCCGGGCTGGATCACAGCGGTAACTCCGGCTTTGCCTGCTGCTTCAATGGTATCGCCGAAGGGGAAGAACGCATCAGAGCTCATGACAGAACCTTTTGCTTTTTCGCCGGCTTCTGCAATGGCAATATCCGCAGAACCTACACGGTTCATCTGGCCGGCACCTACGCCGTAGGTCACATCTTTGCCGGTGAGAACGATGGCGTTGGATTTCACATGCTTTACAATCTTCCATGCGAATTCCATGGCCTGCCATTCTTCTTCCGTAGGAGCTCTCTTAGTCACTACTTTGCAGTCTTTTCTTGTTTCTGCGCTGTTGTCCGGAGTCTGTACCAGAAGGCCGCCGGATACTTTATGAAGCTGCAGTTCTTCTTTGAAGGCTGCCGGTACTTCGATGAGACGGATATTTTTCTTGGTTTCCAGAATATTGAGGGCTTCCTGGCTGAATTTCGGAGCCATAACGACTTCAAAGAAAATAGGTTTCATGGCTTCTGCTGCTGCTTTGTCGCAGACTGGTTCATGGCTACAATGCCGCCGAATGCAGATTTGCTGTCTGCGTTGAAGGCACGCTGGAAAGCATCCAGTGCATCTTTGCCAAGAGCTGCGCCGCAGGGATTGGTATGTTTAATAATAACGCAGGCTGGCTGGTCTTCGCCCCATTCGCATACCAGGTCCCAGGCTGCTTCCATGTCCACAATGTTGTTGTAGGACAGTTCCTTCCCATGAAGCTGTTTGGCTGCAGCAATGCCACCTTTGGCTTCCGGTCCTTATAGAATGCAGCTTTCTGATGCGGGTTCTCGCCATAGCGGAGGTCCTGGAGCTTGACGAAGGCTTTGCAGTATACATCAGGCAGACCATCTTTATCTCCGTCCACTTCCTTGGTGAGGTAGTCTGCAATGGCACAGTCATAGAGGCCGGTGTGAAGGAATGCTTTTCTGGACAGTTTCAGACGGAAATCTTCATCCAGGGTATCATTCTTAATCCGTTCCAGGATTTCGCCGTACTGGGATGGATCCACCACGATGGTCACGTATTTGTAGTTCTTTGCTGCCGCACGAACCATGGAAGGACCGCCGATATCGATATTTTCAATGGCTTCTGCTCTGGTTACGTTTGGTTTGGCAATGGTTTCACGGAAAGGATAGAGGTTCACAGCCACCAGATCAATGCCTTTGATACCATGTTCCTTCATAGCTTTCACATGTTTCGGATTATCACGGATAGCGAGGATGCCTCCGTGAATCTTGGGATGCAGTGTTTTCACACGGCCATCCATCATTTCCGGAAATCCGGTCACTTCGGAAACAGATTTTACCGGAATGCCTGCTGCTGCAATGGCCTTCATGGTGCCGCCGGTGGAAATGATTTCCACACCCAGTTCATGAAGTCCTTTTGCAAATTCTACGACCCCTGTCTTATCAGATACACTGATCAGGGCTCTTTTAACTGCCATATTTGACTCCCCCTTTGAAATAAAATTCTATCTATACAACACGCGTCTTATTTTTCAGGACGGCTGTGCATGCCGCTCACATGATGGCCTTCGATATGAAGCTGATCCGCGCAGAAGGCAGTGACCACCCTTACGTAAGCCGGATGTTCCTGCTGGAGAATCCGATCTGCCAGGGTGTCTTCGGTATCATCATCATACACCGGCACTGCCACCTGGGTAATGATAGGGCCATCGTCCAGTCCCGTTCCTACGAAATGGACGGTGCAGCCTGCCACCTTGACACCGGCTTCCACAGCCTGCCGCTGGGCATGGAGTCCGCGGAAACTGGGAAGAAGGGCTGGATGAATATTGATAATCCGGTTTGGAAAAGCATGAATCAGATTTTCCCCGCAGATTCTCATATATCCGCCAGGCAGATGAGGTCGGGCTGATAGGATTTGGCCGCTTCCAGGATAGCATCGTTGAAAGCTGCCTTATTTTCAAAAGATTTCAGTTCCAGCACAGTGGAAGGAACGCCCCAGCGTTCTGCCCTTTTCAGCACCTGGGCATCGGCATGGTCACAGATGACCCCTACCACAGTTCCATTCACCCTGCCATCTATGGTGGCTTCATGGATAGCTTCCGCATTGGATCCTCTGCCCGATGCAAAAATCAGAATTCTCTTCTTACTCATTGAAAAGACCACCTGTCACAACTACATCCTGGTTTCCTTCCGTGATTTCACCTACTTCATATACCGGTTCATGGATGGATTTCAGAATTTCCTTTGCTTTTTCCGCATTTTCCCTGTTCATAATAAGGAGCATGCCCAGGCCGCAGTTATAGGTGCGGTACATTTCCCTGGGTTCCACGCCGCCTTCTTTCATAAGGAAGGGGAAAATCGGAAGAAGCGGCCATTTTTCTGCGTCCAGCACAGCCGGGTGCCTTTGGGCAGCACTCTTGGAATATTGTCATAGAAACCACCGCCGGTAATATGGACCATGCCATTCACTTTTGGTCCCTTTCAGCACAGGAATCACAGGCTTTGGATAGAGACGGGTCGGTGTGAGAAGCACTTCGCCCAGAGGCTTATCCATATCTCCATACACCTTGTCCAAGGAAAGGCCGTTATCCTTAATAATACGGCGTACCAGGGAATAGCCATTGGAGTGAACGCCGGTGGAAGGAAGGCCCAGAATCACATCACCGGGAGCGATATCTTCACCGGTAATAAGGTCTTTTCTGTCGACAATGCCTACGGCAAAGCCAGCCACATCGTAGTCTCCTTTAGCATAGAAACCGGCCATTTCAGCTGTTTCGCCACCCAGAAGGGCGCAGCCGGACTCAATGCACGCATTGGCTACGCCTTTCACGATTTCCGCCATCAGCTCCGGTTCCAGCTTGCCTGTAGCGATGTAATCCAGGAAGAAGAGCGGCCTTGCCCCCTGCACCAGAACATCATTGACGCTCATAGCTACGCAGTCCTGACCGATGGTATCGTGGATACCCATTTCAATAGCCAGGCGCAGCTTGGTGCCAACGCCGTCAGTACCGGAGACAAGGATGGGGTCATCCGATAATTCATCCTTCAGACGGAAAAGACCGCCGAAGCCGCCGATATCCCCCATAACGCCACGGGTATAGGTAGCCTGCACTGATTTCTTAATCAGTTCCACTTCTCTTTCACCGGCGTCAATGTCTACGCCGGCTTCTGCATAGGTCAAGCCTTTTTTCTTTTCGCTCATGGTTCCTCCCTATTCTTCATCTTCCATGCTGCCCAGCCCATTGTGGGGCACCTTTTCCGGGTATACCCCATCGAAGCAGGCAAAGCACATATCCGATGCTTTAATTTCGGAAATCGATTCCGCCAGTCCTTTCTGGGACAGGTAATGAAGCGCATCGGCACCAATCATTTTGCGGATTTCTTCCGTAGAATACTTGGCGGCAATCAGCTGCTTTCTTTCGGCCGTATCAATGCCGAAGAAGCAGGGATACCGTACTGGCGGCGAACTGATGCACAGCTTGATTTCCTTAGCTCCTGCATTTTTCAGAAGGTTGATGATAATACCGCTGGTGGTACCGCGGACGATGGAATCATCGACCAGAATAATGCGCTTGCCTTCCACATTCATGCGGATAGGATTCAGCTTCATGCGCACCGCTCTTTCGCGCTTTTTCTGTCCCGGCTGGATGAAAGTACGGCCCATGTACTTATTCTTCAAAAGACCTTCTACGAAGGGGATGCCGGAAGCGGCAGAATAGCCCAGGGCTGCCACGTTGCCGGAATCCGGTACGCTCATGACCACATCTCCGTCATAGTGTGTTTCTTCCCAAAGTTTCCTGCCCATATTGAGACGAGCCCGGTAAATATCCTGGCCGTTCATGATGGAATCGGGGCGGGCGAAATAGATGTATTCGAAGGAGCAGATGCCGTGACGATGACTGTCCACAGGGCAGTACATGGTGGAGCGAACGCCATTGTCATCAATGGTGACAATTTCACCGGGCAGTACATCCCTTACAAACTCTGCGTCAATGGCATCCAGTGCCGGCGTCTCCGAAGCCAGCACCCATCCGTGTTCCGTTTTACCCAGCACCAGGGGACGGTAGCCGAAGGGATCCCGGCAGCCGTAGATGGCCTGATTGGTGCAGGCTACAATGGCATAGGCGCCGTGGATTTCGTCCATGAGTTCCTTGAATTTTTCTTCTTCCGTAGCCCGGCGGCTTCTGGCCAGCAGTTTGATAATCACTTCGGTATCCATGGTGGTGGAGAAGGTGGAGCCTTCCAGAAGAAGGCGCCGTCTCAGATTCTTTGTATTCACCAGGTTCCCATTATGGGCCAGTGCCATAGGACCGTCGATACTGTCAGCCTGCAGAGGCTGCACATTGACTGGAATGGAGGAGCCTGTGGTGGAATAACGCACGTGGCCGATACCAATATGGCCTTCCTTCTCCGGCAGGTTATGGAATACTTCTGTCACCAGACCCATGCCGCGGAAGGTTTCCATGGTTTTCCCGTCCGAAACAGTAATACCTGCACTTTCCTGGCCCCGGTGCTGCAGGGCAAAGATACCGTAGTAGGTTTCATGCACCGCAGACAGATCCCGGTCAAAAATACCAAACACTCCGCATTCTTCATGCGGCTTGTCATCATATACATCCATACTTTTATACATTACGGAATTCTCCTGACTTCCTTATACTTCAGACCTGTCGGTCTTATGGGGGCTTTTCCGCATGGGACAGATCCATGCCACCCCATTGAGGCATGGTCCTGCCCATTTCATAACCTTAGAACTTTTCACCGGTGAGAAGTTCGTAGGCTTCCTTGTAAATGGCAATGGTCTTGTCGATGATATCCTGGGGAACCGTATCTCCCGGATGAGCCTTCAGGTAATCGCGGACAAACTGCTTGTCATAGGAAGGCTGGCCATGACCTGCTTCATAGCCCTTGGCCGGCCAGAAGCGGGAATTATCAGGAGTCAGCATTTCATCGCCCAGCACGATATTTCCTTCTTCATCCAGGCCGAATTCAAATTTGGTATCCGCAATGATGATGCCTCTTTCCAGAGCATAATCAGCGCATTTGTTATAAAGAGCGAGGGTCAGTTCAGACAGTTTTTCCATGTATTCTCTGCCTTTTCCCGGGAAGAACTTGTTCACCCAGGCTTCCCCTTCTTCCATGGAATATTCTGGTCATGTTCCCCTACCGGAGCTTTGGTGGAAGGAGTGAAAATCGGATGAGGCAGCTTCTGGCATTCCTTCAGTCCTTCCGGCAGCTGGATGCCGCAGACTTTGCCGTCTTTCTGATAGCCTTCCCAGCCGGAGCCGGTGATGTAGCCGCGGACAATGCATTCTACCGGAATCATGTTCAGCTTCATGGTCTTCATGGAACGGCCTTCAAATTCCTTTGTCTGGAAGAATTCAGGCATATCCTTTGTATCGATGGAAATCATATGGTTGGGAACGATGTCCTTTGTGAAATCAAACCAGAATTTGGACATGCGGTTCAGCACCACGCCCTTTTCAGGAATGAGGCACTTCAGAATATTATCGAAAGCAGAAATACGGTCGGTGCAGACCATCACAAGGCTGTCGCCCAGATCGTAGAGTTCACGGACTTTACCGGATTTAAAAGGTTTATATTCTTTCATGATTCTTCTCCTTTAAAAAAATATCAGATTTATGTCTGCTGTTATGAAATAAAAAATGGAAATAATGATTCTTTATTTCCCCAGGGATGCCTGCAGCTTTTCATCCTTAGCATAGATTTCCTGTGCCGCTTTTTCACGGTAAGCCTTATACTTTTCGTAAAGAGCCTTATCGGAAACTGCACCGATTTCCACAGCCAGGAAAGCAGCATTCTTTGTGCCGTCAATAGCTACCGTAGCCACGGGGATACCGGAAGGCATCTGCACGATAGAAAACAGGGCATCCATACCGTCCAGTTTCGCACCGGAAAGAGGCACACCAATCACCGGTTTCAGCGTCAGACTGGCCACCACGCCCGGAAGCGCAGCTGCCATACCGCGCCGGCGATGAAAGCGCCAACGCCTTCTTTTCCTCTGCTGCCACAAAATCAGCCAGTTTCTTTGGTGTTCTGTGTGCAGAAGCAATGGTTACATCATAGGTTACGCCAAAATCATCAAGAATGGCAAAGGCCTTCTTCATGACCGGTAAATCGGAATCACTGCCCATCACAATTCCAACATGCATTGTTCATTTCCTCCCTTTTCTGGGACCCTTCTCCCAAAAAAAAATCTCCTTCTGCAGAAAAATGACCCAAAGTCATACGATTCCCGCAAAAGGAGTATTCATGCCAAACAAATACAACGCTCCAGCAAAAAGAGAGGCAGTCGAACAGAAGATAAACTCTTCCTTTCTTACGCCTTCGGAAATAAAAATCCTTTCAGCAGACATGGCCGCTCCTCTCCCGTTTGAGATAAAAAAGCCTGCGCTTTCCATGCACAAGCCTGCAATACCCAACATCTAATTGCTCACGTTCCTTAATTATTCTAATATTTCCATTTTCCCTTGTCAATAAATTTTAATACCCCAAGGCCCTCATACCATGAGCTTTCCGTAATTATAACGGGACCTTCAGCTTTATTTTATTTTT
>ENA-OQBJ01000548-OQBJ01000548.1-human-gut-metagenome-genome-assembly--contig:-NODE-548-length-19387-cov-3.486916_pt1 | contig 19387 bp, 23 predicted proteins | sample MGYA00242743_ERZ504545 | MGnify/ENA primary metagenome ERZ504545 (study PRJEB26092, sample SAMD00036252) | human gut metagenome | host: Homo sapiens | study: EMG produced TPA metagenomics assembly of...
CTTCCGCATTCGCAAGCGTGTGGAAACATGAGGTGGGCATCTACTTCGCGTCCCTGTCCGCACGCACCATCACCTACAAGGGCATGCTCACCACCATGCAGCTCAAGCCCTTCTTCCTGGACCTGTCCGACGAACGCATGAAGCGAAAATCGCCATCGTGCATTCCCGCTTCTCCACCAACACGTTCCCAAGCTGGCCGCTGGCACAGCCGTTCCGCCAGCTGGCGCACAACGGCGAGATCAACACCATCCAAGGCAACCGCAACTGGCTGTCCGCACGTGAAGGCCGACTGAGTTCCGAACTGCTCGGTGAATTCAAGCCGCTGCTGCCGATCGCCACCCCCGGCTATTCCGATTCCGGCACTTTCGACGAATGCCTCGAACTGCTGCACCTCGCCGGCCGTTCCATGCCGCACGCCATCTCCATGATGCTGCCGCCGGCATGGGAGAACAACGACCAGCTCGATCCGGACGTCAAGGCTTTCTACGAATACAACAACACGCTGATCGAACCATGGGATGGCCCGGCGCACATCATCTTCACCGACGGCACCCAGTTGGTGCTCTGCTTGACCGTAACGGCTTCCGCCCGGGACGTTGGCAGGTCACCGATGATGGTTATGTCGTACTCGCGTCCGAAACCGGTGTGCTGCCGGAAGTCGCCGAGGAGCATATCGTCACCAAGGGCCGTCTGGAACCGGGCAAGATGTTCCTCGTCGACACCGACGAGGGTCGCATCATCCCCGACGAGGAAATCAAGAAGACTCTTGCCAGCCAGCACCCCTACCGCAAGTGGGTGGAAGGCAACTCCGTGGAATTGAGTCAGCTGCCCAAGCGCGAGCACGTCAACCACTCCGTCAGTCCGTGCAGCGTCGTCAGCGCGCCTTCGGCTACACCGAGGAAGATCTGAAGCTGCTGCTCGCCCCAATGGCCAACACCGGCAAGGAGCCGCTCGGCTCCATGGGCAACGATACGCCGCTCGCCGCGCTGTCCAAGCACAGCCGCATGCTGTTCGATTACTTCACCCAGAAGTTCGCGCAAGTCACCAACCCGCCGCTCGACTGGGAACGTGAGAAGATCGTGACCAGCCTCGAATCCGCCATCGGTCCCGAGCCGAACCTGCTGGCCGATTCCGAACTGCACGCCAAGAAGATCCTCATCCCGCTGCCGGTGCTCAACTCCGACGAGATGGCACAGCTCAAGCGCCTCGACCGCGCCAAGATTCTCGGTGGCTATTACAAGCCGTTCATCGTCAAGGGCCTTTACCAGGTGGCCGGCGGCGGACAGGCACTGAAGGACCGTCTTGACGAGATTTTCCAGGAGATCGACGAGGCGATTGAGAACGGTGCCAACTTCCTGGTGCTGTCCGACCGCGATTCCAACTATGCGTGGGGTCCGATTCCATCGTTGCTGCTCACTTCCGCAGTGCAGCACCATCTGCTGCGCCGCCACACGCGTACGCAGATCTCCATGGTGGTCGAAGCCGGCGATGTGCGCGAAATCCACCATGTGGCACTGCTGATCGCCTATGGCGCTGCCGCGGTGAACCCGTATCTGGCATTCGAATCCGTCGAGGACCTCTCCCGCAAGCTACCTCAAGGTCGACGCGGAAACCGCCGTGAAGAACCTGACCCGCGCACTGTCCACCGGCGTGCTCAAGATCATGGCCAAGATGGGTGTCTCCACCATCATGAGCTACCGTGGCGCGCAGCTGTTCGAAGCGGTCGGTCTCAACAAGGACGTCATCGACGAGTACTTCACCGGCACCACGTCCCGTGTGGGCGGCGTCGGCCTCGACGAGCTCGCCGAGGAAGTCGCCAGCCGCCATCGCGTGGCGTATCCGACCCAATGGACCGCCCGCCCGCACCGCAACCTGCGTACCGGCGGCGACTACAAGTGGCGTCGTACCGGCGAGGACCATCTGAACGATCCGGAAGCCATCTTCCTGCTGCAGCAGTCCACCCAGCGCGGCGACTACAACCTGTTCAAGAAGTACTCGAACCACATCAACGACACCTCCAACCGTCTGATGACGCTGCGTGGCTGATGAAGTTCAAGTCCACCCGCAAGCCGATCGACATTTCCGAAGTCGAGCCGGCCAGCGAAATCGTCAAGCGTTTCTCCACCGGCGCATGAGCTACGGCTCCATCTCCCAGGAGGCGCATGAGACGCTCGCCATCGCCATGAACACGATTGGCGCACGCTCCAACTCCGGTGAAGGCGGCGAATCCGAGGATCGTATCAACGATCCGCTGCGCTACAGCAAGATCAAGCAGATCGCTTCGGCACGCTTCGGTGTGACCAGCGACTATCTGGTGCATGCCACCGACCTGCAGATCAAGCTCGCCCAAGGCGCGAAGCCGGGCGAGGGCGGCCACCTGCCGGGAGCCAAGGTTCCGCCGTGGATCGCCAAAGTACGTCACGCCACCCCGGGCGTGGAGCTCATCTCCCCACCGCCGCACCACGACATCTACTCCATCGAGGATCTGAAGCAGCTGATCAACGATGCGAAGATGGCCAATCCGAGGCCCGCATCCACGTCAAGCTCGTCTCCGAATTCGGCGTCGGCACCATCGCTGCCGGCGTGGCCAAGTGCCATGCCGATGTGGTGCTGATTTCCGGCTATGACGGCGGCACCGGCGCGGCTCCGCTCAACGCCATCAAGCATGCCGGCACCCCGTGGGAGATCGGCCTGTCCGAAACCCAGCAAACGCTGGTTCTGAACGGCCTGCGTTCCCGCATCACCGTGCAGTGCGACGGCGAGCTCAAGACCGGTCGCGACGTGGTGATCGCCGCGCTGCTTGGCGCCGAGGAATTCGGCTTCGCCACCGCCGCGCTGATCGTCGAAGGCTGCGTCATGATGCGCGCCTGCCAGAAGAACACCTGCCCGCAGGGCATCGCCACCCAGGATCCGGAGCTCCGCGCACGCTTCAAGGGCAAGCCGGAACATGTCGTCAACTTCTTCATGTTCATCGCCGAGGAAGTCCGCGAACTGCTCGCTCAGCTCGGCTTCCGCACGCTGGAAGAGGCCGTCGGCCATGTCGAATGCCTCGACCAGGACGAAGCCATCAAGCGTTGGAAATCCGACGGCATCGACCTGAGCAACGTGCTCATGCAGCCGGGCCCGGTTCCGGGAACCATCCTGCACAAGACGATCGATCAGAACCACGAGCTCGACAAGGCGCTCGACAACAAGCTCATCGAGCTTGCCCAGCCCGCCCTTGACGAGAAGGAGCCCGTGCGTATCGAAATGCCGATCCGCAACGTGTACCGTACGCTCGGCACCATGCTCGGCTATGAGATCACCAAGCGCTACGGCGAGGAAGGTCTGCCGGACGACACCATCGACATGACGTTCCATGGTGCCGGCGGCCAGTCCATCGGCGCGTTCATTCCGCGTGGCGAAACCATCCGCGTCTACGGCGAAGTCAACGACTACGCGGGCAAGGGCCTGTCCGGCGGCCGCATGGTGGTCCGTCCAGAGGACGGCATCACCTTCGATCCGCACGAGAACGTGATCGCAGGCAATGTCACCGGCTTCGGCGCGACTTCCGGCCAAATGTTCGTGGCCGGCCGCGCAGGCGAACGTTTCGCCGTACGTAACGGCGGCGCCACCTTCGTGGTGGAAGGCGTGGGCGACCACGGCTGCGAATACATGACCGGCGGTACGGTCGTGATTCTCGCTCCACCGGCCGTAACCTCGGCGCGGGCTTCTCCGGCGGCAACGTGTACGTGCTCGACCTCGACATGAAGCAGGTCAACCCGGCGGCCGCCACCAACGGCGCGCTGCTGTTCGAGCCGCTTGACGCCGATGCCGACAAGCTGGTGCACGGTCTCGTCAAGCAGCATGCCGAAGAGACCGGCTCCGCCTTCGCGAAGGCCCTGCTTGACGACTGGGAAAACAGCGCCAAGCGATTCACCCACATCGTTCCGAAGCACTTCCTCGCCATGCAGAAGGCGATGAAGGAAGCCGAGGAGAAGAACATCGATTTCAATACGCCCGGCGTCTGGGAACAGGTGTACGAGCAGGTTATGGAAGGAGCGCGCTGACATGGGAGATCCTCGTGGATTCCTGAAGGTCCGTACCCGTCGCGAACTGGCCGAACGCCCCGTTGAAGAGCGAATCAAGGACTGGTTCGACGTTCACACCGAATCCGGCCTGCAGTCCTGGACCACCGAGCAGGCGGCCCGCTGCATGGATTGCGGAACCCCGTTCTGCATGAGCGGATGCCCGCTCGGCAACATCATTCCGGAGTTCAACGATCTGGTCCGTCAGGAGAAGTGGGAGGACGCGTACAACCGTCTGTCCGAAACCAACAACTTCCCCGAAGTGACCGGTCGCATCTGCCCGGCATTGTGCGAAGCCGCCTGCGTGCTTGGCATCCATCAGCCGGCCACGATGATTCAGAACGACGAACGCACCATCATCGATCAGGCATGGAGCCTTGACTACGTCAAGCCTCTGCCGCCGCAGCGTCTGACCGACCAGACCGTTGCCGTGGTCGGTTCCGGCCCATCCGGTCTCGCCTGCGCCCAGCAGCTCACCCGTGCCGGCCACACCGTGGTCGTATACGAGCGTGATGACGCCATCGGTGGTCTGATGCGTTACGGCATTCCGAACTTCAAACTCGACAAGCGCCTCATCGACCGCCGAGTCGAGCAGATGGAAGCCGAAGGCACCGTGTTCCGCACCGGCGTGGAAATCGGCAAGGACATCTCCTGGGATGACCTGCGTTCCCGCTACGACGCAGTGGTGGTTGCCATCGGCTCCACCGTGCCGCGTGACATGAAGATTCCAGGCCGCGAGCTCAAGGGTATCCATTTCGCCATGGAGTTCCTGCCGGACGCCACACGTCGCGTGTACGGTGTCAAGCCGGTCAACGACATCACCGCCGAAGGCAAGCATGTGGTGATCATCGGCGGCGGCGACACCGGTTCCGACTGCTCGGCACATCCCTGCGCCAAGCGCGAAGGACGTCACCGTGCTGCAGATCATGCCGCAGGAACCGAAGGAGCGTCCGGCCAACCAGCCATGGCCGACCTTCGCCCGCCTGTACAAGGAAACCTCCTCCATGGAGGAAGGTTTCGAAACGCAGCGCGCCGAATACGTGTACAACACCGACTCGGTCAACTTCGAGGGCTCCGACGAGGACAAGGCCAAGGTGAAGGTGGAGAACTCCACCGCCACCGAAGGCTTCGTCGCCGACGAGAACGGACATGTCACCGGTCTGAAGGTCGTCAACGTCGCTCCAGGAGAGAACGGGCCGTTCACCCGCCAGCCAGGCACCGAACGAGTGATTCCCGCCGATCTGGTGCTCATCTCCGTGGGCTTCCTGCACCCTGACACCACCACGCTGGTGGATCAGCTGCCGGTCGACCTTGACGGTCGAGGCAATGTGGCGCGTAACGACAAGTTCGCCACCTCCCAGGACGGCGTCTTCGCCTGCGGTGACGCCGGACGTGGCCAGAGCCTCGTCGTGTGGGCCATCTCCGAAGGTCGCTCCTGCGCTGCCGCGGTCGACGAGTACCTTACCGGCTCCACCGAACTGCCGGCACCGATCGTCGCTTCCAAGCGTCCGATGATGCTGCCGCGATAGACAACACTGTTGTAAGGGTATGAACGAGGTAGCCCGGCTCGCGAATAGTGAGCCGGGCTACCTGTTTTCACCCAAAATGCGGTAAAGTAATCCCAGCACCATGCAACAAAGGAGTGACTAATGCCAAATCGCGCAGAACGACGTGCCCAAGCCAAGCGCAATCGCAGGGGAGTGCCACAGCAATACGACCAAACCCAAGGCCGCGCACGTTCCGGCATGTTGGACGAGTATCAGCTGCAGGAAAAGTCACGTCGTCTGCAGGACGGCACCGATGGGCCATGGAAGCCGAGTGCCAGTACGATCACGGAAACGGAAAACGTGCTGAACACCAATCCTGATTACAAGAATCCGAAGATGTTCAAGGCACCCCATTCCGTCCGCCAATGGTTCCGTGTGGCCAGTTGGGTGCTGATTGCGCTGTCGGCCATCGCCTTCCTCGTGGTCATGTGGCTGCCGTCGCATCCGATGTGGCTCATCTCCACAGTCGCCATCGTCTTCGCAGTCGGTGTGCTGAGCCTGTTCTTCACGGCCGGCAACCCGAAGCACAATCCGAATCTCGACCAAAACGGAACAGCCGTCTGATCACAAAAACGATGGAAAGCGGTGAGACAACCAGAAGCATTTGTCTCACCGCTTTTTCTATCGGATTTTAGGTATGCGCTACTTGACTTCGACTAACCGTAAAGGGTATGCGAGAATGCTGTTTCATCGTTTTTCAGAAAAAGAATGGAACTTTCTGAAAAAACGATGAAAACAATGAGTGTTTTTCGTGTCTGATGTTTTACAGTAGAACAGGAAACGCTGGAAGACTCGAGGAGGAGATTACAGACATGAAGGTTGACATTCTATCGCGTGAATACCCGCCCAAGGTGTATGGCGGCGCGGGGGTGCATGCCGAAGAGCTTTCCAAGGTGCTGGCGGAACGTGTCGATGTGACGGTCCGCGCATTCGACGGGCCGCGCACGGCCGCCGACATTCCCGCGATTCCCGGAACCGACCCGAAAGGGTCGCTCACGGTCGTCGGCTACGACGTGCCGAAGGAGCTTGAGGATGCGAACGGTGCGCTGAAAACGTTGGCGTCGATTTGCAAATCGCCAACGACGTTGATGCCGACATCATCCATGCGCATACATGGTACGCATGCCTTGCCGCTATCTCGCCAAAATGCTGCATGACACCCCATTGGTCATCACCGCGCACTCGCTTGAACCGTTCCGTCCATGGAAACGTGAGCAGTTGGGCGGCGGCTACAATCTGAGCTCCTGGCTGAGAAAGACGCCTACGAGCATGCCGACCGCGTGATCGCCGTATCCGCGGGCATGCGTGAGGACATCCTCACCGCCTATCCGAACCTTGACCCGGACAAGGTGGTCGTAGTGCACAACGGCATCACCATGAGCCAGTTTGAAACCCCGGCGGATGACGATCCGGGCTGGAAGGTGTTCGAACGTTACAACATCGACCGCAGCAAACCGACCTTGCTGTTCGTCGGACGCATCACTCGTCAAAAGGGTCTGCCGTACCTGCTTCAGGCACTGCACTTCGTGGACCCGAACATCCAGGTCGTTCTGTGCGCCGGCGCTCCCGACACGCCGGAAATCATGGAAGAGGTCAAGACCGCCTTCGCCAAGCTCGACGAGGAACGCGGCAACATCATCTGGATTGAGGAGATGCTGCCGAAGCCGGAACTCAACGCACTCGAACATGGCTGCGACGCATTCATCTGCCCATCCATCTACGAGCCGCTCGGCATCGTGAATCTGGAAGCCATGGCATGCGGTCTGCCGGTGGTCGCCTCTGCGACCGGTGGCATTCCGGAAGTCGTCGTCGACGGCGAGACCGGATATCTGGTGCCGGTCGACCAACTGCATGACGGCACTGGCACCCCCACCAACCCTGACAAATTCGTGCACGATATGGCCGACGCCATCAACCGCATCATGGCTGACCCTGAAAAGGCGAAGCGGATGGGACAGGCCGGTTACGAGCGTGCCCGCGACCACTTCAGCTGGGAGTCCATCGCAGACAAGACCGTCAAAGTCTACGAGGACGTGCTTGCCGAACGGAAGTAGAACCGAACCTGTCTGATCGCGGATAACCGATCCGGCTGATCGATAGCCAGAATATTCCTGAAATGCCTCCTGCCGACGCACTATGCTGGCAGGAGGCATCATCGCATCCAAGTGGTTTGTGAAAATGGAGGGGACCATGAACGAACAGAGCATCGCGTTGAAACTGGACGATGTGGAATTCCGTCGCCGCAGGCGCGTAATTCTCACCAAAGTTAATCTGGAAGTCAAAAAAGGCGAGAAATGGGTGCTGTTCGGTCCCAACGGCATCGGCAAATCCACGTTGGTGCAGATGATGAGCACCCGTGGATTCCCATCCGAAGGCACAGTCGACATTCTTGGAAACCGTCTGGGCAAAGTGAACGTGTTCTCCTACCGCAACCGCATCGGTTTGAGCTCGGCCGAACTCGGACGTGCGTTCCCACCGCAGGAAGATCCTCTTGACGCCATCGTGACGGCGCTGACCGCAACCACCGGCCGTTGGCGCGACACCTATACTGACGAGGATTACGCCAAAGCCCGCTCATTGATGCGTGAATTCGGCATCGAATACCTGGAAGGCAAGATGATGTTCAAGCTTTCCGAAGCGAACGCACTCGCGTGCTTATCTGCCGTGCGTTGATGGCGGATCCCGATTTGCTGATTCTTGACGAGCCGACCACGGGTCTTGATTTGGGTGGGCGTGAGATTGCTTTGCGTGCGTTGAGTCGTGTTGGTGCGGAGCAGTCTGACCGCGCCGTGATTCTGGTGACGCACCGTCTTGAGGAGATTCCGCAAGGCTTCGACCATGTGGCGATCATGGGACGTATCACCGGCAACGAGGCGGACGCGTATGCGGATAATGTGGCCGGCAACGATCCGGCGCCGGGCACTATCGTATATACGGGTGATTTGGAGCATGGTTTTACTTCTGAACGGTTGAGCCAGGTGTTTGGATTGGATTTGAAGGTCACGCATGCGAATGGTCGTTGGAACGCGTACGCGGTGTGATGTTGATATCGCCGTCACATTGCCGTCGCTTCGTGCCGTCTGCCGGTATGACGGCGGATACGGTAGCATAGGTTCGTTGCTGTCCGTGGAATAATGCGGTCTGCAATCGTAAGCCATAGTCGTGAAATCGCATACTGAACGAACGTACGAAGGAGCGTGAACCATGCGTCGAGGGCCGCTTGCCGCCGGTGAAAAAGTGCAGTTCACGGACCGCAGGTCGAATAAAATCACCGATCAGCTGGTGCCGGGTGGTGTGACGCAGACCTCGCATGGCATCATCCTGCATGATGATGTGATTGGCCAGACGGAAGGATCCGTTGTCGTGACGGTGAGTGCGAAACGTGAGGCTCAGGTCAACCAGACGCATCCGGAACGCGACGCGAACAAGCCGTGGAAGGGGACGCGTGCCATCGGTGGTTGGGAGTTCGCCGTCATGCGTCCGCGCTTGGCTGACTATGTGCTGTCCATGCCGCGTGGCGCGCAGATCATGTATCCGAAGGACATCGCGCAGGTCATCCAGCTCGGTGATATTCGTTCCGGTATGAACGTGCTGGAATCCGGAGCCGGTTCGGGCGCGATGAGCATCAATCTGCTGGATGCCGTGGGGGAGGGCGGAAGCCTCACCACCATCGAGATGCGTTCGGAATTCGCGCGCGTCGCCGAAGCCAACGCGACGGTTTACTTTGGCGAACGTCCCGCATGGTGGGATTTGAGGACCGGCGATTTCGATTCGGTCGCGGCTGGTTTGCCGGAACACTCCTTCGACCGCATCATGCTTGACATGCTTGACCCGTGGAACCGTCTTGAACAGGCGTATCGCGTGATCGCGCCTGGCGGCGTGCTCGTCGCGTACGTCACCACCACCACGCAGTTGAGCCGTCTTGCCGAAGCGTTGCGCGAGGCCGGCTGCTGGACCGAGCCGGACATTCAGGAGACTTTGGAACGTAATTGGAAGGCGCAAGGACTGGCCATCCGCCCCGATCACCAGATGATTGGACACACCGGTTTCCTCATGGTTTCTCGCGCGATGGCTCCGGGCTTCCAGGCGTTGCGTAAACGCGACCGTGCCACGAAGGACACGACGACCGACATCGATTCGTTGACGCTCGAGGAGCGTGCCGAACAGCTTGAGGATCTGGAATTGCGTGACATTTCCGATCGCAAGCTGCGCAAGGTGCTGCGTGACCTCGACGCGCAGGTCGAAGCCATAAAGGAGTAGATTTAGAGCGTTTCATGCCATGTCCCAGCGGAAAATCTGAGACAATGGACATTAGACATTTGAAATGCGGCGCTGGAACCGGATCGGAGCGTGCGATTATGGGAACGAGCCTGAAGAAGGTCGCCAAAAAGACCAAGGAATACAAGTATGTGCTGCTGGCGATGCGCCACGCCAAAACCGAGCCGTTCGGCGGCAACGGCAGCGACGTGGGACGTGAGCTCACCGACAAAGGACGTAAGCAGGCCAAAACCGTGCCAAAGGATTGGCGGCGTTCAAAATGGTGCCCACTCGCATCGCATGCTCCAGCGCCACCCGCGCCCGTCAGACCTGCGATCGCATGCTCAAGGTGTTCGGCGACGATCCGAAAGTCGACTACCGGCAAAGCCTGTACGAAGGCGGCGTGCAATCCGTGTTCGACGAGCTCGCGCAAACCAAGGAAAAGCATCGCACGCTGCTCGTGCTTGGCCACGAACCGACCATTTCGATCGCCTGCCAATGGCTGGCCAGCACCGAATCCGATCCGACGTTGCTTGACCTGCTGAATCTCGGCATGTCCCCGGCCTCGATCGCCGTATTCGGCTCGAACGAGCCATTCAACCAGTGGCAGCTGCACAGCGGCGAACTCATCGCGCTGCTTACCGCCAAAGACTTCGAGTAGGGCTTGCGTGTTCCGGGCTGATTCGGAACGATGAGCATTCCGCAGAGTGCTGTGATTTGACTTCAAGCGGCTTCAAGGTTGTATGGTGCTTTCTGAACCGATGTTCAGAATGATGGATAGGAAAGCCCATATGAACAATCCCAGTGCGTTCCCTCTTGGGGAACCAAATGACGGTTTCGCCCAGTATTTCGACGGACAGAGCTGGCTTGCGCCGGTACTTGACGCGCCTGAAGTGTCAATCCACAATGTGACGTTCGAACCTGGATGCCGGAACCACTGGCATATCCACCATCACGCGGCCCAGATTCTCATTGCGGTCGGAGGGCGTGCTACTACCAGCTTGAGGGCGAAGAGCCGAAGGAGCTTGAACCGGGACAGGCCGTCCGTATTCCGCCGGATGTTAAGCATTGGCACGGCGCCGCCCCTCACGAAGCTTTCAGCCATTTGGCGTTCATGATTGCGGATGGCACGGGCGACGCGACGAATGAATGGCTGGAACCCGTGGACCCCGACGCATACGGGACATTGCGTTAAATCCGCTTGCCGGGCTGTTCTGCATTATTGATCCATAAACATAAATGTGTGAATATAGACGGCATACGGACTGCGTTATAAGGACAGTTTATAGCGACACTCAAATTTTCTTGATGTCTTATAGCTGGCGGTTTTGTGATAGCTTGAGCGGGTTGCATTGTTCATATCAGATGGAGGATTCATGTCCGCTCTTACTTCCGTCTCCGGTTTCCCGCGCATCGGCCAGAACCGTGAGCTGAAGAAAATCATCGAAGCGTATTGGAAGGGCAACGCCACCCTCGACGAGATGCGTGCCACCGCCAAGGAACTGCGCGCCAAGCATTGGAAGCTGCAGCAGGCCGCCGGCATCGACCTGATTCCGAGCAACGACTTCAGCTATTACGACCAGATGCTCGACACTGCCATCCTGCTCAACGTCATTCCGCAGCGCTACCAGCGTCTCGCCTTCGAGAACCCGGAAGAGACCCTCTTCGCAATGGGCCGCGGCTATCAGGGCGAGAAGGGCGACGTGACCGCCCTGCCGATGAAGAAGTGGTTCACCACCAACTACCACTACCTCGTGCCGGAAATCGACTCCGCCACCGACATCAAGCTCAACAGCACCAAGCCGTTCGACGAATTCAACGAGGCGAAGGCGCTCGGCATCGCCACCAAGCCGGTGCTCATCGGCCCGTACACCTTCCTCAAGCTCGCCCGCAATCCGCAGGCCGAGGAGCTCGACTACGACAAGGGCCTCGTCAACGCGGTCGCCGCGGTGTACGCCGAAGTCGTCGCCAAGTTCGCCGAACTGGGCGCGCAGTGGATCCAGATCGACGAACCGTACCTCGTGCTCGACAAGGAGCCGGGCGATGTCGAACTGTTCAAGAGCCTGTACGCCAAGATCCTGCCCGCCCGCGAAGGCAAGGTCAAGGTGCTGCTCAACACCTACTTCGGACATATCGCCGACGTGTACGAAACCGTCAACCTGCTCGGCTTCGACGGCATCGGCCTGGACCTGAACGAAGGCAAGGACGAAAACCTCGCCGCCGTCGAAAAGTACGGCGTGGCAGAAAAAACCACCATCTTCGCCGGCGTGATCAACGGCCGCAACATCTGGCGCAACAACTACGCCGTGAGCCTCGGCCTGGTCGACGCGCTGAAGCAGGTCACCGCCAACGTGGCCGTCTCCACCGCCAGCTCCCTGCTGCACGTGCCGTTCAGCACCGAAGGCGAGGACGGTCTCGCCGACGACGTGCGCAAGCACTTCGCCTTCGCAGTCCAGAAGCTCGACGAACTGCACGAAGTTGCCGTGCTTGCCGACGCTTCCGACGACGAGAAGAAGGCATCCGCCGAACTCGCAGCCAACCAGGCGCTGTTCGACGGCACCCGCGTCGCCGCCGATCCTGCGGTCGCCAAGCGAATCGCAAGCCTTACCGACGCCGACTTCGTACGTCAGCCGGCACGCGCCGAACGCCAGAAGGAGCAGCGTGAGGCGCTGAACCTGCCGCTGCTGCCCACCACCACCATCGGCTCCTTCCCGCAAACCAAGGAAGTGCGCGCCGAACGCGCCAAGCTGCGCAAGGGCGAGATCACCAAGCCGAATACGACGAATTCATGAAGAACCAGATCGACGCCTGCATCAAGCATCAGGAGGAAATCGGCCTCGACGTGCTCGTCCACGGCGAATTCGAACGCAACGACATGGTCGAATACTTCGGCCAGAACCTCAACGGCTTCCTGTTCACCAAGAACGCGTGGGTGCAGTCCTACGGCACACGTTGCGTCAAGCCTCCGATCGTGTGGGGCGACGTATCCCGCGCCAACCCGATCACCGTGGAATGGAGCGCCTACGCGCAGTCCCGCACCGACATGTGATGAAGGCATGCTCACCGGTCCGGTCACCATCCTCAACTGGTCCTGGCCGCGCGAGGACATCACCCACGAGCAGCAGACCCAGCAGCTCGCGCTCGCCATCCGCGACGAAGTGCTCGATTTGGAGAAGGCCGGCATCAAGGTCATCCAGATCGACGAGGCCGCACTGCGCGAGAAGCTGCCGCTGAGGAAGACCGACTGGCACAAGAAGTACCTCGACTGGGCCATTCCGGCGTTCCGTCTGGTGCATTCCGCCGTCAAGCCGACCACGCAGATCCACACGCACATGTGCTATTCGGAGTTCAACGACATCATCAAGGACATCGACGCGATGGACGCCGACGTGATCTCCTTCGAAGCCTCCCGTGGCGACCTTGTGGTGCTCGACGCCATCCACGACGCCAACTTCGAAACCGAAGCCGGCCCGGGCGTGTACGACATCCACTCTCCGCGCATTCCGTCCGAACAGGAGATCGAGGACCGCATCTACGAGATCCTGAAGAAGATGGACGTCGAAAAGGTGTGGATCAACCCGGACTGCGGCCTGAAGACCCGTGGCAACGCCGAAACCTGGCCGAGCCTGGAGAACCTCGTCGCCGCGGCCAAGGCGTGCGCGCCAAACTCGCCAAGTAAGGCTGGCATAGGCATAAACAGGCAAGATTTCCAAGGAATCACATGCATTCGCCAATCTTCTCGCTGGAGGTGTTCCCTCCCAAGCGCACCAGCCCTGTAGGTACCATCTACGATACGTTGGATGGCCTGCAGGGGCTGGACCCTGACTTCATCTCCGTCACCTACGGCACCGGCAAATCGTCCGACCGCACGCTGACCGCACGCATCGCGCATACGGTGAACGAATACGGCATTCCGGCCGTGGCGCACCTGACCGCGCAATACCTTGACAAAGACGACGTGGACGAGGCGCTCGACCTGTTCGACCAAGCCAAAGTCTCCGGCGTGCTCGCTTTGCGAGGCGACCGTGTGGAAGGAGCCGAACCGGCGGGAGTGTTCGACCATGCGAGCGATCTGGCGGCCTACATCCGCGAGAAGCGTCCGGATCTCAAGATCTACGGCGCCTGCTATCCGGAAAAGCACCCGCAGGCGGCCACGCTTGAGGAGGATATCGACAATCTCAAGAAGAAGGTCGACGCGGGCGTAAGCCACCTCATCTCCCAGCTGTTCTACGACAACGAGGATTTCCTTCGATTCGTGGACAAGGCTCGTGCCGCCGGCATCGACGTTCCGATCGAAGCCGGCATCATGCCGGTGATGAACGCGAAGTCGGTGCTGCGCATGTCGAAGATGTGCGAATCGCGTGTTCCTGAAAAACTTGCCGTCCTGCTTGACAAGTGGGGGAGCGACACCGCGCTGCTTAAAGAGGCGGGTATCGCCTACGCGTCCGAACAGATCTGCGACTTGGCGGCACGCGGCGTCGACGGCGTGCACCTGTACACGATGAACCATCCATGCGTCAGCCGGCGCATCTGGTCCAACGTCAAACCATTCTTCGTCTGATTCCGGACGATGCAACAAACACGAAAGGGATGGTTTCCGGCAGCTGTCGGAAACCATCCCTTTCGCCATACTTACGGATATAAACGATTACTATGGGAACCATGGCTTCTTCTACGCATCAGTTTGGGGTGCTCGATCTGATTCGGGCAGGATTGCAGGATCTGGACACGGCACGCACGCTGCTTGACGAGTTGCGCGCCGACGGCATCGACGACGACCGGCTATGCCTGCTGATGAAAACATTGGAACAGACCTGCGAGCCCGACATCGCGCTACGCAACCTCGTCGACATCATCAAAGCGTTGCAAAGCCAAGGCCGCGACTTCCACCAGGTCATCACCGACGACGCCGGACTCGTACGACTCGTCACCGTGCTCGGCGTGTCCGACGAAATGGGCAAGCTCATGCGCTTCCGCCCCGAACTCGTCATGGCCGCAGCCAGCGACTCATGCGAAAGCCACCTGTACAACCACGCCCAGCGGCGCGCACATGTGCTCGAAGCGGTCGGTGCCGACCCTGTCGACAGCCGCACGCCGAAAGCCTCGAAACCCCTTGCGGAGGCGGCGACTGCCTTGCGACAGACCTACAGAAAACAGCTCGCCGCCATCATGCGCAGGACGCCACCGCGGACGACCCAATCGAAATACAACCGAGAATCAGCCAGGAACTGTCCGATCTTGCCGACGCGGCCCTGGAAGGCGCGCTCGCCATCGCCCGCAACGAAGTGGACGGCAGCGAACACGTGCGCTTCGCCATCATCGGCATGGGCAAGCTCGGCGCACGCGAACTCAACTACGTATCCGACGTGGACCTCATCTACGTGGTGGAACCGGCGGACGCGGACACCAACGGCATGACCCTCAACCGTGTCGGCACCAAAATGGCCACCACCCTGCAGCGCGTATGCCAATCCGTCATCATGGGCGTCGCCGAACCTACATTGTGGCAGATCGATGGCGGACTGCGCCCCGAAGGCAAGGACGGCCCGCTCGTACGCAAGCTCGAATCGCATAAGGCGTATTACGAGCAATGGGCGGAGAACTGGGAATTCCAAGCCCTGCTCAAGGCGCGCCCCGTCGCCGGAGATCCCGACCTTGGCCAAGCTTATATGGACATGACCCGACCGTTCGTATGGACCGCCTCCAAACGCGACAACTTCGTCTACGACTGCCAGCAGATGCGCAAACGAGTCGAAGACCTCATCCCCGCGCCCCTGAAGGACCGTGAAATCAAACTCGGCCGCGGAGGCCTACGAGACGTGGAATTCACCGTGCAGATGCTCCAACTCGTCCACGGCCGCGCCGACGAGACCCTGCGCACCAGCTCCACCCTCGAATCGTTGCAACGCCTCGCCGAAGGCGGATACGTCTCACGCAGACAAGCCAAGAAACTCTCCTGGGACTACCGCTTCGAACGCGTCATGGAACACCGCCAGCAAATGTGGGCGCTCAAACGCACCCACCTGTTCCCGGACCTCGGCAAAGCCAGTCTCGGCGGCATCGAACGCAAACGCGACACCAACGACGACGAACTCAACCACAACCTCGAACTGCGCAGACTCGCCCGGGCCTTCCACATGCACCCCGAGGAACTCGTCGACAAATACGACGAAACCCGACGTGAAGTGCGCCACCTGCACATGGACATCTACTACCGGCCCATGCTGCCCATCAACGCCGGCCTCGACGACGAACAAGTGGAACTGTCCGCCAACGCCATGCAGGAACGCTTCGCCTCCATCGGATTCGCCGACCCCGACGCCGCCATGCGCCACGTCACCGCACTGACCGCCGGCATCTCCCGTGCCGCGAAAATCAACCGCATCCTCCTGCCCGCCGCCCTCCAATGGCTCGGCGAAGGCAGAACCCCGACATGGGACTGCTCAACTGGCGCAAACTCGAAGAACACTTTGGCACGGACAGCGAATACCTCGGCTTCCTGCGCGACTCGCCGTCCGCCGCGCAACGCCTGTGCCACATCCTGTCCAATTCGCGGTTCCTGGGCGACGCGCTCAACAAATCCGTCGAATCCGTCACCTGGCTCGGCAGCGACAACGACCTGCAGCCACGCTCACGCGAAAGCCTCGACGTGCAGACACACGCCTCACTCGAACGCAACGCAGGCAGCATCAACGACTTCGCCAACTCCATCCGCGCCATGCGACGCCACGAAATCGAACGCATCGGACTAGGGTGGATGAGCGGCGTCATCGACGACAAGGCGTCGCTCGCAGGTATGACCGACGTATACGACGCGGCCATCGACGCATCGCTCACCTGGCCATCCGCCACCAAACGCAGGAAATGGGACTCGACGAAGCGCCGGCGGCAATCGCCGTCATCGGCATGGGACGCTACGGCGGCAGGGAAGTGAACTTCAGCTCCGACGCGACGTCATCATCATCTACCGGCCGTCCGATAACGCCGACGACAACCAAGCCAACCTCTTCGCACGCAAAGTGCAGGAAGACCTCCGCGCCATCCTGCAAGGACCGACCACGCTCGAACCCAAAATCGAACTCGACATGGACCTGCGGCCCGAAGGCAAAAACGGACCCCTCGTGCGCTCCTACGCGTCCTGCGAGGAATACTACCGTTCCTGGGCGAGCACATGGGAGCACCAGGCGCTCCTGCGTGCGCGTTACGCGGCAGGCGACGCGGCGCTCGCCGAGGATTTCCTGATGAACGTCGCCGACCCGCTGCGCTATCCGAAGATCGATTTGACGGAGGCGCAGGTCGCCGAAATACGCAAGCTCAAGGCGCGTATGGAAGCCGAGCGATTGCCGCGCGGCGTGCGTAGGGACCGTCACCTGAAGCTGGGCAAAGGTGGTCTGTCCGACGTGGAATGGACGATTCAGCTGCTGCAGTTGCAGCATGCCGGCGACAACGCGAACCTGCGAGTCAACGGCACGATGCAGGCGTTGGACGAGTTGGAGCGGCGCAAGCTGGTTTCCGCCGGCGACGCCGTCGTATTGCGACGCGCATGGTGGATGTGCACGGCCGCGCGCAACGGCAGCTACCTGTGGAGCGGGCGCGTCAACCAGGCGGATATCCTGCCGGATGACACGTATTCGCTGGGAGGACTCGCCGTCTATCTCGGATACGACGCGAATCGCGGACAGCATTTCGAAAACGATCTGCTTGCCGTAATGCGCAAGGCGCGCGACGTGACGGAACGTCTGTTCTACGGCCTTTCATGAAACGATTCGAGCGGGCGCTCGGTGAACACGCGGTGAACGCTCCGGGTCAGTGTTTCGGGCTATAGTTGGCTAGGTCACTTTCAGTGGCCACCTTCAACCACAAGTTGCATGAAAGGTGAGCCGTTGTCCTCAGTACTCGAACCGGCGGTCGAAACGCCGATGGTCGGAAAAAGCGTCATCACTCTCGATGATCTTTCCATTCGTCAGATTCAGGAAATGCTGCACAAAGCGCAGTACATCGATTCCCATCGTAAAGAAGTGGCACACACCTGCGAAGGCAGGGTGCTTGCCACTTTGTTTTATGAGCCGAGCACGCGCACGCGTCTGAGTTTCGAAACCGCCATGCTGCGCCTCGGCGGCAAGGTGATCGGTTTCGCCGGCGCCCAGCTCGCCTCCGTCACCAAGGGCGAGACGATCGCCGACACGTTGAAGACGGTGTCCAACTACGTCGACGTGGTGGCCATCCGCCATCCGAAGGAAGGCGCCGCGCTGGTCGCATCCCGCGCCGCCTCCGTGCCGGTCATCAACGCCGCGATGGTGGACATATGCACCCCACGCAGACTCTGGCCGATCTTGCGACGATGCAGTCGCGCTTCGGTCGCGTGAACAATCTGACTGTCGGACTGTGCGGCGATCTGACTTTCGGGCGCACCGTGCATTCCCCTGATCGAAACCCTGTGCCGTTTCGGCAATGTGAACTTCGTGCTGATCAGCGGATGAGCTCAAGACCCCGCAGTATGTGCTCGACCGCATCAACGCCACCGACTCCTGCTCCTACACGGAAGTCAAGGATCTCGTTTCCGTGATCGGCGATCTCGACGTGCTGTACATGACCCGAGTGCAGAAGGAACGCTTCTTCAACGAAGACGACTATCTGCGACTGCGCGACACCTACATTCTCGACGAAGCAAGATGGCTTACGCCAAGAAAGACATGGCCGTGCTGCACCCGCTGCCGCGAGTCAACGAAATCGCCGTCGAAGTGGATGACGACCCACGCGCTGCCTACTTCGAACAGGTCAAGAACGGCATGCTTATGCGCATGGCATTGGAAAGCTCGGTGGTCGGAGACGAACTGCCGGGATATGAACCGCTTGAATCCAAGGAGGTTGAAGCCTGATGGAAGTCACCAGCATTCAGAACGGCATCATCATCGAACCATGTGCCTGCTGGCACCGCGCTCAAGGTGCTCGAATACCTGAAAATTGATCCGGCTAAGACCAAGCTCGCGCTGATCATGAACACCGACAGCCACATGTTCGGCACCAAAGACATCATCAAAATCGAAAGCGAAGAGGAAGCCGAAACCATCGACCTTGACGTGCTCGGCCTTGTGGCACGCACCGCAACCGTCGGCATTGTGCGCGGCGGTAAAATCGTAGAGAAAAAGCAGCCTACACTGCCGGAACATGTGGTCAATATCATCAAATGCGTGAACCCGCGCTGCGTGACTACCACCGACCGGCCGTACAGATGTTCCACCTGGTGCATTCCGACCGTCAGGAATACCGCTGCGACTACTGTGACGAGGAAGCGAAGTTCTGACCCATGACCCTCACCCTTCACGACATCAAGGTCTGGAACACCGGCGAAGTCATCGACCTGATCGTCCCATCTGACGCTGATGAAACGGTGGACGCTTCGGCCATGACCATCGCCCCGGGATTCGAAGATCCCCACGTCCACTTCCGCGATCCGGGCCAGACCTACAAGGAATCCATGGTTTCCGGTTGCGCGGCTGCCGCCTCTGGCGGGTA
>ENA-OQBJ01000549-OQBJ01000549.1-human-gut-metagenome-genome-assembly--contig:-NODE-549-length-19352-cov-4.774148_pt1 | contig 19352 bp, 19 predicted proteins | sample MGYA00242743_ERZ504545 | MGnify/ENA primary metagenome ERZ504545 (study PRJEB26092, sample SAMD00036252) | human gut metagenome | host: Homo sapiens | study: EMG produced TPA metagenomics assembly of...
TCCAATTCGGCTGGAGCATCCTTCCGCGATGGCTTTGCGTCTATTGATGCGAGCGATGGTGCAGGCAATCACGTATTTGCCACGAATCCTACGCAGCGTCGGCGCATAGACGCACCCGAGTCATCCACGAAAGGAATGAGCAAACGTCTTGCCAACTCCTCATCTATGGCATCCGACACGTGTTTCCAGTGGGCCATATCCCTGGAAACGTAAATAGGCAAGCTGGAACCAGTTCGAAGGTGGAGGTCACAAGCACGATTTGCCGAAGATCATCATCCCAAATCCAACTCGGATCAGGATGCATTCCGTGAAGAATGGGATTGGCGATGGTAATCGTTGTGGTCATAAGTACGCCTCATTCGGGAACGTTTGGATACATCACATCATTGCGAATAATCGAAATTTTCGCTTGGTCTAACAACGCAAACAAGCCGCTCACCGGCGATCTAGCCGGCAAACGACTTGCGTGCGAAGGAAATTTGAGGAAGGAGGAAGGAAAGAAAAGTGAGTGGTGCGCCGGAACACCGACGCTTCGGCACACCACATCCGGCTCTGTCACAGTCGAGCCCCACTGTTTGATCCAGCGATGAATCAGGAGTCCTAACGGAAACTCCTTATTGCGTCCATGCCTCGGTCCTGCAATTTCCGAACGCTACGCGCGCCCAGTCATTGCTCGCCCTCGACTACCGTCTCGGACTTCGCCCGAGGCTACCTAAAACCCTAGTGGGTTTTCGGCTCACGCCTCGGCCAGGGCATCGATCATGTAGTTGTTGATCGTGGCCTTGACGGACTCGAGGTGATCGGACTTGGTGGCCTCGATGAGCTTGGACTGCGGGATATCCAGAGCGTACTCCTCGAGGGAAGCCAGGGAGGCGGTGCCGTTCTCAACGGTTGCGCCGATGCCGGAATCGAAGGAGCTGTAGCGCTCGGCCTGCAGGTTCTCGATGACCTTGTCCTCATGCATCTTGGCGGCGACCAGGAGGCCTGCTGCGAAGGAATCCATGCCGGCGATGTGGGAACGGAACAGATCCTCGGCGGTGAAGGAGGTACGACGCGGCTTGGCGTCGAAGTTCAGACCACCGTGAGGGCCGATCTGGCCTTCGGCGAGGACTTCCCACATGACGGTGGAGGTCTCGTACAGGTCGGTCGGGAACTCATCCATATCCCAGCCGATGAGCTTGTCGCCCTGGTTGGCGTCCAGGGAGCCGAGCACGCCGGCCTCGCGGGCGGTGCGGATCTCGTGCTGGTAGGTGTGGCCGGCCAGGTTGGCGTGGTTGCTTCCAGGTTCAGCTTGAAGACGTCCATCAGATCATAGGTGCGCAGGAAGTTGATGGCGGTTGCGGCATCGAAGTCGTACTGGAACATCGTCGGTTCCTTGGCCTTCGGCTCGATCAGGAACTGGGCGTCCAGACCGATTTCCTTCGCGTAGTCATGGCACATGTGAAGAACTTGGCCATGTGCTCCTGCTCGCGCTTCATCTGGGTGTTCCACAGGTTCTCGTAGCCTTCACGGCCGCCCCAGAACACGTAGTTCTCGGCACCAAGGCGCTTGGCGATCTCCAGGGAGTGCTTCAGCTGGCCGCCGGCGTACGCGTAGATGTCGGCGAACGGGGAGGTGGAGGCGCCGGAGACGAAGCGCGGGTTGGTGAACAGGGAGGAGGTGTTCCACAGCAGCTTGATGCCGGTGGACTTCATGTTCTCTTCGATCTTGTCGACGACCTTGTCCAGGTTCTTGTCGGTCTCGCGCAGGGTGTCGCCTTCCGGAGCGATGTCGCGATCATGGAAGCAGAAGTACTCGACGCCGAGCTTCTGGAAGAACTCGAAGGCGTAGTCGACCTTGGCCAGGGCCTCGTCCTCCGGATCGGAATACTTGCCGTACCACGGACGCTGGGCGGTGCCGGTGCCGAACGGGTCGACCAGCTCCTGGTCGAAGGTGTGCCACCATGCGACGCCGAAACGCAGCCAGTCCTTCATCTTCTTGCCGGCAACAACCTTGTCGGCGTCGTAGTAATGGAAAGCAAGACCCTCCTGCGGCCCCTTTTCGCGACCGACGTACGGAATCTTATCGATATCCCACAGACCCATGGAATGCTCCTTTGCTTGGTTTACTTACGTAAAGCTTTATTTCGCAGCGGGCTTTCCGCCCGTCTTGGTCTACATAATAAATTGAATTACCTAAGTTTGTCAATTCGTTAAACTATACGGCGTTTCCATTGGAATCAAGCCATTTATCAATGCAGTGATACAGTGTGTTTGTTTGTTCGCATCGCGGCGCAACACCTGCGCGGCGCACGGAAGCGCGGAATCGAAAGAAGGAACATATGAGCGAAAACGTCGACACCATCTGCGTGCAGGGAGGCTATCAGCCGGGCAATGGAGAATCCCGCACTCCCCCAATCATCCAGGCCACGACCTTCAAATACCAGTCGAGCGAACAGATGAGCCGACTGTTCGACCTGTCCGAATCCGGCTACTTCTACACCCGCCTGCAGAATCCGACCAACGACACCGTCGCCGCGAAGATCTGCGAGCTGGAAGGCGGCGCGGCCGCGATGCTCACCTCGTCCGGCCAGGCGGCGAACTTCTTCGCGCTGTTCAACATCTGCAACAACGGCGACCACATCGTCGCCTCCTCCGCCATCTACGGCGCACGTTCAACCTCATCAACGTGACCATGCGCAAGATGGGCGTCGAATGCACCTTCGTCAGCCCGGACTGCACCGAAGAGGAACTTGAGGCCGCGTTCCAGCCGAACACCAAGGCCGTGTTCGGCGAGTCCATCTCCAATCCGGCGCTTATCGTGCTCGACTTCGAGAAGTTCGCGAACGCAGCGCATCGTCACGGCGTGCCACTGATCGTCGACAACACCTTCCCGACGCCGATCAACTGCCGTCCGTTCCAGTACGGCGTGGACATCGTCACGCACGCCACCACCAAGTACATGGACGGCCACGGATCCTGCGTGGGCGGCGCGATCGTCGATTCCGGCAATTTCGACTGGATGGCCCATGCGGAGAAATTCCCGGGCCTCACCACTCCGGACGACTCCTACCATGGCGTCACCTACGCGAAGGAATTCGGCAAGGCCGCATACATCACCAAGGCCACCGCGCAGCTCATGCGCGACTTCGGCTCCACTCCGGCGCCAATCAATTCGTGGATCATGGGCATGCATCTGGAATCCCTCGGCGTGCGCATGGAGCGCCACTGCGCGAACGCACTGGCCGTGGCCAAGTGGCTCGACGCCGATCCGCGCGTCAGCTGGGTGAGCTTCCCGGGCCTCGAAACGGACAAGTACCATGCGCTGGCGGAGAAGTACATGCCGAACGGCACCTGCGGTGTGATCTCCTTCGGCGTGCCGGGCGGCCGCGAGAAGGTCTCCGCGTTCCTCGACCATCTGAAGATGGTGTCCATCGCCACGCATGTGGCCGATGCGCGCAGCTGCACGCTGTATCCGGCCGGCACCACGCATCGCCAGCTCACCGAGGAGCAGCTTGAGGAAGCCGGCGTCGGCATCGACCTGGTGCGCCTGAGCTGCGGCATCGAAAACACGGCCGACATCATCGCCGACCTCGACCAAGCCCTCGCCGCCGTGCAGTGAGCCGCAGAAATCCGCCATCTCGCTTATGGATGGCGGATTTCTTCACCGACCGATGCTATCTCGCTTATAGATGGCAGTCTTCTTGAATCGCTAAGACCCTAGGGGGTAATATTCATACCTCTTAAGGCCTTTTTGTGGATTTCATCCGCCATCTATAAGCGAAATAGCATCATGCCGCAGCCCGATTCCGCCATTCATAAGCGAGATATGGGCTTGCCCAAGCCTCACAGACGGTTGCCCTTCCTCCGACCATCGGCTATCTGAGCAATCGTCATTCGCCCACATAGCCGCACAGGCTCCCCCAAACGCAATGACATCCTCTGCGCCACACGTTCCGCCAATTCCCTTTGAGAATCCTCATCCCTGAGATTTTCCGCCGTCACCTGGATATACAGCCATCCTTCATCCTCCAACGCTTCCCGACGTTTACTGTCAGCCAACCATCGCGAGGCATGATGCCTGCCGTCGTATTCAATGATGATTTTCAAATCCGGATAAGCCATGTCCGCGAAAAATACATGAGAATAGCCTTTGAGCCGAATGGCATAGTTCACTTCCGGACAAGGCAAACCATAACGCAACAGAACAATTCGACTTCTCGTTTCCTGGGAAGAATCTGTATTCTCCCGCATCAGCTGAGAGCCCTACGCATTTTCGACACTCCTCTCACCGCACGTAATCTGTCGGAGCCTGAATAGTTGGACAAATCGGACAAGCTATCGACATATATCCGAAACTCCTCCAGTGCGGCCTTTTTCATATGTCCATCACGCCGCATCATCGAATCACCCAAAACCACCAATTCTTCATCTTCAAGCCGATTGGCATGCATGGCCCATGTGGTCACGGAATCCGTGCATCGCAATCGACCATGATGAATCGGCATATGCGTCTGAGGTCCAGACCAAAGCACAAAACAAATCCCCTGCAGTATCGTTCGCACGCCGTTACTTTCAATCACCGCGTGCAGCGTATCAGCCAAAAGCCCTCCGCGCCGGTAGCGAGGCAGTTCGATGCCTTGTAAACTCAGTGCGGTATCAAGCGCGAACACCAGCCGCCTTCCGGTGCGCCTCTGCGCTTCGAGACATTGTTCGATGGTTCTTGTCCTCAGCCGTGTGAGGCTTTCCGAATATTGTGCTCCATTGTCCATAGCGCCAAAGTAGAGGAAATGTCGCCGCGCTGCCTACCGGCTTCTGGCAAACAGTGGATAAGTGGATAACTGCGCCCTTCTTTTTCTGATGCGGATAACCGTATCCCAGCGGAGGAATTCAAAGTGCGCATAGCCGATTGAGACGAGCGCGGCAATCGCAAGCATTGCAAGGATACTATGGCTGGCAATGAGGTCATTTTGTTGAATCGAGGATGTATGGGCGAACCGTATGTGATTGAGAATGTGTGTTTCGTGGGGTCCGATGAGTCTGTCGACATCACGATTGAGCAAGGGCGGATCGCGGATGTACGGTCTTCGGAAAAGTCGGTAGACAAGGCTTCAAAAACGTGGTCATTCCCGGCTTGTGGGATTGTCACACGCACTTCACGCAGTGTCGTACACGCTGGGGCGGCTTGATCTGATTGATGCCCGCAGCGCCGATGAGGCAATGAGCCTGCTACGCGAGCACTTGGAGGAACGCCGCGAATCCGGCACGCTCGACCCGGACCAGTACGTGGTCGGCATGCGGTTCAGACACTCCCTGTGGGCCGATGATGCCCAACCGACATTGGCTGCGATCGACGCGGTGTCGGGCGACCAGCCCGTGGCGCTGTCAAGCGCAGACATGCATTGCGGCTGGGTGAATTCAGCCGCGGCTCGTAAGCTCGGCGTGCATGTAGGAGAGTCGGGACTCGTCGGCGAGCTTGAATGGTTCGACGCTTACTGCAAGCTGGACAAAGGCCCCGGTGCGGCTGACGAGCTGATGCGATTGCTGCGCAACGCGGAACAGGACGCCGCCGGCAAAGGCGTGGTCGGCGTGCGCGACTATGAGATGGCCGAGAACATCGACACGTGGATTGACCGCTTCAAGCAGGGGCTTGACGGATTGCGCATCGAAGCCGGCGTTTACCCCGAACGACTTCAGCAAGCCATCGACGACGGCTGGCATACCGGCGACGAACTTCCCGGAAGCCATGGCTTGGGCCATGTCGGTGCGATGAAGATGATTTCCGACGGCTCGCTCAACACCCGATCCGCCTACTGCTCCACACCGTATTCGGGCATTACGCCGGAAACCTACGGCACGCTGAGCTACACCCCCGAGCAAATCGAATCGTATATGCGGCTCGCCACCGAACATGGCTTCGACATCGCCTGCCATGCCATCGGCGACGAAGCGAACACCATCGTGCTCGACTGCGCGGAACGTACCCACGCGCACGGCTCCATCGAGCATGCCCAAATGCTCAAGGAACGCGACATTCCACGTCTTGCGCAATTGGGACTTGCCGCGAGCATCCAGCCGCAGCACGCCATGGACGACCGTGACGTCATCACACGATTCTGGGGCAATCCCGCCGGAATTCCCTACGCGTTCAACAGTCTGCATCGGGCTGGAATCAAACTGCTTATGGGATCGGACGCGCCGGTCGCGCCGTTGGATCCGTGGCTGGCCATTTCCGCAGCGGTGTTCGGCACGGAGAGTTCCGACCGGGAGCCTTTCCAGTCTGAGCAATGTCTGGATTTCGAAACCGCGCTCGCTTCGTCCACCGCCCTGGGGCGTACGACGTTGCAAGCTGGAGATGCGGCAGACCTAGTGCTGCTGGATTGCGATCCGAGTGCGCTTGAGTCCCCTGAGGCCATGCGCGCCATGCCCGACCATGTGCTCGCCACTATGCTTGCTGGGTGCTGGACATATCAGTCTCACGTATCTCGCTTATAGATGGCGGAATCGGAAAGCCGCCCGATGCTATTTCGCTTATAGATGGCGGCGCCTCTACGTCATTAAGGTCTTAGAGGGTATGATTTACACCCTCTAAGACCTCTTCGCAAAATTCATCCGCCACCTATAAGCGAGATAGCACTGGACAAGCAGACGAATCCGCCATCTATAAGCGAGATACACGGCCAACAACGCACGAATGGCGCTTCAGTCTTTTTGGCAAGCCATGGACAACCGCTCGAATGCTTCGTCGCTTTCCACGATGAGGCTGTCGATTTTGCGCTTGCCCAGCTCACTCAGCCATTCGTCTGGATCCGTGCAGGCGAGCGCGCCGGCCTCCAGGAGTAACGGCCTGTGGCCGCCAATCACCACTTCGTCTGCGCCGACGGCTTGGACCGGTCCGTTGAAATGCGCGAAAGACTCGTCAGGAACGTCCGATTCAGTTCCGGCAAGCACCGCCGCATATGTGGCATATAGTTCGCGCCGACGGACCGCATACTCAGAGTCCGATTCACCCGCACGCCTTCTGCCGTCCACAATGTACGGCTTTCCCGTGGTGATGTAGTGGAAGAAATGGCGATTGATGGTGTCGCATTCCTCCCGCATCACGTCGCGAACCACTTCGACGCCCGCTTCCTCAAGGATGCGAAGGCCTTTGCCCGCCACAATCGGGTTCGGATCGACCGATCCGACCACCACGCGTGCGATGCCGTGCGCCAGAATCAAGTCAGTGCACGCCGCTGCGATCCGACATGGCAGCAGGGTTCAAGCGTGTCGATGACCGTGGCGCCAGTCAGATCGATGCCGTGCGCGTCGCATAGTCGAACGCCATACGCTCCGCATGCGGGCCACGATACCGGTCATGGTATCCGGTGGCGAGAACCTCGCCACCGGATACCACCACCGCGCCTACCAGCGGATTCGGGTCCACCCATCCCGCACCCTTGCGGGCCAGTTCAAGAGCCTGCGCCATATATTCGCGGTATTGCAACATGTCTTCCATGACCCCAAGCATATTGCACCAGTCCAAGCCGCACACGTTGTACCTCACATCCCGAAGCCGACGCGAACGGTCAGGGAATGGACAGGTTCGCCCAGCCGTCCGTCTCGCAGCCATGCGACGCTACAATATTGGCAGACCGGCAACATCCAACGAGAGGAATCACATGCAGCGTGAGATCATGACGTCCATCCCATTTTTGAGCCAGCCGTCCGCCGCAGCCGAGAACACCGAAGAGGATCTGGCCGTGGCACAGGACCTGAAAGACACGTTGGACGCGCATCGCAATGGTTGCGTGGGCATGGCGGCCAATATGATCGGCGTTCCCAAGCGCATCATCGCTTTTGTGGATGAGGATTTCGGCGGCCGCATTTTCGTGATGTTCAATCCACACATCACCGCCGAAGACGGCGCGTTCGATACGGCGGAAGGTTGCCTCTCGCTCCAGGGCGAGCGCCGCACCGTCCGATACCAGCGCATCGAAGTGGATTATATGGATCGGAAATTCCGCGAGCGCCACGCAGCGTTCACCGGTTTCACCGCGCAGATCATCCAACACGAGATCGACCACTGCGATGGCGTGATCATCTGATCGCCGACCTGCCGCCCACCAATCAATAGCCGCCCGCCGAAAACAGCCAACCCACCACCCTCGCACTCGAAAAGCGCGGAAAAACCAAGGAAAATCGCCGCCGCAGCACCTACGGGGGGCAACATCGGGACTTCCTTTTTCTCAGTACGTCAGCGTCATTCCCGTCCCGCGCGTTCCTTGATGAAACCAACGAACATATCGACGGCCTCCGGGGTGTCATGGCGGAAGAACAGGCTGGTCTTGGTATCCAGCGCGGTGACGGCCGCCATCTCCTCATCACTCAGCGTGAAGTCGAATACATCGATGTTCTGTTCCATTCGTTCCCGATGCGTGGACTTGGGCAACGCCACGATGTTCCGCTGCACCAGCCAGCGCAGAATCACCTAGGCGACCGACTTGCATGGGTTTCGCCGATTTTCGCCAAAGTCGGATTATCGAACATGCCGGATCGCCCTTCGTCGAATGGCGCCCATGCCTCCTACGAGTAACCGCCACTCTGTGTAGACGGGATATGGGATAATCGGCGATGGTACTTTGCGTATGGACACGGTCCGAAAACACTTGGCTTCGATGAGTTCGCAGCAGACTTGCGATTCATCCGCGACCAGTCGCGCCGGCAACGCGCCGCAGCACGGCGAACAAGTGCGATTTTCCGTCGACCGACATACGCAAAACGCTGGAATTCCAACGTTTCTTAAGGATGGAACACAACATTGGCTGAGTTTATTTACCAGATGATCAAGGCCCGCAAGGCTTACGGCGACCGCGTGATTCTTGACGACGTGACCCTGAGCTTCCTGCCGGGCGCGAAGATCGGCGTCGTCGGCCCGAACGGCATGGGTAAGTCCACGCTGCTGAAGATCATGGCCGGCCTCGACACCGTTTCCAACGGCGAAGCCTACCTGACCCCTGGTTTCACCGTCGCATTCTGCAGCAGGAGCCGCCGCTGGACGACACCAAGACCGTCGGCGAGAACATCAAGATGGCATTCGGCCCGATCGCCGAAAAGGTGGCGCGTTTCAACCAGATTGGCGAGGAAATGGCCAATCCGGACGCCGATTTCGACGCGCTGATGGAAGAAATGGGCAAGCTGCAGAACGATATCGACGCGGCCAACGGTTGGGATCTCGACTCCCAGCTCGAGCAGGCCATGGACGCTCTGCAGTGCCCGGATCCGGATACGCCGGTGAGCGTGTGCTCCGGTGGCGAGCGCCGTCGTGTGGCACTGTGCAAGCTGCTGCTCGAGGCTCCGGATCTGCTGCTGCTCGACGAGCCCACCAACCATTTGGATGCCGAATCGATTCTGTGGCTGGAGCAGTTCCTGCACCAGTACAAGGGCGCCGTCATCGCCGTCACCCACGATCGTTACTTCATGGACAATGTGGCCGAATGGATCTGCGAAGTGGATCGCGGCCACCTGTATCCATACAAGGGCAACTACTCCACCTACCTGGAGACCAAGGCCAAGCGTATGGAGATCCAGGGCGCCAAGGACGCCAAGCTCGCCAAGCGCCTGAAGAGCGAGCTCGACTGGGTGCGTTCCTCGCCGAAGGCCCGTCAGGCCAAGAACAAGGCCCGTCTGGAACGTTACGACCAGATGGAGCAGGAGGCACGCAACAACAAGAAGCTCGACTTCTCCGAAATCCAGATTCCAGCCGGCCCGCGTCTGGGTTCCACCGTTCTGGAAGCCGAGCATATCCACAAGGCGTTCGGCGACCGCGTGCTCATCGACGACTTGAGCTTCACCCTGCCGCGTAACGGCATCGTCGGCGTGATCGGCCGAACGGCGTAGGCAAGTCCACCCTGTTCAAGACCATCGTCGGCTTGGAGCCGTTGACCTCCGGTTCGCTCAAGATCGGCGACACCGTGAAGATCAGCTACGTCGACCAGAACCGTGCCGGCCTTGACCCGAACAAGAACCTGTGGGAGGCCGTGTCCGACGGACTCGACTTCATCGAGGTGGCCGGCGTGGAAGTGCCGACCCGCGCCTACGTGGCGTCCTTCGGCTTCAAGGGTTCCGACCAGCAGAAGCTGGTGGGCGTGCTGTCCGGCGGCGAACGCAACCGTCTGAACCTGGCGCTGACCCTGAAGCAGGGCGGCAACCTGCTGCTGCTCGACGAACCGACCAACGACCTTGACGTCGAAACCCTGGAATCCCTCGAAAACGCGCTGCTCGCCTTCCCGGGCTGCGCCGTGGTGATCTCCCACGACCGTTGGTTCCTCGACCGTGTGGCCACGCACATCCTCGCATGGGAGGGCACCGACGAGAATCCGGCCAACTGGTACTGGTTCGAAGGCAACTTCCAGGCCTATCAGGAGAACCGCATCGCCCGTCTCGGCGAGGATGCGGCCCGCCCGCACCGCCTGCACCGCAAGCTGACCCGCTAAAGGCAGACAGATCCAATCGAGTCGCGTTAAGCGCAGATTTCAGCAAAGCGCCACCCTTCATTACGAGCGGTGGCGCTTTGCCATACGTCAACCGTTGCCGCTAACCAACCGTTCATTCTTCTCACGTACTCGTTACAAAACAATCCGACGAAATTTACTACATGTGGATAGACTCGATGCCAGCATAAAGAGCTATCCACACGCGGAAGGAATCGAGGCCATCATGACGCAGACAGACATGACGCCGCTGCAGCGACTGGCAAAGGTGCTCCAGCTGGGCACGCCCTCAAACTATCGCAACCATACGTATATCAACGGCGAAAGCCTGTACTTCCCCACTGGCCGAGTCTACGGCGGACAGGTCATCGCGCAGTCGCTGATGGCCGCGTCGAGAACCGTCGCTCCATCCCGTCTGCCGAATTCCATCCACGGCTATTTCATTTCGGCCGGCGATATCCGTCAGGATCTGCTGTTCGACGTGGAAAATCTGCGTGACGGACGTTCCTTCTCCGCCCGTCGCGTGAATGTCACGCAGGCGCAGGCTCGATTTTGACGGCAATCGCCAGCTTCCAGGAACATGACCAGGAAGGCATCGAATTCGCCGACCCGATGCCTGAGAACATTCCCGATCCCGACAGCCTGACCAGTGCGAAGCAACTGATGGAGCCGTATGCGGAACAGTCGCCGTTCGCCAAGTATTATGCGGAGAAGTCGCCGTTCGATATTCGCCATGTGACGCGCACCATCATGCTTGGCGCCGACAAGAAGAGCGCCAGCGAGGATTCCGGCAAGCAGATGGTGTGGATGAAGGCCGACGGCAAGGTGGACGTGCCGCAGGTCATGCATCGTGCGATGCTGGCGATGGGCTGCGACCAGATCATGCTGGAGCCGATTCTGCGCCGTGCTGGCTTAAGCATAGCCACGCCGGGCATTTCGTATGCGTCCATCGACCATTCGATGTGGTGGTACCGCGACATCGACATCAACCAGTGGCATTTGTACGTGCAAGACACGCCGACCGCGGCGCACGGACGCGGCTTGGGCCAAGCGAAGGTCTACACACAGGATGGCGAGCTGGTGGCCTGTATGGCGCAGGAAGCGATGTTCCGCGTGCCGAAGAAGGACTGAGACGGAGTTAAAGAAGGTCTGACGTTCAGACTTTCGATTTCGTGGCAGGATTCGTAGCCGATTTTGTAGACGCCTTCGTGGCGGCGGCCGCATAGCGATTGCGCTGTGCGGCCTTTTTCACGGCCGGACTTTCCGGCCCGTCGATAGGCGGGATGCGGCACAGCCACTCCCCCACGATCCGACGATCATGTCGGCGACGCATACCACGCAGGCCACCACGCATTCGATGATGGCTTGGCTATAGAATTCCGCCTCACCATGCGGCAGACTCATGATGATCTGCCCACCGTACCAGCCGGCCAACGCCGCGCCCGCAAGTCCGAGCGCTTTGCAGGCCACCAGCGTGCCGAACGCCTTCTGCGGGTCCAATGGCTTGAGCTGCGCGCGTTTGACGGGATCTTTGGTCGTGTATTTATGAATCTGCAGAGCCATGTACAGCACCACACCGCCCAACACGGCCAGCACCACCGGCACGATCCAGGGTGCGCCAACCAACGGCAGGCCTGAAATCTCGCCGTATTTCGCCAATCCCATGCCGGCCAGCACGCCAAGCGCGGCCGCAAGGACGAATGACCACCAAGGGGTTCTGCGTGCTCTCATAGCGTGTCTCCGATAATCCAATTGTCGGTCAGCATGCCCACTTGCGCGGCGTCCGGAGCCATCGCCAGCAGGAACGCGACCGGATCCCTGCCGAGTTTCGCGTCCGGATCCATGTCGAACCATGGGGCGAGCACGGCCGCATGCTCACGTGCGGACGGCCACGGCACCATGCAATCAGGTTCGTTGCGGACCACGCCTTCCATGTCCACAAGGTCGAGGTCGAGGTCATCCGAAATGGAGGATGACACCGATTCCAACGCACCGATAAGCTCACGCGCGTCCATGCGCGTGGAAATCTGCATGACGGCGGCCATTTTGTCCGGATAGTCGTCGACCTGGCTGACATGGTACAGCGGCGAAATACCTTCCACCTGGTTGCCGGGAAGCGCGTCGATGGCCACGATCGCCTGACGGAACTGGTGTTCCGCATCAGTTGAAACGCTATCCAGGGAAATGACCGCTCGACGGGATGCCGGTCCCGGTTTCGCCGCGGCCGCAGCGGCTGCTTTGGAGGCCGCCGTACCTTCCGGAAGTTCAATGGAATCAATGGATTCAACAGAATCGGCATCGTCAATCGCATCAACGTCATCTGCAGACGTCCCAATGTCGGAATCGCGAACTATGGATCCTGAGCTCCGGCAACCATCCAATCGTCCGCGATCTCATCGATATGGTCGCGGTCGGACGTTTCGTGCAGCAGTTGCGCCACGGAACCGGCGTGCGCTCCCCCGAGTTCTGCGTCCGGTTCAAGCGCAAGCCACGGCCCCAATACGAAAGCCCGCTGCCATGCGCGCGGATGCGGCAACGTCAGGTCGGGGTCGGCGCTTTCCTGCCCGTCAAAGTCGATGATGTCCAAATCGAGCGTGCGCGACGTCCAATGGTCGGTGCGCACGCGACCATGCGAGGCTTCGATGCGCTGCAAACCGGCCAGCAGTTCGGCGGCCGAAAGCCTGGTATCCACGGACACGACCGCATTGCGGAATTCCGCAGTACCTTCCGGCATGCCCCATGCGTCGGTCCGATAGAGCGGCGACACCCCCGTCACCTGCGTGGAGGGAAGCCCATCAATGCACCGAACGGCGTCACGCAAGGTGGCGGTCACATCGCCCTGATTGCCTCCCATGGCGATGATGGCATGATGCACCTGCCCATGTTCCGACGACCGCTCACGCGATGGACTGTCAACTGTTTCACGGGAACGTTCCACGGTCACGCTGACATCGTCGAACGGCACGGTGATCGGCGCATTCGGCTTATGCACGGTGACCTGCGTGCGGCACACGGCCGGAAAGCCGAGAATCATGCCGACGATACGATTGGCCAGCTTTTCAATCAAATCGACGTGTTCGCCTTCGATGATGGCCACGATGCCTTTGGCGACCGCACCATAGTCGACGGTGTCGTTCAGATCGTCGGAACGGCCGGCGGCAGCGAGGTCGAGGAACAGCGTGGCGTCCACCACGAAGGTCTGGGCCCGCTCATGCTCGAAGTCGAGCACGCCATGTTTGCCCGTCGCGCGGATTCCCGTCAGTCGAATCTGATCCATACCAGCCTTCCTTTGCCGTTCCTACGTTCCGTATTCCTATTATTTCCGCGATTGCGATGTTGTGACTATCTGCGATTCGCACGGTCACGCGTTCGCATACTCGCGCCATGCGTTGCCGACGGCGACCGCGTCGCGGCTTTTCGCCACGTCATGCACGCGCACGGCCCACACGCCATGTTCCGCGCACAGGGCGCTGATGGCCGCGGTGGCGTTGTCTTTTGAGGCCATGTCCGGCTCGGTCACACCGGCGCCGGCAAGCAGCGAGCCGACGAAACGTTTGCGGGACGCGCCGATCAGCACCGGATAGCCAGCCGCGTTGAACCGGTCAAGCGCCGCCAGAATCGGCAGGTTATGTTCCACGCCCGGCTTGGAGAAGCCCAGGCCCGGGTCGATGATGACCTGTTCGGCCCGCACCCCGGCTTCAAGCACCGCATCCACCTGACGCATCAGCTCGTCATGCACGTCATTCACCACGCCATGCTCGTAGCGGGAGGTGTCGGCGTCCGGCACATTGCCCGCGGCGCCGGCAAGCCAGCCACGCCAATGCTGCACGATGTACAGGCAGTCGGAATGGTCGGCCACCACATGCGGCAGTTCGCGGTCCAACTGGCCGCCGGACACGTCGTTGATGATCTGCGCGCCATGTTCGAGCGCGGCCAACGCCACCGAAGCGCGCGTGGTGTCGATGGACAGCACCGCCCCTTCGGGAATCAGCGCGTCCACAGCGCCCAGCACACGGGCCTTCTCGTCGGCTTCGCTGACGCGTTTGGCTCCCGGACGGTGGATTCCGCTCCGATGTCGATGATGTCGGCACCGGCTTTCATCATCGCCTCGCCATGGGCTTTGGCCGCCTCCGGAGCAAGCCAGAGGCCGCCGTCGGAGAAGGAATCTCCGTGATGTTGAGCACGCCCATCACCAACGTGCTCTGGCTATCATGAATCGCCTTCATATCAATCGCCATCGGTTTTCTTCCTTCATTCATTCCGTTCTTCCGTTCGGTTCTGTCCGATTCCGCCCGGTAAAGCGCACTTACGAATGGTTCGACAGAATCAGGCTCATCGCCTCGGTCCGCGTGGCCGCGTCGCGCATGCATCCTCGCACCGCCGAGGTGACGGTACGGGACTGCGCCTTCTTGACGCCACGCATGGCCATGCACATGTGGTCGCATTCGGTGACCACGATCACGCCACGCGCGTCGATGCCTTCCATCAACGCGTCGGCCACCTGCTGGGTGAGCCGCTCCTGCACCTGCGGACGGCGTGCGTACAGTTCCACCAACCGTGCCAGTTTGCTTAAGCCCGCCACTTGGCCGTTCTGCGGGATGTAGCCGACGTGGGCCACGCCATGGAACGGCAGCAGATGATGCTCGCAGACGGAGAACAGCTCAATGTCGCGTACGAGGACCATTTCGTCGGTGTCCACCTTGAAACGGGTTTTCAGCACTTCCTCTGGCCCGTGTCCGAGGCCGGCGAACAGCTCCTTGCACGCGCGCCCGATACGGTCCGGCGTGTCCAGCAGACCTTCACGGTCCGGGTCCTCGCCGATGGACTTCAAGAACAGGCGCACGGCCTGGCGCACGCCTTCCTCGTCATAGCCGACAGGCCCGGCCGCATGAGCGGCACGGGCCTTGTCGTCGAAGAGGGTATCGAAATCGGTATCGCTCATCAGTTGGTCAATCCTGCGCTTTTCTTCAGCTTGTCGGGAATCGGGACCGGCGGAATGTCGGAATCGGGACGCTTCTCGTCGCTCAACCAGACCTCGCGCTTCGGCGCCTTCTTGATGTTGGCGAAGATGGCGGCAAGCTCCTTCTCGTTGAGCGTTTCCTTGACGAGCAGCTGACGTACCAGCTCGTCGAGGATGTCGCGGTTCTCGTTAATGACGTTCCATGCTTCGGTATGCGCGGTCTCCACAAGCTTGAGCACTTCCTCGTCGATGATTTCGGCGGTTCGCGCGGAGTACTTGTGGGTGAGCGCGCCGAGATCGCTTTGCTCGTCGTCGGACCACTTGATGGCGCCAAGCTTCTCGGAGAAGCCGTAGTCGAGCACCATCTGACGCGCGATGTTCGTGGCCTTTTCGATATCGTTGGAAGCACCGGTGGTCGGGTCGTGGAACACGACCTCTTCGGCGGTACGGCCGCCCATGGCGTACGCCATCTGGTCGAGCAGCTGGTTGCGGGACATGGAGTAACGGTCCTCGGTTGGCATGACCGCGGTGTAGCCAGTGCACGGCCGCGCGGCAGAATCGTCACCTTGGTCACCGGATCGGTGTCGTTCATGGCGGCCGCGACCAGCGCATGGCCACCCTCGTGATATGCGGTGTTGCGCAGCTCGTCGAGAGCCATGCCCTTGGAACGACGCTTCGGACCGGCCTGAACACGGTCGATGGCCTCGTCGATGGCGCGGTTGTCGATGAGCTGGGCGCCGGCACGGGCGCACAGCAACGCGGCTTCGTTCAACACGTTGGCAAGGTCGGCGCCGGTGAAGCCCGGCGTGCGCACGGCGATCATATGCAGGTCGACGTCCGGCACGAACGGCTTGCCCTTGGCGTGTACCTTCAGAATCGCCTCGCGGCCTTCCAAATCAGGTGCTTCGACGGCCACCTGACGGTCGAAACGACCCGGGCGCAGCAATGCCGGATCGAGCACATCCGGACGGTTGGTCGCAGCGATGATGATGAGGTTCGTATCGTTGTCGAAGCCGTCCATCTCGACGAGCAGCTGGTTCAGCGTCTGCTCGCGTTCGTCGTGGCCACCGCTCATGCCGGAACCGCCACGCTTGCGGCCGACAGCGTCAATCTCATCGATGAAGATGATGGCCGGAGCGTTCTTCTTGGCCTCATCGAACAGGTCACGCACACGGGAGGCGCCAAGGCCCACGAACATCTCCACGAAGTCGGAGCCGGCCATGGAGTAGAACGGCACGCCGGCCTCGCCTGCGATGGCGCGCGCCAGCAGCGTCTTACCGGTGCCTGGAGGGCCGTACAGCAGCACGCCGCGCGGAATGCGGGCGCCAAAGCCTTGTAACGGGACGGGTCCTTGAGGAAGTCCTTGATTTCCTCGACCTCCTGCACGGCAGCGTCTTCGCCGGCCACGTCGGAGAACTTGGTGGTCGGGGTCTGGCCGTCGAGCAGTTTGCCGCTGTTCTTCTTGCCGCCCATGCCGAACATGCCGCCGGCGGCACCGCCCATGCGGCTCATCAGGAACCAGAACAGGCCGAAGATGATCAGGAACGGCAACAGTGAGGTGAGCAGGTAGGTCCAAATGCTGGTCTGCTGCATGGACGCGGTCCAGCCCTTGGCCGGATCGGCCTTCTGCACGGCCTTGACCACGGCCGCGGACTGCGCATACGTGTAGTAGAACTGCACGTTCTTGCCGTAGTTCTTCGTACGTCCGGTGTCCGGGTCGGTGGCGGAGTAATCGCTCGACAGCTTGAGCTTGACCTGCTGGGTGTTGTCCACGATCGTCGCGTACTCGACGGTGTTGCCGTTGAGGATTTGCATGCCATCCTTGGTGTCGATGGTTTGCGAGCCCGCACCGGCGAAAAGCTGGAACATGGTCACGGCAAGCAATGCCACGACCACAACCCACAGCCACGGCGACTGCCAGAACGGACGGGGGCCGTTGGACTTGTTGCCGTTCGCCCCGCTGCCACCGTTCTTGCCGTCATTGTTGCGGCTAAACGGATTGGTGAACGGGTTATTGCCCCCGTTGGGCTTGTTGCCGCCGCCATTGCTTGGCGGCTGGTTCGGACCAGGGAAACTCATGCCTGACCTCCTTCATAGACTGACGGTTTCAGCACCGCGATCGAATCGAGGTTGCGGTAGTACTCGTCGTAATCCAAGCCGAAACCGACCACGAATTCATCGGGAATCTCACGTCCCTTGTATTTCACATCAACATTGACCTTGCGACGTGCCGGCTTCTCCAGAAGCGCAAAAATTTCCACGGAAGCCGCTCCACGGCGCTTGAGCTCGTCGACCAGCCAAGCCAGGGTGATGCCCGAATCGATGATGTCCTCGACGATCAGCACATGGCGTCCTCGCACATCCGTGGACAGATCCTGACGAACCGTGATCTTGCCGCTCGACTCCGTGCCGGAACCGTAGCTCGACAGGCTCATGAAATCCATTTGGACCGGAATGCTCATGGCCTGGGAGAACGCCGCAAGCGTGTTCACGGCTCCCTTGAGCACGCAGACCAGCAGCGGGTTCTTGCCACGATAGTCTTCACTGGCTTGTGCCGCGGCACGGTTGATGATGTCGGAGATCTCTTCTTTGCTGATCAGCTCGTGATCAATGTCTTCTTGTACGTCAGCGATTCGCATGCCCACCATCTTGGCACATGCGAATGACGTGTTTCTGGCTATATGCTGAATATCCGCTGGGAAGATTCACACGTGGCCGTTCACAGCTTCGGCAGACCGGCCACGAATGTGTCGATGGCCGCCTTCGCCGCCGCGAAATCGGTGGGATTGTTGACGATCACCGCGAAGGTCAACGCTCCGCCGTTCAACCGCGACACATTGCCGGTCATGGAGTCACGTCGCCCAGACTGCCGGTTTTCACACGGATCAGCCCGCTTCGTCAGCATCGTTCAGACGGCTCTCAGCGGTGCCGACGAAGCCCATGACGGACATTCCTTCGGCTGCGGCCGCCCCCGATCCCGCAGCCAGATTGCGCAGTTGCACTTCGAGCAGGGTGCGCGCCGTCAGTTTCGAATCCTCCGTAAGTCCCGAACAATTGCGCATGTCGAGCCCGGTCGTAGTGATGCCTTTGCGCTCCAGCACGCTTTTCACAGCCTGCACCGCGCCAGCCGGCGAATTGTCCGTGCCGACCTGCAACGCCAGCAGCCTGCCGAATTCCTCGGCGAGCGAATTGTCGGAATGCCGCATGGTGAACGCCATAATCTCGTTCAACGACGCCGAACGCACGGAGGCAAGCGGATGGGATGCCCCCGCAACCGTGCCTTGCGATACAAATCCCTGAACCGTGATGCCCTGTTCGGCCAGCCGCTGCTGGAACACCAGCGCCGCGTCACGCGCCGGCTGCATGCTCAATGCCGGATACGCCGAGAACACGTCAGGATTGGCCGGACCTGTCCCGTTCCAATTCCTGCCGCCGTCCACGGCCATTGAAGCTGTCGGGGCGTAGTACAGGTGGTCCGTGTCGAGTTCGGCGATGCCTTGCGGCCAGCGGTCGTTGTCGAACAGTGTGTCGTCATAAGCCAATGTCACGGAGGTGATGCCACGCTGCCGCAACGCCTGTGCGGTCCGCCCGGCAAGCGTGCCCAATCCGGCACGTCCGTTGATGTGGTTCGCGTCGGACGCTCCGGCTCCCAACAGCATGTCGCCGTTGCCTTTGAGCACCAGCCGCGCGGTGCCGTCCTGGGACTGTTCCAGATAGGTCTGCGTGTCCAGGGTCTTGCCCATGTCGAGTTCGACGGCGGCCGCATACGCCGTCAACGTTTTCATGGTGGATGCTGGCGTGCGGGGCACGTCGATGTTGTTTTCCGCGACCACGTTGCCCGACGCGTCGGCGATGGCGATGGAGAATTCGCCGCCGAAGCCGGCGGCTGAGGCTCGGAACGCGTCGGTCAGCGCGCGCGCAGCGCCGGATCGATGGTCTTGG
>ENA-OQBJ01000550-OQBJ01000550.1-human-gut-metagenome-genome-assembly--contig:-NODE-550-length-19349-cov-2.872958_pt1 | contig 19349 bp, 30 predicted proteins | sample MGYA00242743_ERZ504545 | MGnify/ENA primary metagenome ERZ504545 (study PRJEB26092, sample SAMD00036252) | human gut metagenome | host: Homo sapiens | study: EMG produced TPA metagenomics assembly of...
CAGAAATCAAATCGACCTTTTTGACAGTCCAGTGTGTCCGATTGAGTTCACAGAAGCTTTATGCCCATATATATCAAAATTCAGCAAGTTCTCGTTTAATATTTGCTGACTGAATTTCCAAAGAATGGATGGTTTGATGATAATTCCTTCATGGCGTACCTTTATTTTCAGGATGTAGCCGAACCCCGCTTGCTGATCCGGAGCGGCTAAACCATATCCTTCGTTTTCATGTGCAAAAATAGTAGGAAAGGTTTGAAGCGACTGAATTGCATCATCTGATAGAAGTGCGAACATTTTTTTTACGTCATCATCAATATATTCTGTAAGTGCTCTTGATGGTTCTATTGAAAAGCAGATTTCTGGATTTTTGATATCAATCATCCCGTCAACTATTAGATTGTAATAATCCGTATTAGGAGTCAGCGGCTGGTTGGGCACGATAGTTGGAATTGTTTTTTGTGTGGCATTTATGATTACATTATCAGCATGCTGAATCAACGTGTTTTTTTGTCCTTGCTGTGAGATGGACGGCGTAATTGAAGTCGTCGGCTGAGATATAGTGGTTTTGCTCAGGGTTAAATCATTGGACAATTAGAATCACACTCCATTGAAATTTCTTATTACTTGGGTGTTGGCTCTTTTGCTGGCCAAAGTTCGAGATACCGGTCACGTAATTCTTCGCGGATGCGAATAGAATTAGGCCTTAATTCTTCACGTAATCTTTCTCCTTTCTTTAATGGACTGATTTTTACAGATTAAAAAATCAGGGTTAGAGGGGAGTAGCCGCATATATTTATCAGAGAGATAGTACAAATATTCATTGAAATTGTTTAACGTGTGGCAGACGATTTCCTGTATTTTTTCAGATTCGAAATCTCTCCAATCAAACTGCCATTTATTGTAGTTACGTTCAATCAATTCAATACAATGAATATCAAAAGCATCGCCTGTCGGATCGATGCGTATGCAGTATTTCAGAATATTTTTATAAGCATTTTTAAATTCTGCTAATAATTTTGCATCGTTATTGGAAATTTTTATATCACCCAATATAGTACTAGGAAATGTAGATGAGTTTCTGCCTGGTGCATATTGATGTTGACCGTGTCGGCATGCTGTATGACTGTGTTTTTTTCCCCATACTGATTGATGCTTTTATTAGTTACTGCGTCAACAGAAACCTCTATTGGCTTTATTTGGCCTTAGCTGGGAATTTGTTTGACATCTTAACCGCCCCTTTTGCCATCAGATAATTAGCGTATCGACATGAGTGATGTGGATATTTTTTTCACCATGTTGGTTGACTATAGTCGCATTTTGAATGATTTGTGTTTTTGAATAGTTGTTTTCTTCGGTGGTAGACGAATCGTCGGCTTCATAAGCCTTTTCTGAACTTTGATTGTTTTCTCCGTCAAGTACAGATGCGGATGCCGATTGATGGGATGTGTTGCTGCAAGTAACTTGCAGTTCCTGTTTAATATTGGCTCCTACACGTCCCTCATATTTTTCATAGCTGACGGGATACCAGGAGTGGTAGGTGTCGGCGCCTTTTATATTTTCATTAGAACGATTTGTGGCGATATAATACAAAATGCCCAAAAGAAGATCAGGAAGATTTATTTCTGTGTGGGTTATCAGGCTCTGTTTTTCAACCCATTTAGGCCAAATGAAAATTTTTCATCTACTGGTATTGAGGAATCTTCTTGTATTAAACCGAGCAAATTACGGGTGAGTTGCTCGTATAGCGACTCGTTAATGAAATCACGGGTAAATTGCACCATCGCAGAAAAAGCTTTAGAATTTTCTTTTTGGATGTCTTCACCAAAGTTTCTGCGTTTATCATAATCGTTAAATCCAATGAAGGTACATAAATTCTTTTGGCATTGTTTAAAAAAGCTGGCATAGGTCTTAAGAGTGGTGCCTGCCGAACAGAAATCTGTAAGCTGATAAATTGAAATAAGCCTCCTGAACAATTCCGGTTCAGAGAGGCTTTCTTTTTGTCCTTTTACAAGCTCGGTATGTGTCTTTGTACTCTTTCTTGATCTGAGAACTTGGACAAAGAACGTACCGCCGCAAAGGAAGGGGATTCTCGTGTTTTTCATGATTGCCTCTGTTTTTCAAAAATAAACTCAATAAACTCGATATCCCATTGCAATAAACCCGATAAACAATATTCTGAAATCACAGATGGGGCAATGGGGCCGACATAGTTGCCTTTCTATCATTATATCACGTGATGGCATGATTGTCGTACTCCTGAATCCCTCAATCTGTAGTTAAAAAATCCGTTTCGAGGTTCATCTTTCGACGGGAAGATGCCTGGAGCCGAGAGATGGACATTAGATTTCTGTGTCAACCCACCAGGACGGTTGACCATGCGGAGCGAGGAGCATCCAAATGGTCAAGATGGGCGGCCCTGTGCGAAAACTCGCTTCGTTCGTTTATGAAAGCGAGTTAAACGATGGGCAAAAAACAGACAAATATTGAAAAGAAAAACTACTATATTCCATTGGAAATTACACCTGAAACCATCATTACCGAGGAATACAGAAACAGTGAAGTTCACTGGTCAAAAATCGGTTGCCGTAAGGTCCGTACTATTCTGATTCCAGCAACCAAAGAACAGTACTATGAATTCATGCGTCCGCTCTGGCGGGAAGATAAACGACAGCAGCGGCATGGTGCCGATGAGGTATCGGCGGACAAGGTGCGGGATGACTACGAGCTGGAGGTGCCTGATGACTTCAACTTAGAGGAAGAAGTCGTGAAGGAAGAGTTGCTGGCAGCGCTGCGCCATGAACTGGCAGCCCTGCAGGACATCGATCGGACTATCTTGATGATGCTTGCCGATGGTTCCAGCGAAGCGGCGACCGGGAAGGCCGTCGGCTTGAGCCAGAAAGCGGTGAACAAGCGCAAACATAAGCTCTATGCACTCCTAAAGGAACACCTCGAAGACTTCCGTTAAATGGGGAAAAATCCGGCTGCAAAAAAAAGTGGCCGGATTTTTTTTTGAAATCGGTACTTAACGATAACGCGGTTGTCCTATTACTGGTGAAGGGCGAACGAAGAAGCTCTTCAGGAAGGAGGCAGACAGATGATTCACACACAGACACCTGAGAAACTGGCTCAGCAGCAAAAGCTGAACCGGGAACTGGCGGCAGTGCTGATGGCCATCAGCACCACGACCCGCAGTATCGCCAGGAACATCCATCTCTTATCGATGCAAAGACATGTGAAAGGAGTCAATCCGTATGACAAACGATGAATTGCAGAAACTGGCAGCAGCCCTGACCGATTGCGGAAAGGCGCTGCTGAAGATTTCCGAAGCCATGGCGGTGAAAGAAGATAATCCGCCAGCTTCAGAAGCAAAATCTGAGAAGCTGAAGAGCCGCTGACCCTGGAAGATGTCCGTAAAGTTGCTGCCGACAAGGCTCGCAAGGGATTCACAGCAGAAGTCCGCAGCCTCATCCAGAAGTATGGGGCGGACAAGCTGTCCGGCATTGATGCGGCACAGTATGAAGCGTTCCTGAAGGAGCTAGAGGTGATCGGTCATGCCGGGTAAACACGCGATGCTGTCCGCATCTTCCTGCTACCGATGGTTGGCCTGCCCGCCGTCCGCCCAGGAATGTGCCAATTTGCCGGATACCTCCAGTGAATTCGCCCGCCAGGGAACAGATGCCCATACGCTCTGCGAATTCAAGGTGAAGACAGCTCTGGGGCAGAAGATGGAAGACCCGACGAAATCCCTGACGTACTTTGATGAGGAGATGGCGGAATGCACTGATGAATATGCGCAGTTCGTTATGGAATGTCTGGCAGCGGCCAAAGCATCCTGCAAGGACCCGCTGATTATGATTGAACAGCAGCTGGATTTTTCCAAGTGGGTTCCTGGCGGGTTCGGAACAGGCGACTGCCTCATCGTGGCCGACGATACCCTGACGGTCATCGATTACAAGAACGGCCTGGGAGTCCTGGTGGATGCCGAGAAGAATCCGCAAATGATGTGCTATGCCCTCGGCGCACTGAACTTGTTCGATGGCATCTATGATATCCACCAGGTGTCCATGACCATCTTCCAGCCCCGCCGGGACAACGTCAGTACCTGCACCATGAGCAAAGAAAAACTGCTCCAGTGGGCCGAAACGGTGTTGAAGCCCGCCGCGGAACTGGCGGCCAAAGGCGAAGGGGAGTACAAGGCTGGCGACCATTGCCGTTTCTGCAAAATCAAGGCGACATGCCGCAAGAGGGCTGAATATAACCTGGAACTGGCTCAGTATGATTTCGCCGTCCCGTCCACGCTTCAGGATGAAGAAATCGAAGCCGTCCTGGCCAAGGCCGATGACTTGGTGAACTGGGCCGGCGACGTCAAAGATTACGCCCTGCATCAAGCCCTTTCCGGCAAGCAGTGGGCCGGTTGGAAATTGGTCGAAGGCCGGTCGAACCGTCGGTACGTCAGCGAAGACGCCGTTGCCGCCAAAGTAGAAGAAGCAGGCTTCGACCCGTATGAAAAAAAGCTGCTCGGCATTACGGCGATGACGAAACAACTTGGCAAGAAGCGGTTCGAAGAATTGTTGTCAGATTTAGTTGAAAAGCCGCAGGGCAAGCCAGTCTTGGTGCCGGAATCGGATAAACGCCCGGCCATGCACACCGCGGCAGACGATTTCAATATTGAAAATTAGGAGGAATTTATCATGACAAAAAAATTTACTAATCCTTGTAAGGTAATCACAGGAGTCAATACCCGCTGGTCTTATGCAAATGTTTGGGACCCGAAGTCTATCAATGGTGGTACGCCGAAGTATAGTGTATCTCTCATCATTCCGAAGTCCGATACGGAAACGGTCGAAAGCGTCCGAGCTGCTATCAAGCTGCCTATGATGAAGGCCAGGGCAAACTCAAAGGTAATGGTCGGGTGGTACCGGCTCTCGAAGCTATCAAGACCCCGCTCCGTGACGGCGACTTGGAACGCCTGGTGATGATGCGTATAAAGACAGCTTCTTCGTCAATGCCAATTCGGCTACCAAGCCGGGCATCGTCGATGCCGACTGCCAGCATATCCTGGAACGCTCTGAAGTCTACTCCGGCGTCTATGGCCGTGCGTCCATCAACTTCTATGCCTTTAACAGCAACGGCAATAAAGGCATTGCTTGCGGACTGAACAACCTGCAGAAAATCCGTGACGGTGAACCTCTCGGCGGCAAACCCCGTGCAGAAGATGATTTTGCTACGGCTGACGATGATGATTTCCTGGCATAAGGAGGCGTGATGATGGAAACTATGATGAGACTGATACTGGATGGCCTGTACTGCCTGGTTGCACTGTGCGCCGGTGGGTTCTTCGTGGCCATGATCTATACGGATATCAAAAAAGACCAGCGGGATGCAGAAATGGCCCGGCACCGGGAAGAACGGGAAGAAGAATATCACCGCAAGCAGATGGAATCTTTCCGGAAATAAGTAGTAGTGAATAACGGCGGCGGGGCCTTGTGCCTCGCCGTTTTTTCGAGGTGAAGAGTATGAAAACCATCAGTATCGATATTGAAACATTCAGCGATGTCAGCCTGGCTAAATGCGGCGTGTACAAGTATGCAGAATCGCCAGCCTTTGAACTCCTTCTCTTCGGTTATGCCGTGGATGGGGGCGAAGTGCAGGTCGTTGACCTAACGCAGGGAGAGCGCATCCCGGACGCTATCTGGATGCCCTGACCGATGAATCCGTCACTAAGTGGGCGTTCAATGCCAGCTTCGAACGGGTCTGCCTGTCGCGGTACCTGTGTGACCTGGGAATGAGTCTGGATCCGTTCCATGATCATCATCCGCTTTCCCAGGATTGTTCCAGGTTCCTCAATCCGGCGGGATGGAAATGCTCCATGGTCTGGTCGGCCTATATGGGCCTGCCCCTTTCCCTGGAAGGCGCAGGAATCGTGCTGAAGCTGGACAGCCAGAAGATGAAGGAAGGCAAAGAACTGATCCGCTATTTCTGCGTTCCCTGCAAGGAAACCAAGTCAAACGGCGGCCGGACAAGGAACCTTCCTCAGCATGCTCTGGATAAATGGATGTTGTTCAAGTCCTACAACAAACGGGATGTGGAAGTGGAAATGGCCATCCAGGGGCGGCTGAAGAAGTATCCTGTCCCGGAACCGGTATGGGATGAATATCATCTCGATCAGGAAATCAACGACCGGGGCATCGCCATTGACCGGACACTGGCTGAAAATGCCATCGCCATAGATTCCCGCAGCCGGGACAGCCTGATGGCTGCGCTGAGAGAAAAGACGGGCCTGGAGAATCCCAATTCCGTTATTCAGATGATCGGCTGGCTGGAACGGCATGGGATGAAGACAGATTCCCTGGGGAAGAAGCAAGTACAGGAACTGCTGAAGACGGCGGAAGAACCGCTTCGCAGCGTACTGCTGCTCCGGCAGAAGCTGGCCAAATCTTCGGTAAAAAAATATCAGCCATGGAGATGACAGCCTGCGAGGACAGCCGGGCCAGAGGGATGTTCCAATTCTATGGGCCAACAGGACCGGGCGTTTTGCCGGCCGGCACATCCAGCTGCAGAACCTTCCGCAGAATCATCTGCCGGACCTCTCAGACGCCCGGGCGCTGGTACGCCAGGGAAATTACAAAGCCTTGGACCTTCTGTATGATTCCATCCCGGATGTCCTTTCCCAGTTGATCCGCACGGCCTTTGTGCCACGGAAAGGGATGAAGTTTGTCGTATCGGACTTTTCAGCCATTGAAGCCAGAGTGCTTTCATGGCTCGCAGGAGAAACATGGCGCTCGGATGTTTTTGCCAAGAATGGCGATATCTATTGCGCCTCGGCCAGCTCCATGTTCGGCGTTCCGGTGGAAAAACATGGCGTCAATGGACATCTCCGGCAGAAAGGGAAAATCGCAGAACTGGCCCTTGGCTATGGCGGCTCTACAGGTGCGCTGAAGGCCATGGGCGCCCTGGACATGGGACTTACGGAAAACGAGCTGTATCCTTTGGTGCAGTCCTGGCGGTCGGCCAATCCGCATATCGTCGATTTCTGGTGGCAGGTGGATGCCACCGTGAAGACAGCCATCAAGGAACAGATCCCCATGCGGGCCGGCTGCATCCGCTTCCTCTGCCAGAGCGGCATGCTGTTCATCCAGCTCCCAAGCGGACGGCGGCTTTCCTATGTGAAGCCCCGGATAGGCGAGAACCGCTTCGGCGGGGAATCCGTCACCTATGAAGGCATCGGCGCAACGAAAAAGTGGGAACGGCTGGAGAGCTACGGCCCGAAGTTCGTGGAAAACATCGTCCAGGGCATCAGCCGGGATATCCTCTGCTATGCCATGCAGACCTTGCGGTGCTGTGCCATCGTCGGTCATGTCCATGATGAACTGATCATCGAATGCAGCCGGGATGCCAGTGTCGATGCCATCTGTGAGCAGATGGGACGTACACCTCCGTGGGCCGAAGGATTGTTGCTCCGGGCAGACGGATACGAATGTGAATTTTATCAGAAAGATTGAAATGGGGGTACTTAAAGCATCGGATTCTGTCCTGCTACTGATAGAGGACGAGTTCCTCGGAAATTTTAACGAAAGGTGGAATCCGCTATGAAAAATTTGATTCCTGAAGATGATTACGGTATGTTCGCTGACCAGAAAGGAGTAGCCAGGGTCGATAGCCTGTTTGTGGCAGCGGTCTTTGAAAAGCAGCATTACAATGTGCTGCGTGATATCGAACGTATCACTGCACCTGCTTCCGGGTTGAGTCCAGAATTCATTGCCCTCAATTTTGAGTGCAATGCCTATCGGGATGCCAGGGGCCGCAAACTGCCGCGTTACCTGTTGACCCGAGATGGCTTTACCATACTGGTCATGGGGTACACCGGAGCAAAAGCAATGCGCTTCAAAGAACTCTATATCCATCGCTTCAATGAGATGGAGCAGTGCATCCGGTCGCTTCTGTCTGCCCGGCAGGAATTCCCAATGCTGACGGATATGATCTGCCGCCTGCATGAAAGCCCGAAGCCGTACCACTTCAGCAACGAATGTGACATGCTGAACCGTATCGTGCTGGGCATGTCTGCCAAGCAGTTCCGGCTGGCAAACGGCATCGAAAAAGGGCAGAGCATCCGGCCTTATCTGACCGCGCGGCAGATCCATGCCCTGGACCGGCTGCAGCACCTGGATTACGGTCTGCTGTATTCCTGTCCGGGTTTCCAGCAGCGCAAACAGATGCTCATGACCTATTACAAGACAGAACTGGAGGGATGAAGCATGTTTTACGTCAAGGAACCGATTCATGATGCCATGGAAGTCACAATCGAAATCAACGATGAGAATGTATTCTGCCGCTGCCCGGTTTGTGGCAGAGAAATCCTGGTGGATCTGGAGGAAGTTCTGGGCGATGGGAAGGGCGACCTGTTCGGGACAGCGGTCCTGTGTGAAGACTGTGCCCGGGAACTGATGGAGGTGCGCGATGGAGATGAACCCGAAGCGTAACGCCGAACATTATCCCGACCCCACAGCCTATCAGGCCATCCGGAATGCGGAACCGGCAAGGTTCCCGTTCCGGCCAGTGGTATACGTGTGTTCGCCCTATGCCGGGGATGTGGAGGCCAATACGGCCAGGGCGAGGAGGTACTGCCGCTATGTGACAAATCAGGGAGGCATCCCGCTGGCCCCGCATCTGTACCTGCCCCAGTTCCTGGATGAAAAGACGGAGCGGGACCTGGCCCTTTTCATGGATATCGCCCTTTTGTCCAAGTGCGCGGAACTATGGGTATTTGGCGATGCCATCTCGGACGGGATGCAGAAAGAAATCGAGTACGCCCGGCGCAAAAGGAAGCCTGTCCGGTATATCAAGGAGGTTTAAGGATCATGGAATTTACCCTTTATACGGCTGCTCTTACGGGGGCAGAGGCCAATTGCCGTTATCCGGAACAGCAGAAAATCAGCTGCGCCGAAGACCTTGGAGCAGCGGCTGCGTTTGACCATGTCTGTGTGGCATTCAAAAATGATTACCGGAAACGGGAGAATTTTCTCTCATCGGATGTCCTGGTCATGGACTGCGACAATTCGCATACGGAAAATCCTGCTGAATGGATGACCATGGAGAAATTCCTGGCCATAATGCCGGAAGTTTCCATGGCCATCGTCCCATCACGGAATCACATGAAGCCTAAAGACGGGAAGTGTGCCAGGCCGCGCTTCCACGTCTATTTCGGGATTCCCGAAATCACAGAGGAACCGTGCTATACGGAGCTGAAGCGGGCTGTTTATCACGCATATCCTTTTTTCGACGAAGCGGCTCTGGATGCGGCCCGTTTCATCTACGGCTGCCCGGCTGAGAAGGTGCTATGGCAGGATGGGAAAATGACGATTGACCAGGTGCTGAAGGACCGGGAAGCCGGGACACACAGCATTCCCCAGGGACAGCGCAATAATACCATGAGCCGCTTTGCCGGCCGGGTCATCAAACGGTACGGGGCAACCGAGCGGGCCTACTCCATTTTCCTTGAAGAAGCCGAAAAATGCGACCCGCCGCTTGCTGATGCGGAACTCAATAAAATCTGGCAGAGCGCTGTGCGTTTTGGTGAACGCATTGCCAGACAGGAAGGGTACGTCAGCCCGAACCAGTACAATAACGATTTTGCCTGTCAGGGCAGCCTGAAGCCGGAAGACTATTCGGATATCGGCCAGGCTAAAGTGCTGAAACGGGAATATGGCGATGAGCTGCGGTATACGGAAAGTACCGATTTTTTGCGGTACAACGGCATCTATTGGACTGAATCTCATCAGGAAGCCATCGGCGCAGCGGAAGAATTCCTGGAACTGCAGCTAGCAGATGCCAGGGACCAGATGGAAGCTGGCAGGAAGGAACTGCAGGAACTGGGCGTTGCGGCAGAACTCATCGACAAAGGCGGCCGGATGCTGGAGAAAGTCATCGAAGGCAGTCAGCAGAAAGCCTTCCAGTCCTACCAGGCGGCTTTGGCATATTATGCCTTTGTCATGAAGCGGCGGGACATGCGCTATATCATTTCGGCCCTGCAGGCCTGAAGCCGATGCTGCTCATTCCCATCCAGGCCCTGGATGCGGATGAGTTCCTGCTCAACACGCCTTCGTTTACGTATGATCTGCGGCAGGGGATGGCGGGCAGGCGGAATCACCGTCCGGAAGATTATATTACCAAATGTACCGCTGTCGATCCCGGAGAGGAAGGGGAGACGGTCTGGCAGCAGGCCCTGGGCGAGTTTTTCACGGGCGACCAGGAGCTGATTGATTACGCCCAGGAAATCTGCGGACTCATGGCCATTGGCAAAGTGTATGTGGAAGCTGGTCATCGCCTATGGCGATGGACGGAACGGGAAGTCTACGTACTGGAACTCCATTGCCCGGGTGCTGGGAAGCTATTGCGGCGGCATCTCTGCCGATGCCCTGACGGCGAACTGCAAGCGGAACATCAAGCCGGAAATGGCGGAACTCAAGGGCAAGCGCATGGTCATCGCGGCGAGATGGAAGAAGGTGTCCGGCTTTCCACTTCCGTCCTGAAGCAGCTCTGCTCGACAGATGAAGTCGGCGGCGAAAAGAAATACAAGACGCCGTTTACCTTTGTGCCGACCCATACGCTGGTCCTGTATACCAACCATCTGCCCGCGTCGGAGCCAGTGATGAAGGGACCTGGCGCCGGCTTATCGTCATCCCCTTCAAGGCACAGTTTGAAGGCCATGGCGAAATCAAGAACTATGCGGATTATCTGGTGGAAACAGCTGGTCCTGCTATCCTGCGCTGGATCATCGAAGGGGCGGAGAAGGTCATTGCCAGCGAGTACCATCTGACCATGCCGAAATGTGTGCAGGATGCTATCCAGGAATACCGCGGACAGAATGACTGGCTCCGTCATTTTCTGGAAGACTGCTGCGATGTGGATCCATCATGCCAGGAAAAGTCCGGGGCGCTTTATACGGCCTACCGCTTGTACTGCCAGCAGATGAACGAATATACCCGCAGCACGACGGATTTTTATGGGGCACTGGAGAAAGCCGGGTTCGACAGGCGCAAGCGGAAAGCCGGATATTTCATTTACGGACTGAAACTGAAAGTCACAGATTTCCTGTGAGAGAAGGGAAGGGTGCAGGTCGGTGCAGGTCTATCCATAAACTCCCTTTAGGCTGAAAAATAGAAAAAATGCCTTTAAGGAAAGTTTGCGGAACGACCTTCATCGACCTGCACCCCTGTAAAAAAGAGGTGATACCGATGCGGGAAAAAGAGATAGAACATCATCTGGTGATGGAAACCAGGAAGGCAGGCGGTATGGCAGTGAAGCTTGTTTCGCCATCGTTTTCCGGTATGCCGGACCGGTTGGTCCTATTGGGTGATGGGAAGATGGGCTTCGTGGAAGTGAAAGCGCCGGGGCAGAAGCCGAGGCCGCTGCAGCTGAAGCGGCATGCCATGTTGCGGAGACTGGGCTGCCAGGTCTTCGTTCTGGATGACATGGAGGACATCCCTGTTATCCTGAAGACCATCGCTCACACGCCCGATGGGAAAGGAGGCGGAGGTGCATGAAGTTCATGCCGCATGAATATCAGAAATACGCCATTGAATATATCAAGTCCCACCCCGTCACGGCCCTGTTCCTGGACATGGGCCTTGGCAAGACGGTGACAACGCTGACGGCCATCCGGGACCTGATGTATGACACCTTTGAAGTACAGCGGGTGCTGGTTGTCGCTCCGCTGCGGGTGGCGAGAGACACCTGGCCGGATGAAATCAAGAAGTGGGAACACCTGAAATGTCTTGCCTGTTCCGTCGTGGTCGGCAGCGTGCCAGAACGGAGAAGAGCCTTGCAGCAGGATGCGGATATCTATATTGTGAACCGCGAGAACCTGGTTTGGCTCTATGAGAACAGCCGCCTTGATTTCGATATGGTCGTCCTGGACGAGCTGTCGAGTTTCAAGAACCACCAGTCGAAGCGTTCCGGGCCATGAAGGCCTTGCGCCCCAGAGTGAAACGCATCGTCGGCCTTACGGGAACGCCCAGCGGCAATGGGTTGATGGACCTTTGGGCCGAGTTCCGCATCCTGGATATGGGAAAGCGGCTGGGGAGATATATCAGCCAGTACCGGAACCTGTACTTCCAACCAGATAAGCGCAATGGCATGGTGGTGTATTCCTACAAACCCCTGCGGGAGCGGAAGAAGCCATCTATCACCAGATTGCGACATCACCGTGTCCATGAAGGCGACCGATTACTTGAAAATGCCGGAGCTGGTGAGCGTAGCGAAAGAAGTCTGGTTGAGCGGGAAGGAAAAGGAACGGTATGATGAACTGAAGAAATCCCTGGTGCTGGAACTTCCAGGCGGCGAGATCACAGCCGCCAATGTCGCGTCGCTTACCTTGAAACTTTCGCAGATGGCGAACGGCGCCATTTATACAGATGACAAGGCTGTGGTGGCCATCCATGACCGGAAGCTGGATGCCCTGGAAGACCTGGTGGAAAGCGCCAACGGGAAACCGGTCCTGGTAGCTATTGGTTCAAGCACGATAAAGACCGCATCCGGCAGCGGATGGAAGCCCGGGAACTGAAGGAGCCGCAGGACTTCGCCGACTGGAACGCAGGAAAGATTCCCGTGGCGCTCATCCATCCGGCCTCTGCCGGACACGGCCTGAACCTGCAGCAGGGCGGTTCCATCCTGGTCTGGTTCGGCCTGACCTGGAGCCTGGAACTATACCAGCAGACCAATGCCCGGCTCTGGCGGCAGGGGCAGGCGGACAAGACGGTCATCATACAGCACATCATAGCCAGGGACACGATTGACGAGCGCATCCTGAAAGTCTTGGAACACAAAGACGGAACCCAGGACGCACTGATCGAGGCAGTGAAAGCTGACCTGGGCATGACGAAAACGGGAAATGGGGGCATACTATGAAGCAGGAACCGGAAGGAGAAGGAACACGTATGGAAGCCAAAGCGTACCTGGAACAGGCACGGAACATCAACATACAGATAGACAGCAAGCTGGAGCAGGTATCCGCTTTGCGGCAGCTGGCCATCAAGCATCATCGACACTCAGCCGGTGCCGCCGAGCGGGACGCCCAACCCGCACCGGCTGGAAGAAACCATTGCCCGCATGATGGATATGGAGCATGAAGTGGATGAAGCCATCGACGTCCTGGTCGAACTCAAGGCAGACATCATGAAGACCATCAGCCGGGTGCCGGATGCCCGGGAACGGGTCGTCCTGGAACTCCGCTACCTGGCCTTCAAGGACTGGGCGTCCATTGCCGATGCCTGGGGCTTCATGTCCGCCAGGTGTACCGCCTGCATGACGAAGCCCTGAGACACATCGAGATTCCTGGAGAATGTCACTAAATGTCACTAAAGCAGCACTTGATGTCACTGGCTTCTGTAAGATATACTATAATCAGCAAGAAAAGAATGAAGGGCCGAGCTTGAACGCCATCGGTCCTTTTTTGATGCCGGAGATGATACGAATGCCAAGAAGACCGCAGACACCGTGCAAGTATCCAGATGCCCAAGCTAGTGCCGTATGGAAGAAAGTATTGTGAGGAACATAAACGGCAGTGCCAGGGCGACCGGGTTAATGCAGAAACACGTGGCTACGGACGAGAGTGGCAGAAGGCCAGGAAGTTCTTTCTGAAACGTCATCCATGGTGTGTCCGATGCAAAGAGAAAGGACGGCTCGTCCCGGCAACGGTCGTGGATCATATCAAGCCGCATCGTGGCGACCCGGACTTGTTCTGGGACGAAACGAACTGGCAACCTTTGTGTAAGAGCTGCCATGACCATAAGACGATGACCGAAGACCGGGACATCGAGTACAAGTACTGAAAACAAGCGGGGTGGGGGGCTGTCAATCTCTGCAGCCCTTCCAGCCATGACCGCCGCCCCCTCAAATGGGAAAAACCGCGAAATTCATAAGGGGGGATATAAGGACGGAATTCAATCGAATATCAGGCAGCTCCAGGCTTATGGCCCGGGGCTTTTTTTGTTGCCAGGAAGAAGGGAACCTTCATGAATGACTGCCAGCGCAGGCAGATTGAAACCATGCGGAAACAGGGGATGGGATACAAGGCCATCGCCCGGGAAACGAAGCTGTCACGGGACAGCGTACGGAATTATTGCCGCTGGCATCATCTAAATGGATACGGAGCCGCCATCGCCGCGGCATCCAGAAAGGAAACAGCGTATGAAGACATCGGATATGGAATGGAAAGTCCTGCCCATCGGCCAGCTGAAGCCTGCGGCATATAACCCCAGGAAGCAGCTGAAGCCCGGCGACAAGGAATACGAAAAAATCAAGCACTCCATCCAGGAGTTCGGCTATGTGGAACCCATCATCGTCAACTATGATATGACCGTCATCGGCGGGCATCAGCGCCTGACCGTATTGAAGGAAATGGGCTATGAAGAAGTGCAGTGTGTGGTCGTCCATATTGAAGACGAACACAAGGTCAAGGCCCTCAATATCGCGCTCAATAAAATCACCGGCGCCTGGAACGAACAGCTCCTGGCCGACCTCATCGTCGATTTGCAGAGCGTCGATTTCGATGTAAATCTGACAGGCTTTGAGGCGCCGGAAGTGGAGCAGCTCTTTTCTAAAGTCCACAACAAGAAGGTGAAAGAAGATGACTTCGATGTGGACGGAGAACTGGAACAGCCGGCTATGGCCAAGGCAGGGGATATCTGGCTCATGCGGGAACACCGTGTCATCTGCGGCGATGCCACGCTGCCGGAAACCTACACACGGCTGATGGACGGCAAGAAAGCCAATCTGGTGCTGACGGATCCTCCGTACAATGTGGATGTGGAAGAAACGGCCGGGAAAATCAAGAACGACAATATGCCGGACGATAAATTTTATCAGTTCCTGTTCAGCGCCTTCGTCAACATGGAGCAGAACATGGAACGGGATGCATCCATCTATGTGTTCCACGCCGATACGCAGGGGCTGAACTTCCGCAAGGCCTTCAAGGACGCAGGCTTCTACCTGTCCGGCTGCTGCATCTGGAAGAAGAACGCCCTGGTCCTGGGCCGCAGTCCGTACCAGTGGCAGCACGAGCCGTGCCTGTTCGGCTGGAAGCTGAACGGGAAACACCAGTGGTATTCCGACCGCAAGCAGACAACCATCTGGGAATATGACCGTCCGAAAGCCAGTAAGGAACATCCGACCATGAAGCCAGTGGCGCTCATGGCCTATCCCATACAGAACTCGTCCATGAGCCACTGCATCGTCCTGGACCCGTTCCTCGGATCCGGCTCCACGCTCATGGCCTGCCAGCAGACGGACCGCATCTGTTATGGCATCGAGCTGGACGAGAAGTTCGTCGATGTCATCGTGAAGCGGTATATCAGCGAGTGCGGGAGTGAAGGCGTGTTTGTACTGCGTGGGAATGAGAAAATTCCCTATGATAAAGTGCAAGAATGACTTGCTATTATCGGCGTTCAGAGTGATATATGTACTAGCAAAACAAGGAGGTACATAGACCATGACAATCCAGACGAACCTGAACGACCGCAAGGAACTGGCCAGACGGCTGATTCCTTTCAACCATAACGAAAAGCTTCATTACACCGGGACGCCGGCCTTTGCCTACGAAGGGCAGGGCTTCCGCATCCTTCGCAGCGGCGATATCGAATGCGATGATGAAAAGACAGAAGCCGCCATCACGGCTTTCCTGCAGGAAGCCGGAATCCTTCCGCAGCCGAAACCGGAAGAAGGAACGGAAACCGAAGTAACGCAAGAACCGACACAGCAGGATGAAACGCCAGAATCGGAAGCACTGCCGCAGACGGAGCCGGACAAGATGGAAATCAAGGTTCCCAATGATGGCATGGATGGGGCGCAGCTCCGCAACCTGGTCTTCATGCTCCATGCTCAGCAGTACCTGCTCAACCGGGCCGCAGGACATGAAAACATCCATGTGCCGGACAGGCTGGTGGAAGACCTGAAAGAAGAACCCGGTACAGACCGGACTTCCTTCTTTGCCATCTATCAGAACTACGGAAAGGAAGGGCGGGGGTTCCTGATTGCCGCAGACACGGTGACATTCTGCTTCTCCGCGACCGGCAATGCCGTAAAGAACCGCGCCCTGATTGAACTGGCGGCTTTCATGGTCAGTGCGGCGAAAAAGGCGAAACGGGTCCAGCCTGCCACACGGAAGCCGGAAAACGAGAAGTACTACCTGCGGATGTGGCTCCTGCGCATCGGCATGGGAACCAAAGCCAGCCACGAATCGCGCATGGTCCTGCTGAAAGGCCTGAACGGATGGAGTGCTTTCCGCACGGAAGAAGAGGCCATGACCCATGCCAGAAAGCAGAAGGAACGCCGGCATCCGAACCTATAAACCTTCGATTTAATTCATAATTATTCTCAAAATAGCTTGCTATTGTGTGCCTTTAGAGTGATATATAGTGTACCAAAAGAACACACGCACACATAGAAAGGACAGAGATGATTATGAAAACACTGCACTTTGGAATCGAAATGGAAATGACAGGGATTACGAGAAGCCGGGCCGCCAGCCTCATGGCCCGCTTCTTCGGGACGGAAAGCCGGCACGAAGGCGGAGCCTACGATACCTACACTGCAAGGGATGAACAGGGACGGAAATGGAAAGCCATGAACGACTCCAGCCTGGTTCCCCAGAAGAAGGTGAACGGAAACATTACAGATGCTTCCAGCTTCTACCGCACGGAAGTGGTCAGTCCCATCCTTTCCTACGAAGACATCCCGAAGCTGCAGGAACTGGTGCGGACGCTTCGCAAGGCCGGAGCTTTTGCCAACAAGTCCTGCGGCATCCACATCCATGTCGGGGCCGAACAGTTCACGGCAAAGACCCTGCGGAACCTGGTGAACATCATGGCGAGCAAGGAAGACATGATTTACCGCGCTCTCCAGATCAACCCCTCGCGGGAAAGCCGGTACTGCCGGAAGACGAACACCGCTTTCCTGAAGGATCTCAACCGGAAAAAGCCGGTCACCCTGGACGCATCGCCAACCTCTGGTATCAGGAAGCGCCTTACGGACGGAATCATCATTACAACAGCACCCGCTACCACGGGCTGAACCTGCACGCCACCTTCACCAAGGGAACCGTCGAGTTCCGGCTTTTCAACGGGACGCTTCACGCCGGGGAAATCAAGGCATACATCCAGTTCTGCCTGGCTGTCGCCCATCAGGCTCTCACGCAGAAGAAGGCCTCGGCACGGAAGACCGAGACGGATAATGAGAAATACGCCTTCCGGTGCTGGATGCTCCGGCTCGGACTCATCGGCGACGAATTTAAGGCCTGCCGCCTCCACTTCCTCAAACACCTCACGGGCAATTCCGCATGGCGCAATGCCGCCGCTTGAAGGAGATAGCTTCCGGGCAGCTTCGGCTGCCTTGGGTGGTAGAAGGGCATTCCCTTCAGAAGGATGAGAGCGATGAAACAAAGAATCTACATTGCCTACGGCAGCAACATGAGTGAAGTACAGATGGCAAGACGGTGCCTGATGCCGTTCTTGCAGGAACGGGCCGGATCCGGGGCTATGAACTTCTCTTCAAAGGGTCCCTGACAGGATGTTACGCCACTATCGAAAAGAAGGTGGATACCTTCGTGCCGGTTGTTTTCTGGCGCATTTCTTCGGCGGATGAACGGCGGCTCGATGCCTATGAAGGCTTCCCGCGGTTCTACTACAAAAAAGAAGTGGAAATGGAAACAGATGACGGCATCATCAGCGGTCTTGTGTACATCATGCACGAAGACCGGCGGTTCGGCATCCCGGAAGACTGGTACTACCAGAACATGGAGCAGGAGTACCGCAAATTCGGTTTCGACCTGTCCGTCCTGCGGGCCGGTCTGCGGCACAGCCGGGAACGGATGGAAGGGACGCGGGTGCGGCTTATCGCCATGGATGACAGGCAGGCACCGTCCAGGGGAACTGAAGGCACCGTCCAGTTCGTCGATGATGCCGGAACCATCCATGTACAGTGGGATACGGGCAGCAGTCTTGGGCTGGTACCCGGAGCCGATGAATGGGAAGTCATCGAATAAGATGCATAAATATCGGATGAATGACTTGCTATTATGTGCGTTCAGAGTGATATATATACATGACAAAGGGGATAAGCCCTAGAGGAAAAGCACACGAAAGCGAGGATTTTACCATGACAAACATCTATGCACTCCGCAACCATTTCGAACTCCGCGAATACCAAACAGCCATAACAAGGGCTGATTTTGAAGCCCATTTCAAGGCTACCAAGGAAAAAATGACCTTCACTTTTGGCGGATGGGATGGCGAAAGCTACGATGCGAAAGCCGCACGGCAAGGGTTTACCGGACTGATATAAAAGGCTACGAAGATGCCCGGTTCATCAAAGTCGGCAAGGGGTTTCATTATATCGAGGAAGACCGCCAGGTGCTTGAAAAAGCAACCGGGGCAACCCATCCAAGCGCCGGATGCTGGTCGATGTCCTGAAAAGCACGAAGTAAGGGAATCCTGAAGACGGGGCTGCAAGGCCCTGTTCTTTGCCATAAAATAAAATGCATAAATTTTCTTTAGAAATGGTAAAAGAAAATCTGGGAAGCTGCAGCCGCGGCCTTCTCTGCCGTACAGCCCGCAAGGGCTTTTTTTATTGGGAGGTGAGCGCCATTGGCTGTACGAGGAAGAAAACCGAAGCCGACGGCGCTCAAGGTGCTGGAAGGCAATCCCGGCCATCGTCCCCTCAATAAGAAGGAACCCATGCCAAAGGGACGGCTCCCTCGCTGCCCGGACTGGCTGGAGGATGATGCCAAGAAAGAATGGAAGCGGCTGGGGAAAGTCCTCGCTGAGATGGGGATGCTGACCCATCTGGATATGATGGCCTTTGCCGGATACTGCCAGGCGTATGCCCGGTGGAAAGGGGCTGAAGAGTTCATCACCCAGCATGGGGATATGGTGCGGACGCCGAACGGCTACCTGCAGCAAGTGCCGCAGGTGTCCATCGCCCAGACGAACCTCAAGATCATGCTGAAATTCTGCGAGCAGTTCGGCCTGACTCCGTCTGCCCGGAGCCGCATGATCGGGGAAAAAAACGGGGCAGAAACAGAAACGGATGAAATGGAACTGCTGCTAAGGGGGTGACAAGTTTGGCGTTTGTATATAAGCCGTCAGCGTTCATGCTGCCGGATTCCCGTTATGATGAAGAAAAGGCTGACCGTGCCGTCGCTTTCATCGAGCATCTCTGTCATACCAAAGGAAAATGGGCCGGGAAGCTTTCCTCTTATTGCCCTGGCAGGAACAGATTGTGCGTGACCTGTTCGGCATCGTCAAGAAAAACGGGGAAGCGGCAGTTCCTGACGGCCTATATAGAGATTCCAAAGA
>ENA-OQBJ01000551-OQBJ01000551.1-human-gut-metagenome-genome-assembly--contig:-NODE-551-length-19329-cov-2.790751_pt1 | contig 19329 bp, 28 predicted proteins | sample MGYA00242743_ERZ504545 | MGnify/ENA primary metagenome ERZ504545 (study PRJEB26092, sample SAMD00036252) | human gut metagenome | host: Homo sapiens | study: EMG produced TPA metagenomics assembly of...
AAATATATTAACACATTGACTTCTAAAATACAATAGATACTATGAAAGGTGGTATTGTATGTTTAAATTAAAAAAAGAAGCTACTGAGTACGAAAACAAGTCACTTCGATTACCAAAGGATCTCATAGACAAAGTTCAAGCACTCGCTAATAAAAACAAATCTTTCTTTTAACAAAGTAGTTATTCAATGCATCGAATGCGCATTGGACAACATGGAACCAGAATAAAACCAATAATCAAACTTCTTGTTAAAAAGGCATTGCTGATTAATACGCTATGTCTTTTTCTTTTTTCAGCATCTGGTCATGTTTCTCTAAAGAGTATAGCTCACTTCTGATATATTAGTCAATATATAACTCATTTTAATATCTGATTTTTATTACTCTTTTTTATTATACTGATAATATCCTAACGAAAGTGAGTAATAACATGATTGAAGATAAAGTATTTGAGCGTATTGGCTATATCCGTAAAACAAAGCATTTTTCTATGTACCGTCTGGCGAAAGAAGCGGATATCCCCTACTCCAGTTTGAACAACATCATTCACAGACGTACCTGCCCTAACAATCGCAACTCTTGAAAAACTTTGCAAAGGATTAAATATCACATTATCAGATTTTTTTGACTTTGAATTATATCCACTGCAAAATGAAAATCTGACACCAGAAGAGGATGAACTGATTAACAAATACAGAGCTTTAACCAAGAATAAGCAGGAACGCCTTCAAGCATATCTTGAACGGTCTGAGCGAATCATAAAAATATCGGCAGGAACAAGTCCTGCTCGGATATCCCCTATCAAAGTATTAGTTTTCATACAAGTCTCGTAGCCAACGTTCAACTTCTTCCATGTCATACGGATACTTTTCGTGATACTCTTTGTACAGCTTCTCAGCTTCAGAAGCACCTACCACTTTAACTGCACCATTCTTCACATGAAAAGCTGTTTGATATAATAACTTTTCATTCTTACTTGGATACCAATCATACACCACGAATACAATATCAAGGTCTGGACAAACACAGAGCCACCCCAATACACCTTCCAAAAGCTAAGTATACAAAAAGACTGCCAGATACCTCTCGGTAAATGACAGCCTGTTCTGATACCCTATTTTGTTGTCAACATATTGTTACGGATTTCTTCAATCTGTTCTTTTGAAAAGCCTGTTGCTCTCATAATGACTACTGTATCTATTCCGTCACGAAGCAGGCTCTTAGCAATCTCTACATTAGTATCATGCCGTTCATTTCGTTTGGCAATATTTACAGCCTCTAATTTCTCTTCTTCTAAACTCTGGAATACTTTCGTCATGCTCAAATACCTCCTTACTGACTTCGCATAGTCTCTGTCTATAAATTTATCACTGCTCACCAAAATACCAGGATAACAAATGCCTGTGTGTTTTCATCTTCAATCTGTTTCGCCAAATCTACTACTTGCTCAATCACTTTCTGCTTCACTTCTTTGCCTTTCTTTGCAAGTGGAAGAATGATAAGCAGCATAAGTTCCTTCTCTGACAAAGTTTCATTATTCTCCAGTTTCTTTTTAACAGATTGGTTTTTGATGATGTAGTGGAAACTGTTATTGAAAAAAATTACAGTTGACACAATGGACGATAAGTCCGCCAAAAATAGTATTACCGTAGAGAAAAAAACAGAAATCGGCTACATTTTCATTCTGTATACCGATTTCTATTTCTTTTTTATATTCTATTCATTCATATTGGCCAATTTTGCGCTTTGATCCGCTGCGATCAGACTGTCAATTACTTCATCCAGGTCTCCATTCAAAATCGTATCCAGTTTATGAAGTGTCAGCTTGATCCTGTGATCTGTCACACGTCCCTGCGGGAAGTTGTAAGTTCTGATCTTTTCCGAACGATCTCCTGTTCCAATCTGGCTTCTTCTCGCCTCAGCTTCTGCGGACTGCTGTTTTTCCAGTTCCAGTTCATACAGTTTGGAACGGAGCAGACGGAATGCTTTTTCTTTATTCTGCAACTGTGATTTTTCTGTCTGACTGTAGATCACAATTCCTGTCGGATAGTGGGTCAGACGCACTGCAGAGTCTGTTGTGTTTACACATTGTCCTCCGTTTCCGGATGCCCTCATGACGTCTATACGGATATCTTTTTCATCGATCACAACGTCCACATCCTCTGCCTCCGGCATCACTGCCACTGTGATCGTAGAGGTATGGATCCGTCCGCCGCTCTCTGTTTCCGGCACACGCTGTACACGGTGTACACCACTCTCGTATTTCATACGGGAGTATGCTCCCTGCCCTGTGATCATAAATACACACTCTTTGAATCCGCCGATTCCATTTTCATTGAGGGAGATCATCTCTGTTCTCCATCTGCGGCTCTCTGCATAATGTAGATACATCCTGTATACTTCCGCAGCAAAAAGTGCAGCCTCGTCACCACCGGCACCGGCACGGATCTCCACGATTACGTTTTTATCATCATTCGGGTCCTTTGGAAGCAACAGGATCTTTAATTCCTGCTCCAGCTCTTCCACTCTGGCTTTGGACTCATTCAGCTCTTCCTTTGCCAGCTCGCGCATCTCTTCATCAGATTCTTCTTCCAGCATCATCAGGCTGTCTTCTATATTCTGCTTACACTGTTTATACTCATTATATGCCTCTACGATCGGAGCAAGATCACTTTGTTCTTTCATCAGCTTGCGGAAACGCTCCGGATCATTTGCAACACCGGGCTCCTGAAGCTCGCCCATGACTTCCTCATAGCGGATCAATAAATCCTCCAATTTATCAAACATCTTTTTCCTCGTCCTTTCTATTACTCATCCTACCTATCATACACGCCAAAGACCACCCGGTCAAGACCTGCCAAATCCTTTTTCACGCTTACGCCAGTATATCCTGCCTGTTCCATCAGATTTTTGACATCCTCACCCTGATCAGAACCGATTTCAAACAAAAGCCATCCCTTCTTTTTCAGGTATGCAGGTGCCTGTTCAATGATCCTCCGGTAAAATACAGTCCATCTTCTTTTCCGTCCAGCGCAAGATACGATCATGGTCTTTTACTTCCTCCTGCAGTGTTTCTATCACAGAAGTTCTGATATACGGCGGATTGGATACAACCACATCATAAGTTCCCTTTACATTTTCAAACAGGTCACTCTCCAGAAACTCTGCATCGATCTTCAGCTTCTCAGCATTTTTCTCTGCCACACACAGCGCTTCTTTTGAAAGATCCACGCCAACACCTGTCACTGTTCGGGGCTTTAATTCATGCAGGAGACTCAGAAGGATACATCCGGAACCGGTGCACATATCCAGGAGTCGGATTTCTCCCATCTGTTCCTGTTTGCACACATCCAACGCTGTTTCCACCAGTACTTCTGTATCCTGTCTCGGGATCAGCACGTGTTCGTTGACCAGAAATTCCAGTCCCATAAACTCCTGAACACCTGTCAGATGCTGAAGCGGAATCCGTGTACTTCTCTTTCTGATCAGCTCCAGATATTCTCGCTCCTCCTGATCGTGCATCGGGTGCTCCGGCTCCATATAATAAGAAGCCTTTGTAATTCCGGTCACATGTTCCAATAAATACCAGGCGTCCAGATCATACTCTTCCACGCCGGCTTTTTGTAAGCTCTGCGCTCCTCTTTTCCAGGCTTCCTTCCAGGTCATAAGGCACATTCCTCCTGTGTACACTTGTTTTCCCCAAAAGATTCCTCTGTCTTAGAAAAATTTTCTTCCAGATACGCCTTCCAGTCGAATACCTCTTCCACTGCCCGGATTGCCACTTCGATCATACTGTCATCCGGTTCTTTTGTCGTCATCATCTGCACCCACATTCCCGGTTTGCTCAAAACATTGACCACAGGATTTTCACTGCTTCCCGCCAGACGGATGATCTCATAAGAAACTCCCGCGATCACCGGCATCAGCGCAATCCGGATTCCTACTTTTAAGACCTGCGATTCTGCTGTGATAAAAAAGCAGAAAATAATACTGACGATCATAACAAAAAAGAGAAAACTTGTCCCGCAGCGCTTGTGCTGTCTGGAGCTTTTTCTTACATTTTCAACCGTAAGCGGCATTCCGTGTTCAATACAGTTGATACACTTGTGCTCTGCCCCATGATACATAAACGTCCTCTGAATATCCTTCATTCTGGAGATCAAACCAATATACAAAAGAAAGACTACCATTCGGATCACACCTTCCAGCGCAGTAAGTACCCCTCTGGACGAAATATAATTCTTCAAAAGATCACTCAGGAAATACGGGAGGACCATAAAAATCCCGACCGCTGCCACGATAGAAAATGCCACCGTAAAGCCCATCATGATCTTTTCTTGTTTTTCCTGCTTTTGCGCCTCTTGTTCAGTAAGAACTTCCCCCTCTTCTTCCTCGAAAAAGCTGGCCGAATAGGTCAGAGTTTTCATTCCCAGCACGAGCGAATCGATAAAATTAAAAATTCCCCGGATAAACGGCACTTTATATACACCTGCCAGGGGATGATGCCTTTGTATTCTTTGACGCAAACCTCGATCTGCTGATCCGGTTTTCTGACAGCCACTGCATACCGTGTCTTATTTTTCATCATAATGCCTTCCAGCACTGCCTGCCCGCCTATATTTGATGACTTCATACTGCCCTCCTGTTTTTCTGTATACGAAAAACAGGCTGAGATACATTCACCTCAGCCTGCCATAGTCTTTTCCTATTTAATACCATATTTCTTGTTGAACTTGTCAACACGTCCGCGAGCCTGAGCAGCTTTCTGCTGACCTGTATAGAATGGATGGCATTTGGAGCAGATTTCTACGTGGATGCTCTCGTTTGTAGATCCTGTTACAAATGTGTTTCCACAGTTACAAGTTACTGTTGCCTGATGGTACTCTGGATGGATTCCTTCTCTCATGATTTTCACCTCTCTATTTTAAAATATTATTCTAATCTCTAAACAGCTACACCATAATAGCATAGTTTTTTCTGTTTTGCAAGTTTTTTCAATAAGAAAACTTTATCTTTTTTCAATTTTTAATTTTTTGCTGCTTTTTCTTTTCCAATCAGGAAATACGGAACTGCCAGAAGCAAAATACCGCCCACCATATTTCCAATGGTTACAACAGCCAGATTATAGGCATATCCGCCGATGCTGATATCGTACTGTGCCGGATTCAAAAGACCGATCATCATCAGAGACATATTTGCCACACTATGTTCAAATCCTGCTGTAAAAAATGTGATCAGACACCAGAACGTCATAATCAGCTTTCCTGTTTCTGTTTTCATTTTAATTCCGCACCATACTGCCAGACATACTAAGATATTACAGAGTATTGCCCGCATAAACAGCGGCAGCGGTTCTACAGACATCTTCATCGCTGTAGTATCTGCCATGATCGCCTGTACGCTTCCTGTACAGAGTCCTGTCAGAGAGTACATTCCTGCTACCAGAACAGAGCCTGCCAGATTCCCGAGCCAGCAGGTCACCCACACTGTCACAGAATCCTGAAATGTCACTTTCTTCTGAAACATCCCAACAGCCATCACAAAATTACTTCCTGTAAAGAGCTCTGCTCCTGCCATCAAAACCAGACTGAGGCAACGCCAAAGCAGCCTCCCATAATAAACTTCACACCCGGCACGCCGCCTTCTTTTAACATTCCACCTGCTGTAAATGCCAGAAGAACGCCAAATCCAACAAACATTCCCGCCAGCATCGCTGAGATGAAGTATGCCCCTGTCTGCTGCCGCAGGAACTGGATTTTCTTTTTGGCTGCATTTCCTGCCATGTCAATTTCTTCACGAAACATCTTGATTTCCTCCTCAGTTTCTCATCATTCAAGTATTCTTGAACATCCCGCATTTTGTCACATTTTGCAGGACACCAACTAGAATATAATATCTGTTTTGTGAGTCAGAATCAAGTATTTTCTTTCGTACAAGAGTGATTTTAGATAAATTTTTGACGAATTACTGTCTGCACCAGCTCGGCATTCGTTCTTGTCCGCGAGAACATATTCAGCAGATTGTCCACTGCTTCATCTGCTTTCATGCCATTCATTGCCTTTCGGATGATATAAACTGCATCCTGCTCTTCTTTATTAAGCAGCAGATCTTCTCTTCTGGTTCCGGATTTCGGAATATCGATCGCCGGGAACACTCTCTTCTCCTGAAGTTTTCGATCCAGCACCAGCTCCATGTTACCGGTTCCCTTAAATTCTTCATAAACAACATCGTCCATCTTGCTTCCCGTTTCCACAAGTGCTGTTGCCAGGATCGTAAGGCTTCCGCCCTCACGCATATTTCTTGCCGCACCGAAAAACCGCTTCGGCATATGCAGTGCAGCCGGATCAAGACCGCCGGACAAGGTTCTTCCTGACGGCGGCACAGTCAGGTTGTACGCTCTTGCCAGACGGGTGATACTGTCTAACAGGATCATAACATCTTTTCCATGCTCTACCAGACGCTTCGCACGCTCGATCACCATCTCGGATACTCTCTTATGATGTTCCGGCAGCTCGTCAAATGTAGAGTAGATTACTTCCACATTTGGTCCCGCGATTGCTTCCCTGATATCGGTTACCTCCTCCGGACGTTCATCGATCAGAAGGATCAGAAGATGCATGTCCGGCTCTCTTTTCTGAACAGAGAGTGCCACTTCTTTGAGAAGGGTTGTCTTACCGGCTTTCGGAGGTGATACGATCATTCCTCTCTGTCCTTTTCCAATCGGAGAGAGCAGATCTACGATCCGCATTGCAGTCGTTGCTCCCGGTGTTTCCAGCGAAATCCTCTGATTCGGGAAGATCGGAGTCAGATCCTCAAAATTATGGCGCTTTACTGCTTCTGCCGGACGCAGCCCATTGATGGTCGACACGTACAAAAGTGCACTGAATTTTTCAGACTGTGTTTTAATCCTCGTATTTCCTGTGATGATATCTCCCGTCTTCAGATTGAAGCGCCGGATCTGGGATGGTGACACATATACATCATTTTCACCCGGAAGATAGTTTTCACACCGGATAAATCCATACCCGTCCGGAAGCACCTCTAAAATTCCGTTTGCAGTACGCCCGCTGTCAAGCTGTTCGATATCCGTTCCCTCTTTTTTCTCTTTCACTTCTTCTTTTGCCTGTGCGTTGGCCTCTTCCTGTTTCTCTTTGTCATCCTGCGCCAGCATTGCTTCGATCAGATCTCCTTTTTTTAAAGTGGAAATTCCTTTCATCTTTCTTGCCTTTGCCAATTCCCGCAATGTAGCGAGCGGTAACGATTCATATTTTTCTCTTGTCATAATTACCTGCCTTTCTCAAAATTCACTTTTCATTTATTCATTTTACTTTCAATCTCTTGGGGATCTTTGTCTGAACTGACTTAACTTGAACAATTTTGTAAAGTTTGTTTTTTTATTATAGCGCATCTTTTCCAAAAAAGAAAGTTTTTTTTGAAATCTTGCACCGTTTCCTTAACAGTGTTATGATTATGGAAGAATGTGTTCTGCACAGGAAATCTAAGAATCAGCGAGGTAAAAACTATGACAAACAGCGAAAAAGCATTACAGATGCACGAACAGTGGAACGGAAAACTGGAAACTGCAGCCAAAGCACATGTCAATTCCAGAGAAGATCTGGCAATTGCTTACACACCGGGTGTAGCCGAGCCTTGTAAGGTGATCGCAAAAGATCCGGAAGCTGCTTACAAATATACAATCAAATCCAACACCGTAGCCGTAGTTTCTGACGGAAGTGCGGTTCTGGGACTTGGCAATATCGGAGCCCTGGCAGCCATGCCTGTTATGGAAGGAAAAGCAGTTCTTTTCAAAGAATTCGGCGGTGTCAATGCCGTTCCGATCTGCTTGACACGCAGGATACAGAAGAGATTATCAAAACCGTTGTCAACATTGCACCTGCATTTGGCGGAATCAATCTGGAAGATATTTCTGCACCGCGTTGTTTTGAGATCGAAGAACGCTTAAAAGAGCTTCTGGACATCCCTGTCTTTCATGATGACCAGCACGGAACTGCCATTGTTGTCCTTGCCGGTATCATCAATGCTCTCAAAGTTACCGGAAAGAAGAAAGAAGACTGCCGCGTTGTCGTAAACGGTGCAGGTTCTGCCGGAGTTGCCATCACAAAACTGCTTCTGACCTACGGATTTGAACATATTACAATGTGTGATATCAACGGAATCATCAGCAGCGCATCACCGAACCTGAACTGGATGCAGAAAAAGATGACAGAAGTGACAAACCTGGAAAACAAAACCGGTTCTCTGGCAGATGCCATGTGTGGAGCTGACATTTTCGTCGGTGTCTCTGCTCCTGGTATCGTCACAAAAGAGATGGTCGCATCCATGAATTCCGACGCCATACTCTTTGCCATGGCAAATCCGGTGCCGGAGATCATGCCGGATCTTGCAAAAGAAGCGGGTGCACGCGTTGTTGGAACCGGACGCTCTGATTTTCCAAATCAGGTCAATAACGTTGTCGCTTTCCCGGGAATTTTCAAAGGAGCGCTGGAAGGGCGCGCCACACAGATCACGGAAGAGATGAAACTTGCTACAGCCAATGCCATTGCAAGTCTTGTTTCTGATGAAGAACTCAATGAAAACAATATTCTTCCGGAAGCATTTGATTCCCGTGTTGCCGACGTAGTCAGCAAAGCGGTAAAGGAACTGATCTGATCATGCGCTGGGGTGAAAAAGATACCACTCTCTGGATTATGAATTAAAACAGATGTTCAAAGAAAAAGTTTACAAAATCGCCTTAAACGGCGGAATGACCTGTCCAAATCGTGACGGTCATGTGGGAACAGGGGGCTGCATCTTCTGCAGTTCCCAGGGGTCAGGTGATTTTGCCGGCTCTGCCAGACTTTCCATCGCCGAACAGATAAGACAGGGAAAAGCAGATATTTCTTCCAAACGTCCGGTGCACTCTTATATTGCCTATTTTCAGGCATTTACGAACACTTATGCGCCGGTGGAAACTCTTCGTGCCCTTTATATGGAAGCCATTGCTGATCCGGAGGTGAAGATTCTCTCCATTGCCACCAGACCGGATTGTCTGGGAGCAGATGTCCTCGCACTGCTCGATGAGATCAACCAGATCAAACCTGTCTGGGTGGAGCTGGGATTGCAGACCATCCATCCCGAAACCAGCGCCTACATCCGGCGCGGATATGAGCTTTCAGTATTTGAACAGGCAGTAAAAGAACTTCGTGCCATCGGCATCACGGTAATTGTTCATACGATTCTATATCTGCCGGGTGAAACGAAAGACGATATGCTGGATACGATCCACTATCTCAATCATATGGATATTCAGGGGATCAAACTGCAGCTGCTTCATGTCTTAACCCACACAGACCTTGCAGCCGACTATGAAAAACACCCCTTTTATATTCCCGATATGCAGGATTATATTCAGTTTCTCGGCACCTGTATCGCACATTTGAATCCAGAGATCGTGATTCATCGCCTGACCGGAGACGGACCGAAAGACCTTTTGATCGCCCCTCTTTGGACAAGCAATAAAAGAACCGTATTAAATCAGCTTCACAGCCACCTGAAAGAACAGGATATCTGGCAGGGAAAGGAGTACTATGTCTGAAACTTATACACTGTATAAACTGATCGTATTGTACATGCTGGATAAAGTGGATTTTCCATTGACAACTTCACAGATTTCCGAATTTATTCTGGAAAAAGAATACACAACTTATTTTAAGCTTCAGGAAACACTCGCTGAAATGGAACATTCCGGACTGCTCCGCGTGGAAACGACACACAACCGTACTCTGTATCATCTGACAGACAACGGTCTGGACACCATCCAATACTTTAAAAACAAGATTTCCCCTGCCATTCAGCGGGATATTGATGAATTTCTCAAAGAAAAGAAGTATGATCTGAAAGAAGAGGTTTCTGTCAAGTCCGACTACTATCTGAACACCAACCATGAATATGAGGTCTGCTGTCAGATTGTAGAAAACGGCTTCAGCCTGATCGATCTGAAACTCACGGTTCCTACCGAATCAGAAGCTGAAGCCATTGCCGGAAACTGGGCTTCCCAGAGCCAGGATATCTATACCCTACTGCTCACGAAGCTTTTGTAAATGCTCTTTGATCTGTTTTTCATAGCCAAGATCGCCGGGTTCGTAGAACCTGGCGTTTTTGATTTCATCCGGAAGATACTGCTGTTCTACATAATGATTCGGATAGTCATGTGCATATTTATATCCGATCCCATGTCCCAGATTTTTAGAACCCTTGTAATGTGCATCCTGCAGATGTGACGGAACCGTGGTCTTATATTGCCGTACATTTTCATTTGCCGCAAAAATCGCATTGACCGCCGAATTACTTTTTGGCGCAGTCGCCACATACAGTACTGCCTGCGATAAAATAATCTGTGCCTCCGGCATCCCGATCCGCTCCACTGCCTGTGCTGCGGAGACAGCCACCGTGAGTGCCACAGGATCTGCATTTCCCACATCCTCTGCTGCACAGATCATGATCCTGCGGGCAATAAATTTGATATCTTCTCCTGCATACAGCATTTTTGCCAGATAATACACTGCAGCATCGGGATCAGATCCCCGCATACTTTTGATAAATGCGGAAATCGTATCATAATGATTGTCTCCGCCCTTATCATAGCGCACAACCCGCTTTTGAATACATTCTGACGCCACATCCAGCGTAATATGAATCTTGCCGTCCTCACTGCGCTCTGTCGTCAAAACACCAAGCTCAATGGCATTGAGCGCACTTCTTGCATCTCCGCCGGATACATCTGCCAGAAACTCCAGCGCATCCTCGTCGATTTCTGCATGAAAACTTCCCATTCCCTTATTCTCATCATAAACCGCACGTTTCAACAGAGTGCGAATATCTTCTTTCTCCAGAGATTTTAATTCAAATACACTGGATCGGGAAATCAACGCACCATTGACTTCAAAATACGGATTTTCCGTTGTTGCTCCGATCAAGGTAATGGTACCGTCCTCCACGAATGGAAGCAGATAGTCCTGCTGTCCCTTGTTAAATCTGTGGATCTCGTCAATAAACAGGATCGTTTTTTTGCGATACATTCCGAGCAGTTCTTTCGCTTCATTTACCACCTGCTCCATATCTTTTTTTCCTGCTACTGTAGCATTGATCTGCTTGAACTCCGCACTGGTCGTATGTGCAATCACCTTTGCAAGAGTCGTCTTTCCCGTTCCCGGAGGTCCGTAAAAAATGATCGATCCCAGCTTATCCGCCTTGATCGCACGATACAAGAGCCTGTCTTTCCCTATAATATGCTGCTGTCCCACCACTTCTTCCAGCGTCTGCGGACGCATTCTGGATGCCAGGGGAGATTCCTGCTCCTGTGTTTTTTCTCTCATATAATCAAATAAATCCATACTCTTCCTCCTGCCGGCTTCTGTATATTTCAGACACCGCTGATCTCGCGGATGACCTCTCCTGCGATCAAAAGCCCTGCCACCGGCGGTACAAAGGAAATGCTGCCCGGAAGTACACGGCGGGCTCCTTTGTCCTCTCCGGTCTCACGTCCGGACGTATCGACTGGTTTTTCCGGTGAATACAATACTTTCAGATGCCGGATCCCTCTTGCTTTCAGTTCCCGCCGCATCACTTTGCAGAGCGGACACATACTGGTCTTTGACAGGTCTGTGATTTCAAACAGTTCCGGATGCAGCTTGTTGCCGGTTCCCATACTGCTGATCAGTGGGATCTCCCTTCTCTGCGCCAGTTCCGCGATCGCCAGCTTTGCCGTTACCGTATCGATGGCATCAATGATATAATCCGGAGTTTCTTCAAACAATTCTTCCACATTATCCGGCAGTACAAAGGTCTCATAGGTCTTTACAACAATCTCCGGATTGATATCCCGGATCCGCTCCCGCATCACTTCCGTCTTCATCCGTCCGATGGTACTGTGATATGCGATCGACTGCCGGTTGATGTTCGTCAGAGAAACCTTGTCATTATCGATCAGGATCAGCCTGCCCACACCGCTTCTTGCAAGTGCTTCGATACAGTGAGAGCCTACGCCGCCGACACCAAATACCATGACAGTCGCCTGCTTAAGTCTCCCCATCCCTTCTTCTCCGATCAAAAGTTCTGTTCTGGAATATTCATTCATCTAATATATCTCCTCTATTTCTAAGGCAGAAGCAATCTGTCTGCCGTCACAAATTCAAATCCTTTTTCTTTCAGTCTGTCTATGATCTGCAAGGCCGCCTCCACAGAGGTTCCGTAACAGTCATGTAACAGAATCATATCATTTTCTTTTGCCTGCGTCACTACTTTGCTGACAATTTTCTCTGTATCTTTTACAGACCAGTCCAGCGGATCCACTGTCCACATAACCGGGATCATGGAAATTTTTGCGGAAAGTCCCTTTGGAAATTCTCCAAAAGGAGGTCTTACATATTCTACCGGATTTCCCGTGATCTTCTCGATCAGACGGTTCGTCTCCTCCAGCTCTTTGAGCGCTTCCTCTTCTTTGATCTTCGTCAGCTGAACATGATGATACGTGTGATTTCCAATCAGATGTCCGTCTCTTGCCATCTGCCTCACCAGCAGAGCATTGTCGCCTTTTTCAATATTCTCTCCGATCAGGAAAAACGTAGCATGCACATCCCGCTCTCTCAGCCCGTCCAGAAGTTTCTCTGTATACGCTGCACTCGGTCCGTCATCAAAAGTCAGTGCGATCTTTGGTCTGATTTCTTCTGTCTGCTCCACATCCGCACTCACAGACTGTACTTCCCTCTCTGCCGGAATATCCACAAACGGCTGAATCCCCAGCAACAAAAAAACATAGGTAACTGTCAGCACTCTCCCCATCCATTTCCAACGCAATTGACTCACAATCCTTTTTTCTCGTTATTGCCAGTATATGCGGCTTTTCCTGAATTTATGGCATGTGATTCTTCCGGTACTGGGACGGACTCATCTGCATCTTCTTTTTGAATGCCTTGGAAAAATACAGATTATCTTCAAATCCTACCGAATACGCAATGGATGCAACGGAAAGCCCGGTCTCCCTGAGAAGATGGCATGCCTGACGGATTCGATATTCCGTCAGATATTCTTTTGGGGACTGCTTCTGATATGCTTGAAATGCACGAAAGAGATAACTTCTGCTGATCCCCGTATAATCCGCTACATCCTCCACCGTGATCGGATAGGAGTAACTGGATGCAATATAATCCTTTGCCCGCTCCACATAAACCTGCCGGAGGTCGTCTTTTTTCTCTTCTTTTTCCGCATAGTGAATAAACACGGACAGCATGGTATAAAGAGCTCCTGTCATAGCTGCTGCCGCTTCATATGTCGTTCCTCTTACCTGATAGATCTGCTCCAGCTGCCGCCAGATCAAATCTCCCGGAATCTTATCCCTTCCGATCACCGGCCGTTTTCTCGCAAAATCAGTTGCCCGTACCATCACAGCCGCATCGGTTCCCATAAATCCTGCCCATGCGTACTCCCACGGATCATCCGGATCTGCATAATACTTGACCTCTGTATCCGGATACAGAATAAAACTGTCTCCCTCTCCCAGATGATATATTTTTTTATCTGCCACATAGGTTCCCTTTCCCGAAATAATATGGTGGATACAATAATGATCCCGGATTCCCGGTCCCCACTGCTGCTCCGGTCCGCACTGCTGATACCCCACATTATAAACGGAAAGAGAACTCAGAAGATTATCTCCTACTTTATAGGAGTATTTGTATGTCTGTTCCACGCTCTTCTTTCCTTTCCCCAAATCTGTTCTTTGCCTCTATTATACAACATAATTCCATATATATGCACGTATTTTTTATAGACTTTTTTCAGTCTGATTTTTATAATGAACTTGTAAAAATACTCAGTCTCTATGGAAAGTGAGGAATCAACATCATGAAAGAACGTTTGATGAAAAAATTTGAAGAACTTTTCGGTAGCACAGAAGGTGCCGGTTTTTATTTTTCTCCAGGACGCGTGAATCTGATCGGAGAACACACAGATTATAATGGAGGACACGTATTTCCATGTGCGCTGACACTTGGTACATACGGAATCGCCAAAAAGCGCAGTGACCGTATCTTGCGTCTCTATTCTATGAATCTGGATCATCTCGGTGTGATCACTGCCACTCTTGACGATCTGACCAACAAGCCGGAATACAACTGGGCAAACTATCCGCTTGGAGTTCTCTGGGCATTAAAAGAAAAAGGATACTCTGTAGACTGTGGAATGGATCTTGTGATCTACGGAAATATTCCGAACGGTTCCGGTTTGTCCTCTTCCGCATCCCTGGAAGTTCTGACCGGAGTAATCGCAAAAGATCTCTGCGGATTTGATGCCTTAAGCATGACCGACATCGCACTGATCGGACAGTACTCTGAGAACAACTTCAACGGATGCAACTGCGGAATCATGGATCAGTTTGCAGTTGCCATGGGCAAAAAAGACTGCGCGATCTTTTTGGATACCGGCACACTCTCCTATGAGTATGCACCGGTAGAACTGGAAGACGCCAAGATCATCATCACAAACAGTAAAGTAAAACACAGTCTTGTTGACTCTCAGTACAACCAGAGACGTCAGGAATGCAGCCATGCGCTCTCTCTTCTTCAGGAAGAACTGGATATCAACGCTCTTGGTGATCTGGACATCGATACCTTTGAAAAATTCAAAGAAGTGATCACAGATCCTGTAGAGCAGAAACGTGCGAAACACGCAGTTTATGAAAACCAGCGTACCATCGAAGCAGTATCTGCATTAAAAGCAGGCAACATCGAGCGTTTCGGCGAACTGATGAATCAGTCCCACATCTCTTTAAGAGATGATTACGCAGTATCCTGTGAAGAGATCGATATCCTGGTCGATCTTGCATGGCAGATTCCGGGTGTTGTAGGTTCCCGTATCACAGGCGGCGGATTCGGGGGATGTACCGTAAGTATCGTAAAAAATGACGCTGTCGATACTTTCATCAATACTATCGGACCTGCATATAAAGAAAAGGTCGGACACGAAGCCGAATTCTACACCGTTGATATCGGAAGCGGTGCACAGAAACTGGAGACTCTCTAAGAAAGAAGGAATTTATCCATGTTATATGAATCTATCAAAAAACTGGTACAGTACGGCATTGATACCGGACTGACTCCGGAATGTGAACGTATTTACACTACAAACTTACTTTTGGATGTATTCCATGAAGACAACTGGGAAGATGTCTCCTGTGATCTGACAGATCTTGTGCTGGAAGACATCCTCGCCGATCTCCTTAAGGAGGCTGTTACACGCGGCATCATTGAAGACAGCATTGGCTATCGTGATCTGTTCGACACCAGACTGATGAACTGCCTGCTGCCGCGTCCGGCTCAGGTTCAGAACGATTTCTGGAGACATTATCAGGAATCTCCGGAATCCGCCACTCAGTTTTATTACAAGTTCAGTCAGGACAGCGATTACATCCGCCGGTACCGGATCAAAAAGGACCGCAGATGGACTGTAGACACAGACTACGGAACACTGGATATTACCATCAATCTGTCCAAACCGGAAAAAGATCCGAAAGCCATTGCCGCTGCGCGCAATGCTTCTGTTTCGGCTTACCCGAAATGTCAGCTCTGTATGGAGAACGAGGGGTATGCAGGGCGCCTCGATCACCCGGCCAGAGAGAATCACCGCATCATTCCGATCACGGTCAATGACAGCAAGTGGGGATTCCAGTATTCTCCTTATGTCTACTACAATGAGCACTGTATCGTGTTCAACGGAGAACATACTCCGATGAAGATCGAGCGCCAGACCTTTGTCAAGCTGTTTGATTTTATCAAACAGTTCCCGCACTATTTCCTCGGATCCAATGCAGATCTTCCGATCGTAGGCGGTTCTATTTTAAGCCATGACCACTTCCAGGGCGGACATTATACCTTTGCCATGGAAAAAGCGCCTGTCATCCAGGAGTTTACTGTCAAGGGCTTTGAAGATGTCACAGCAGGCATCGTAAAATGGCCGCTCTCTGTGATCCGTCTGCAGTCTGAGGATGTGACCAGAGTGATCGACCTTGCAGACCACATTCTGCAGGCATGGCGAGGATATACAGATGAAGCTGCTTTCATTTTTGCTGAAACAGACGGACAGCCTCACAATACGATCACGCCGATCGCCAGAATGCGGGATGGAAAATATGAGCTGGATCTGACTTTGAGAAACAACATTACCACAGAGGAACATCCGCTCGGAGTATACCATCCTCACAAAGAACTGCATCATATCAAAAAAGAAAATATCGGTCTGATCGAAGTCATGGGGCTTGCTGTACTCCCTGCACGTCTCAAAGATGAGCTGGAGCTGTTAAAGACTTATATTCTTGAGAAAAAAGACATCAGAAGCAATGAGACCATTGCAAAGCACGCGGACTGGACCGAAAGTTTCCTACCGTCCTATCCGGAGATCAACGCAGAAAATGTCACGCATATTCTGGAACAGGAAGTCGGAAAGGTCTTCTGTCAGGTCCTGGAAGATGCCGGTGTTTACAAATGCACAGACGAAGGACTCGCTGCATTTGACAGATTTGTTGAGACTTTATAAAATAGATTTCGGGAAACAGTGACTAAAAAGAACATCTCCGCAGAACTCAAAAGTTTTCATACTTTGCTTCCACGGGGATGTTCTTTTTCTTATTTTTTCTTTTTCTTATGTTTCGTCTTTTTCTTTTTCACACTGTACCAAATGTCCCGATCTTCTTCCCGAGAGACAGATACTCTCCATGCGAATATGCCATCAGTCCTGTCTTATTCAGCTCAAACTTATTCTTTTCATTCAAATACTGCTCATCAATCTGTACTGCCAGAACTTCCGCCAGAAACATATGGTGGCTTCCCAGTTTTTTCACTTCTGTAACTTTACATTCGATATTGACCGGACACTCTTCGATCACCGGTGCATACCGAAGCTTTTCTGCTTTTGCCGGTGTCAGATGTGCCTCTTTCCATTTGTCCACATCCTTTCCAGAACGTACTCCGCAATAATCGGTTGCTTTTGCAAGCTGCTCCGTGGTCAGATTGATAACAAATTCTCCGCTCTCTTTTAACATATGATACGAATATCGCTCCGGACGGACGGAAATATAAACCATTGCCGGATTGGTGCAAATCGTGCCCGTCCATGCGATCGTCAGAATATTGCTCTTTCCGGACTTGTCCGCCGTACTCACCATCACTGCCGGGAGTGGATATACTATATTCCCGGCTTTCCATACTTGTTTTCCCATTTTTTGCTCCTTCTACTGCTGCAGTGCCGAAACCAGTGTCGGTACAAGCTGTTTCTTTCTGGACACCACACCCTTTAGCTCGATCATCTCCGGATTTCCTTTCAGATCAAACGCAGAGATCATCTTTTCTCTTGCTCCGTTTCCGGCGCATAAAAGTTCTGAAGATTCTGCGACAATATTGGTCAGCATAAAGAAGATCATATCCAGCCCCTGTGTCTTTCTTGCCTGTTCCAGATAAGCGGATACTTCTGTTTTGATCTCACGCAGCTCTTCTGCGCTCATAGACTGATCTGACCAACTCCAAAGTTGATATCGTTGACTGTAAACTGTTTGAAATCCAGGAAACAGATTTCTTCTGCTGTTTTTCCTTTCAGATTACTTCCTGCATTAAACATCTCCAGTGCCAGCTTCTCAATATCAATCCCTGCGATCTCTGCCAGTTTCCTCGCAGATTTTTCATCCAACGGTGTACAAGTCGGAGACCGAAACATCAGGGTATCGGAAATGATCGCCGAGCAAAGGAGTGATGCGATCACCGGCTCTACTTCTACTCCCTCTTCCTGATACATCTGATAAACGATCGTAGCGGTACATCCAACCGGCTGATTTCGGAAAAATACCGGACCCATCGTTTCAATACTGCTCAGACGGTGGTGATCGATGATTTCCAGAACCTCTGCTTCTTCCACACCGTCCACTGCCTGATTTTTTTCATTGTGATCCACCAGGATCACCTGTTTTCTGCGGCTGTTGAGCAATCTTCTTCTGGAAATAAATCCCAGGAAATTGCCTGCCTCATCCAGGATTGGGAAGTCACGGAATCTCCTGCGTGCCATCACATCTTTGACATCATCCACATAGTCATCCATCTGGAAAGAAACGATCCCCTCTCTTGTCATAAACTGCTTCACCGGAATACTCTGGTTGATCAAACGTGCGACCGTGAATGCATCATGCGGAGAAGAAATGATCACGATTTCTTTTTCTTCTGCCTGTTTTAAAATCTCTTCTCCTACACGTGCTCCGTTACACACCACCATACAGCTCACATTCAAATCGACGGCATGCTGCTGTGCCTCCTGGCGGTCTCCTAAGATCACCAGATCATTTTCTTCCACAAATTCCGACATCAGCTTTCGGCTTGATGCAAGAATCCCCGACTTTTCCGTTCAACACATAGCTGTGTGGATTTCCTGCAATGATGGTTCCATCAATGGTCGATGCAATATTCCGGTACTGCGTCCTTGCCTTGGAGAGAATCCCGCTGTCATACACATCCATGTAAGAAGTCGCGATATCTCCAATGGTAATCAGACCTTCCAGTTTGCTGTCCCTTGTCACAGGAAGCGTCTTGATATTCAGCTCTTTCATAGATTTCCACGCACTCTTGATGGAAACACTTCCCTTGATTCCTTCAATGTTACGCAGTTCTACATCTTTGACCTGCACTCTTAAGTCCGACAACAGCTTCGGTGCCTCAACCTGAAAATGATCCAGCACATACTGCGTCTCTTCATTGAGCTGTCCCGCTCGCCTTGGACTATAATCTTCTCCCGTGATCTTAGATTTCAAATCAGCATAGGCGATCGCAGAACAAATCGAATCTGTATCTGGATTTTTATGCCCTACTACATACACTTTATTATTACTCACTCCGTTATTCATATCAATCCAAACTTCCTTTGCTTATTTTCTTCTATAGTGGTTATTGGTGTGAACAGTAACCTATATGTAGCTTGCCATTTTTTCCAGATTTCGTCAACCCAAATTTCAAGATTCCGTGTCTTTTTGATAAAACATATGCTATACTGTCTTTAATGCAAAGCAAAAATCTTCTGTTTTAAGAGATTTTTGTTTTAAAGTTTTAGAAAGTCGAGGTGCAGCGATGAGCGAAGAATTAAGAACAGAAGAATTACTGACAAACGAAGGACACACAGAGACAATGGCTGATTACGAAGATCATTTTGACGATGCCAATCCATGGAACAAGGGTTTTGGAATATAATGGAAAAAGAAAACAGGAATTCCCTCCCTAGGTTTAAAAGACTTCGGAAAAGGGAA
>ENA-OQBJ01000552-OQBJ01000552.1-human-gut-metagenome-genome-assembly--contig:-NODE-552-length-19287-cov-2.185752_pt1 | contig 19287 bp, 15 predicted proteins | sample MGYA00242743_ERZ504545 | MGnify/ENA primary metagenome ERZ504545 (study PRJEB26092, sample SAMD00036252) | human gut metagenome | host: Homo sapiens | study: EMG produced TPA metagenomics assembly of...
GGCAAAAACGTGACAGAAGTAGCTACTGATACAGGATTTATAAATGTAAAAATATTTCAGCATGCTATTCAAAAAAACAATTTGGCATTCAGCCAGCAAATATGAGCAGGACAGTTCAGCCTCATCATCAGACAAGCAATAAGAAATTCATTTAGTCTTACATAAGAAAAGTCGGTAAAAAACAGTTTACCGGCTTTTTTTATGCCCTCCTCTCTCAAAAACGACTCTTTTCACCGGCATAAAGCTGTTTCAGATAGTCATAAAGCTATCACTTCCAGTAGAAATGTCAGCAATCAAACCTTATATGTCAGCTATCTGACCATCTTATTTGCATACAATCCCCACTTTTGCACAGAGCTCAACAGCCACACGGCGTATTAGTCACCGCTGCTACAACCGGGCTCCCTACGAACCGATAATGATCTTAACCCATAAATATCTGTAATATGAAAAAAGTAAAAATTCTACTGGCACTGGCAATGTGCTCAATGTATCAGTCCTGCTCATCCGATGAAGTAAACATGAATCCGCAGGAAGAATCTCTGGAAAAAGTTGTATTTAAAGATGACTTCGAAACATTCGACAGCAATGTATGGACCAAAGAAGAACACGAAGCCGGATGGGTAAATCAAGAACTGCAAATATATGATGCAGCACATGTATCGACCGGAACAGATGAAGGACGATCTGTTCTTATCTTAACGGCAGAACGGAAAGGAAACAAAATCTATTCCGGAAGAGTAAACAGTCAAGGCAAAAAAAAGTTTTCAATATGGCAAGATAGAAGCAAGCATCAAACTTCCCCAAACAGCAAATGGTCTATGGCCTGCATTTTGATGATGGGCGACAATAATATGCCTTGGCCTCAGTGCGGAGAAATCGATATTATGGAAATGGGACAGGAAAACGGTATAATCAACGGTACGTCTGAAACCTATCTCAACACAGCCATCCACTATGGAACCGACTACGAAAGCGGACATCGTCAGGAATATCATGCTGATAATGTTTCACAGAGTCTGCAAGATGGGAAATATCATACCTACTTGCTGGAATGGAATGAAAACAGTCTGACTGTAAGCATAGACGGAACCAAGTTTTACACTTTCGACATCAGCAAAGTCAGCGGACGTTATGAATATTTTCACCATAACTTCTACATCCTGTTCAATCTGGCTGTAGGTGGAAGTTTTACCGGCATCACAGACGTCAATGCCATCACTGCATTGAAAGACGGAGAGAAGGTAAACATGTATATCGACTGGATAAAAGTTTATTAATCTTAATACAAACAAATCTATGAAAACAAAAAATTGCAGGTACACACTATTATGTGGCACACTCTCACTTTGTTTTATAGGTGGAATTTCACCGATAAAAGCAATTACCCAACCAGTTCATTCTGCTGTTGAGCAACAGACTCACACTGTAACCGGAACTGTAACCGATGCTACCGGTCCCGTTATCGGAGCATCAGTTATAGAAAAAGGAAATACTACCAACGGAACCATCACCGACTTAGATGGAAAGTTTACATTAAACGTAGCTCCAGGTGCAACACTGGTTATCAGTTACATTGGCTACAAAACGATAGAAATAGAAGCAAGTAAAAAGCCATTGAATATTGTCATGGCTGAAGACAGTAAGGTATTGAATGAAGTCGTAGTAACTGCATTAGGTATCAAAAGAGAACGTAAGGCATTGGGCTACGGAGTTGATGAGGTAAAAGGTGAATCGCTTACAAAAGCCAAGGAAACAAACGTAATCAACTCGATGGCAGGTCGCGTTCCGGGACTTGTAGTCAGCCAGACAGCCGGAGGTCCTTCCGGATCAACACGAGTTATTTTGCGTGGTAGCACAGAAATGACAGGAAACAACCAGCCGTTGTATGTCATCGACGGTGTACCTCTTGATAATACCAACTATGGTAGTGCCGGTACTTCAGGAGGTTTCGATTTAGGTGACGGAATTTCCAGTATCAATCCCGATGATATCGAAAACATGTCTGTATTGAAAGGTCCTGCTGCATCTGCTCTTTACGGTAGCCGTGCCAGTCATGGAGTTATCCTCATTACAACCAAAAAAAGCCAATGGAAAAGAGAAATTCAGTGTAGAATATAATGGTACACTCACCTTCGATACTCAGTTGGCTAAATGGAACGATATACAGCAGGTATATGGTATGGGAAGCAACGGAACATACAGCATCGATGCCATTTCAAATACGAACAAAAGCTGGGGACCAAAGGCTGACGGCAGTAATATGCTGACATATTTGACGGTGTAGCACGTCCTTATCTCATCATTCCAGACATACTTCCGGATCTTCCAAACAGGTCTGAACAGCTACCAATACAGCTATCATCAGTGCCAATAGCGGACATACAGGTGTACGTTTCACCTATACCGATATGAGAAACAAAGATATTGTTCCTCAGTCGAACATGAGCCGTGACATTTTCAACCTGCGTACCAACACCAGTCTGGGAAAGGTAGATGTTGACTTCAGTGCCAACTATACTCGCGAAGCTGTAAAAATCGCCCGGCACTGGGTGACAGCAAATCGAACATCGGAAAGAACCTGATGACTCTGGCAACAACCTACGATCAGGAATGGCTGAAAAACTATCAGGATGAAAACGGTGAATATTCCAACTGGAATGGTATGGACCCATACAACGTAAATCCTTACTGGGACGTTTACAAAAACTCCAACAATTCCAAGAAAGACCAGTTCCGTTTCAATGGAAAAGCAATCTGGAACATTAACAAACACCTGAAACTGCAAGGTACAATCGGTGCAGAACTGAACTACTTCATATTCGAAGATTTCAAAGCTCCTACTACCCCGGGATACGAAGCCGGTTATTTGCAGAACAGTAATTTCCGTAACCGCATGTACAACTTCGAACTACTTGCTCTATAACAATACGTGGGGAGATTTCGATTTCAATGCAACATTGGGAGGAAACGTTTACAAGGTCAATAATCAGACTACCGTCACTACTGCCCAGGATATGCAGATTCGTGATGTAGTAGCCTGATGAGCTTCAATGAAACCAGCTTGGAACAGAACAGTTACCGTAAACAAATCAATTCGGTTTATGGTGCAGTAAACGTAGGATGGAAACATTTGGTTTATCTCGATGCAACTTTACGCGGCGACCAGTCGTCTACCCTTCCTATCGGAAACAATGTATATGTTTATCCGTCATTCTCCGGAAGTTTTGTATTCTCGGAATTACTAAAACAAAGTGACCTGATGCCTTACGGAAAGTTCCGTTTATCATGGGCACAAGTAGGTAGCGACACCGATCCTTATCAGTTGGGACTGGTTTACAGCAAATCGAAATTTACCTACCCGGGCTATACCATCGGATACATCAATAATTCGACAATGCCTAATAAAAACTTGAAACCGACTAAGACCAACTCTTTCGAACTTGGTCTGGAGATGAAGTTCCTGAAGAACCGTATCGGACTCGACTTTACTTACTACACTCAAAACAGTAAGAATCAGATTATGGGTATGGCCAGTTCATGGACTTCCGGTTATAATTACCGCCTGATCAACGCTGGTGAAATTGAAAATAAAGGTATCGAAATCGCACTTAACACACGTCCGATAGAACTTAAGGATTTCTCCTGGGATTTAAACCTGAACTTTTCAAAGAACAGCAATAAAGTAAAGAAACTGGTAGATGGCATGGACATGTTCGAACTTGAAAAAGCAGCATGGCTGGATGTACAAGTTGCAGCAAAAGTCGGCGAGAACTTCGGAGCCATCGTAGGACCGGACTTCAAACGCAATGAAAACGGAGATATTCTTATAGACCCGCAAACCGGACTTCCACAGTACGACAAGAGCAATCATGTACTGGGTAATGCTTCCTGGGACTGGACCGGAGGTCTTGGAACAACGCTTACTTATAAAAACTTATCTCTCTCTGCTCTTTTCGATATCAAAGTCGGAGCTGACCTCTATTCTATGTCTGCCCGTGCTTCTTATGAATCTGGTAAAAGTAAAGAAACACTCGCAGGCCGTGAAGAATGGTATCGCTCGGAAGAACAACGCCAGGCCGCAGGTATTGCCAAAGGTTCTCCCGACTGGACTCCTACCGGTGGTTTCATTGCTCCGGGTGTAATTGATAACGGTGACGGAACTTATCGTCCGAATGATATTTACATTAATCCGGAAGATTACTGGATGAGTGTCTGCCGAAATGCTCCGTCAATGTTATCTACGACAATTCATACATCAAATGTCGTGAAATCACCTTAAGCTACAGAGTACCTCAGTCATGGCTGAAAAACGTAGTAAAAGGACTCACTGTTTCATTCGTTGCACGTAATCCGTTTATCGTATGGAAGAATATTCCAAATATCGATCCGGATTCAAACTATAACAATACAACCGGTATGGGATTGGAATATGGTTCACTCCCATCACGCAGAAGTTACGGATTCAATGTCAATCTCAAATTCTAAAGATAGTTCATTACGTAATATATTAAAGAAGAAATACAATGAAAAACTATAAATCATATTTTACCCTGATATTGGCGGCATTCACCATATTCTTTACAGCATGTAGCGATGAGTATATGGAGAATATGAATACAGATCCGTCGAAAGCCTCAACTATCGACCCCAATGCACAGCTCACCACAGCCCAGCTACAGACTTACGGCGATCTAGGAATGGTAGAAATCTACAGGAACTACCTGTATGCATTCAACCAACAACTTATGGGATGCTGGAATACAACAAACTATGGAGGCAGACATACTGTCGACAATAATGAAATGGGACGTATCTGGACTACGTTTTATACAACAGCTATCAAAAACCTGACAGATGCTCAATATCGTACAGCCGATAATACTGAAAAAGTAAATATCAATTCGGCTGTACGTATCTACAGAGTATACCTTATGTCAGTCATTACAGATATTCATGGAGATGTACCTTGCAGTGAAGCAGGCAAAGGATTCCTGGAAGAGAAATTCAACCCACGTTACGATACACAGGAAGAAATCTACAACGATTTCTTCACAGAACTCAAAACTGCCGGCAACAACATGGATGCCAGCAAAGACAAAATTACAGGTGATGTTATTTTCAACGGCGACGTAAGCAAATGGAAAAAACTTGCCAATTCATTGAGAATGAGATTTGCCATGCGTATCTCCAATGTCGCTCCTCAAAAAGCTCAGGAAGAGTTTGAGGCAGCCCTGCAAGACGAAGGCGGCATCTTCCAAAGCAATGATGACAATGCACTTATCCAATACATGGAAAAATCATTCAGTTTCGGACAAGAAGCCTATACAGACTACCGTGGAAATGCCTTGTCACAACTGTTGTTCGGTAACGATCCGGCCAATAACCCAAGCTATCTATGTTCTACTCTCTTCAATCAGTTGTATAACACAGGTGACCCTCGTACGTTTATGATCGGACGCTGCTATTACGATGGCCTGATGAGTTCTACCAGCCCCGATAACCGCATCGATCTGACAAACGAAATGCTGGAAAAAGGTATCGCTTTCCAGCCATGCGAGCCGGGAGCATTCAGCTATGATCCGTGGCCTAGTGGATATGACAGCGATATTTTGAAGGAGCTTGCAGAAACCAATCCTTCCATAAGCACAACAGTAGCTCGTGAAACAGAACCTAAACTGGCTAACAACTTTCTGAAAAGTACAAACCCCGGCGTAGTCATGACATACGCAGAAGTTGAATTTCTATTGGCCGAAGCTTCTCTCAAAGGATGGAATACAGGAAGTAAGTCTATAGACGAACTGTACAGAACAGGAGTACGTGCAGCTATCGATTTCCTGACAGAAAGCTATGGATGCGACCAGGTTTCGGATGAAACATTCGAAGATATATAAATCAAAACGGAATCGGACATACTGACGAACAGAAAAAAGAAGCCATCAATACACAGGCCTGGATCTCCACTTCACCAATCCGGCTGAATGTTGGGCAAACATACGCCGTTCTGGTTATCCGAAATTGAAATCACCTGCTGAATACGGTTTCGGACAATATCTGACCGGCGGTACTGAAATTCCAGTACGCCTTTGCTACCCGGTTCTGGAATCATCTTACAATAAAGTAAGTTACGAAGAAGCTCTAAACCGCATGGGAGGAACAGACAACTGGTACACTCCGGTATGGTGGGACAAAGATGCAACAAAATAACAATCATTTTTTAATTAGATTCAGATATGAAAAAGATATACCACATACTATTAATCATGCTTGCAATGAGCTTCGGACTCATCGCCTGCACGGAAGAAACTCCATTTTCTACAGCAACAGAAAATGACGATCCCCGAATCCTTGACCCTTTATTTCCCGACCGAGTAAACGGTGAACTGCCAGTAGTTTCAAATATCAGCCGTGATGCCAACTTCTCGATGACACTGACTGTGACTCCTGCCGACTATACAACCGTTACATGGTTTATTGACGGAGAAGAAATACAGACAGGAAAAGAAATCGACCTCGCTCTGAAAGCAGGAACTTATCATTTGAAAGTGACCGCTACAACCAGCATCGGCAAATCGACTTACCGTGAAGGACTCATTCAGGTCAATCCTTTGGCAGATGATCCCTGGGCTACCGAAATCGGCTTCGAACGCATCATTACTACTGGAGCAAAAGCACAACTTTACGGCAACAACCTTGATAAAGTAAATAGCATCGTTATCGGCGGAAAAACAGCAACCGATATCGCTTACACAGAAAACGGAGAAAACAGCTACATCGAATATGCCGTTCCGGAAGGACTGGCAGACGGAACCTATCGGATTATTCTTGTAGATAACGGTGGCAATGAATACGGAGGAAACAAAGTAACCGTTACCAGTGACGCACTCATCACAGCCGGCTCAGAACGTACTACAGCAAACAGCAAATGGGTAATGACAGGTATCAATCTCAATCAGATAGAATCGTTCACTTTCGGCGGACAGACTATTTCCAGCTTTATCCGTCAGTCGGAAACCGAGATAGCCTTTACCTGTCCTTCACTGGAAGATGGTGAATACACACTTACCGGAAGAACCACATCAGGAAAAGAAGTCATGTTCTATACCACTGCGGGGAACATCACAGAACAGACAGTAGTTGTATCTTCAGAAAGAGTTTTATGGGAAGGTCATCACTATGTATCATGGGATTTACCCGATGACAATCCGAACAAGACTTTCAACCTGATCGGAAAGGATGTATTCGCCAGCATAAAAGCAGGAGCCGTATTAAGCATATACTATTCAGTAAACTCTGCCGACGAATATCACCAGTTGCGCACCACAACAGGCTGGTGGAACGATCTGCCCGGTACTGCCGTCATCGAATTCCAAGAAGACGGAGTAAAACAAATTCAATTAACTCAGGAAGTACTGGACAAGATTCAGACAGAAGACGGTTTCCTCTGCATTGGCCACGGATATTATGTAGACAGAATAAGCGTACAATAAATCATTCTCAAAAAACACACATTATATGATACACAAGAAAATAACATCAAGTTATTTGCTTTCACAATAGCTGCCTGTTCCATACAGGCAGCTCCAGCAACAGCAATTGCCAAAGACGCAAAATTAGAGCAACAGGTGGAAGCCACTCTTTCGAAAATGACTCTGGAAGAGAAAATCGGACAAATGACCGAACTTGCCATTGATGTATTGGGAGGTTTTGTCGATGGAGAATTCCAGCTTGACGAAGCTAAACTGCGCAAGGCCATTGCAGAATATAAAGTAGGTTCATTCCTGAACGCTCCGGGGCCGGTGGCACAAGATAAAGACAAATGGCAGGAAATTATCGGAACAATCCAGTCTATGTCGATGAAAGAAATAGGAATCCCATGTATCTATGGGTTGGACCAAAACCATGGAACGACCTATACATTGGATGGCACCCTTTTCCCTCAGAACATCAATCTGGGTGCTTCGTTCAATCCCGACCTGGCATACGAAGCCGCACGTGTAACTGCATACGAAACACGTGCCAGCAACTGCCCGTGGACTTACTCTCCTACTGTAGACATGTCACGCGATCCACGCTGGTCGCGCGTATGGGAAAACTATGGTGAAGACTGTCTGGTAAATTCTATCATGGGAAGCACGGCAGTCCGTGGATTTCAGGGTGATGATCCCAATCATATACCTGCCGACCGCATTGCCACATCAGTCAAACACTACATGGGATACAGCCTGCCGCGTACAGGAAAAGACCGTACCCCCGCATATATTCCCGTATCGGAATTACGTGAAAAATGCTTCGCTCCCTTCAAAGAATGTGTTGAAGCAGGCGCTCTGACTATCATGTAAACAGCGGTTCCATCAATGGAGTTCCCGTACACTCTAATTATGAACTGCTTACCAAATGGCTGAAAGAGGATCTCGGATGGGACGGAATGCTGATTACTGACTGGGCCGACATCAACAACCTGTACACTCGCGAACGCATTGCTGCCAATAAAAAAGAAGCCATCCAGATAGCTATCAATGCCGGTATAGATATGGCCATGGAACCATACGATCTGAACTTCTGTACATTGCTGAAAGAACTGGTTGAAGAAAATAAAGTGCCGATGAGTCGCATAGACGATGCCGTACGTCGTGTCCTCCGTCTGAAGTATCGTCTTGGATCTTCGAGCAACCCAATACTCCAACCCAAGAATATCCATTGTTTGGCAGTAAAGAACATGCAGAACTGGCTCTCCGTGCAGCCGAAGAATCAGAAATTCTGTTGAAAAACCAAAACAATATTCTTCCGTTGGCTAAAGGCAAGAAACTGCTGGTTACCGGTCCGAATGCCAACTCTATGCGCTGTCTGAATGGTGGATGGAGTTACTCATGCAAGGACACCTTGCCGACAGATTTGCCGGTAAGTATAATACCATCTACGAAGCCCTATGCAACAAGTTCGGAAGCGAATATGTAACACTGGAACAAGGTGTAACTTACAAACCGGAAGGTGCTTATACAGAAGAGAATGAACCGGAAATAGAAAAAGCTGTAGCTGCCGCAAAGAATGTAGATATCATCATCGCCTGCATCGGTGAGAACTCTTACTGCGAAACTCCGGGTAATCTTTCCGACCTGGCTATCTCACCCAGCCAGCGTGAACTTGTAAAGGCACTTGCTACCACTGGAAAGCCTATTATTCTGATACTGAACGAAGGCAGACCTCGTCTGATAAACGATCTGGAACCTCTTGCCAGCGGAATTATCAATATTCTGTTGCCGGGTAACTACGGAGCAGATGCACTGGCAAATATTCTGGCAGGTGACGCTAATCCGAGTGCAAGATGCCGTACACTTATCCACGCCATCAGGCAGCACTTACTACATACGACTATCGGGTAAGCGAAGAAATGGATAAGATGGAAGGAGCTTACGACTATGATGCAGTTATCTCTGTACAATGGCCATTCGGTTACGGATTGAGCTACACCACATTTGAATATAGCAACTTGCGCGTGAATCATCCTTCATTTACAGCAACCGACGAACTTCAGTTCTCTGTAGATGTAACCAATACCGGAAAGCTCGTAGGAAAGGAAGCTGTAATGCTGTTCAGCAGCGATCTGGTTGCTTCTCTCGTTCCCGAAAACCGCAGACTGCGTGCTTTCAAAAAAAGTGGAATTACAACCAGGCGAAACACAAACCGTTACTTTAACTATCAAAGCCAGTGATCTTGCTTTTGTTGGAGCTGACGGTAAATGGATCCTTGAACAGGGTGATTTCCGTATACAAAGCGGCAATCAGACACTGAACATTACTTGCAATCAGACATACAAATGGGATTCGCCTAATAAATAATTATTGTTCTATGAAAAATGGAGCTGTATCGTATGTAACTCGCAATACAGCTCCATTCTTTTATAAAGCGACACTGCCTAAGTAATTATATGTCACTTCTCCATTCACATAAGGAAGTAAATCATTATATCCATCTATTCGAACAATATCCATATTCAATGCCTTCTTGCCATAAGCCTTATTTAAAGTTGACCAGCTAAAATCAAAATTCTGTCCCTTTGAATAAACCATTATTTTCTGTTCTGGAAGTTTTACAGGCTCCTTCTTTAAACTTAACATACACATATAAGGTAGCTACAGGCTTGTCGTAAGCAGGAACACGAGCATATTTTCTCATATCGTAAAAACCTTTGGCACGTGCTTTATCTACAGGAAGGGAAGTAAAATAAGAAGTATTAGTAAAATGGAAAGCACATTCTTCCCATAAACAATAGCCAAGTTTACTTAAATCCTTCTGTTGCTTAGTTTTTACGTCAGCACAAGAAAATCCAGACAAAGGAAAACACCCTTTATTCATATCATATTGCTGAAGTTCTGACAAACATTTCAAACGGAATACCTTCGAAAAATCAGCTTTTTCTAATTCCTGAAGAAGCTTTGCCTGATAGGTCTTACGTATTTCTTCTAAAGCGAACGGATCTGCAGATGCTTGTTCAAATTCCTCAGGAACACACAATGACGCATATCTATCTATAACCTTTTCGTCTACGGCTGTCTGATAAAGTTTCAAAGCATACACATATAAAATCGACGGAGTCAAATCTACAGCTCCTTCAACAGCCGAAGGCATATAATCGGACATTATGTTTCCACTTGTCAAGGCTCCATTCAGACTAATACAAAAATGTTTTCCTTCTCCCTCAGCCATAACAATCTGAGGCGTTTCTGGCTGTTCGTAGATACCCATAGATTCATACAGCTTTTTATCATATTCAGGGACAGAAGTAATAATCATTTTTGAACCGACAATATCTCGTTCGTATACAGGGCTCAAACTTCCTTGTCCGTCAACTGACCGCATATATAAATAACCCGAAGAAGCAGGCTTGCCGACAACAAGCGTATCTCCCTGTTTATAAGTCTTCCCGTTGCAAGCCACAATCGTTTGTTGTGCATAAATTTCTGTCATCGCCAGACTTTCGATTAAAGCCATAGCACAGCATAAATGTTTAGTTTTCATAAGTAATGTTTAAATTCAAGATTTGCAAATATAAACAAAATCCCAATAAATTCCTTTGATACAGAAAAAAACATAAAACCGGTCATTCAGATAAACAGATATACTTTACAGAGTCTATTGTAAAATGAATTTAATCACGCGCATTACAATTTGACAAAAAAATCCATAAATTCCCCATGAATACATGCGCTTATTACAAGAAGCTTCTATAATTATATAAAACAAAGTAAATCAATCAATTAACAAATCAGCAAAAACCTCTTATTTTTGTACAAAACATTTCGGAAATTGTACGATTTTAAAAAAAACATCGAGAAGAATTTGGTAAAACTACAGCAATTTTTTCCTCAAACAAGCGCAAGTTATAATCATCCCACTTCAGTACCTCTATCCGGACAATGCTTAACCTAAATCACGCGACATAAAATACAGCTATGTAAAAGCCGCAAAAGAGAACATTAAAATACAAATAATACTTAATTATTAATAAATATGCGACAATTATAAAAAATATCTGAACAATTATACTAATTTTGAAGTTTTGTAATTTATTACAACCTCAAACGAAACCATTGTATGATACAGAACAAACCCCTACTATTACGTGCTTTAGCAGGAGCTTTGATATGCATTCCAGTCTATGCGTCGGCTGGTAATGCAAGCTATTACAATGCATCTACAGAAGCTAAAGTTTTCCCGTGGAAGAAGAACAAGAAAAAAGAAACAACTGAAGAAGTCAGTAAAACCGATTTTGAAAAGATTGCCTCCGAGAGCAACCTGGTTTCTCGTGGCATGTTTAATGTATATGCCCAGGATGGCAAATATTATTTCGAAATCCCCGTGTCATTGCTTCAGCGCGACATGCTGGTTGTGAATAAGCTGCAAAGAGTGCCCTTCGAACTAAATGACGCAGGTGTAAACCGTGGTACAAACTACGAAACACAGATGATACGTTTTGAATGGAACAAGGAAGAGAAAAAAATCAGGGTGCGCCAGAGCCGTCCGTTACCGGAATCGCCCGAAAACGATGCTATCACCCGCTCGGTGCGCGATAACTTTATCTCTCCGCTCATTGCCGATTTCAAGCTGGAAGCATGCAATGCCGATTCAACCTCAGTAATCATCCAGATAAACGACATCTATGACGGATCGGAAACGAGCATCAACAATGTCTTCGACAATATCAATCTGGGGACATCTGCTGTAAAGGACTTGTCACGCATCATGTCGATCAAGGCGTTTCCTAACAACATCGTAGCCACTTCCGAACTTACCACGAAAGTACGCGAAGGTATGTCGCAGTAAATGTCACCGTAGAGGTCAGCTCCTCACTGGTATTACTGCCCGAGAAGCCGATGATGGGCCGTCTGGATGATCCGAAAGTGGGATATTTCACAAAGGACTTGCTCTATTTCAGCGATTCCCAACAGAAAACAGAAGAGAAAAAATACATTACGCGCTGGCGACTGGAACCCAAGCCGGAAAACCGTGAGGCATATCTGCGCGGAGAACTGGTAGAACCGGAAAAGCCGATTGTGTTCTACATCGAAAACTCTACCCCTTACCGCTGGCGAAAATACATCAAGCAAGGTATAGAAGACTGGCAGGTAGCTTTCGAGCGTGCCGGATTTAAAAATGCAATTATTGCCAAGGAACTGCCTGATAGCATAGCGGTGAATGCTGATGACATCAACTATTCGGTAGTGACGTATGCAGCCTCATCGAAAGCCAATGCGATGGGTCCGTCTATTCTCGACCCTCGCTCGGGAGAGATTCTGGAAGCGGACATCATGTGGTGGCATAATGTTATCTCGATGGTGCAGGAATGGATTACCGTCCAGACCGGAGCTATTGACCCGAAAGCACGAGGAACCAAACTGCCGGACGAAATGATGGGAGATGCGATCCGTTTTGTGGCCTGTCACGAGGTAGGACATTCGCTGGGGTTGCGCCACAACATGATGGGATCGTGGACTTTCCCTACTGATTCGCTCCGTTCGAAAAGCTTTACAGATAAGATGAACTCTACGGCATCGTCTATTATGGACTATGCCCGCTATAACTATGTGGCACAGCCAGGCGACGGAGTTACAGCTGTATCGCCACACATCGGTCCGTATGATATTTTTGCCATCGAATATGGTTACCGCTGGTATGGTCTGCCTACTCCGGAAGCTGAAAAAGATGTGTTATACGATTTCCTGAACAAGCATAACGGACGTCTGTATAAATACAGCGAGGCACAAGATCCGCGTTCGGCTGTCGATCCGAGAGCACAGAACGAAGATTTGGGTGACGATCCTGTCCGTTCTTCGGAACTGGGTATAGCCAACTTGAAACGTATCGTGCCTGAAATCATCAAGTGGACGACTACGGGAGAGAAAGGACAGACGTACGAGGAGGCTTCGCGCCTGTATTACGCGGTGATTACCCAGTGGAACAACTATCTGTATCATGTAATGGCAAACATCGGAGGTATTTACATAGAAAATACGACTGTAGGCGATGGAGTCAAGACATATACCTATGTAGAGAAGGAAAAGCAGGAAGCATCACTCGATTTTCTGCTGAACGAAGTTCTTTGCTACCCGCGCTGGCTGTTCGATACGGAAATTTCGACTATACCTTCCTGTTGCGTAAAAACCCGACGGGAGTAATAGAATATGCGCCAAGCCAGATTCTGAAAAATACGCAGGGATATATTTTCTGGGATCTGCTCTCGAACGACCGACTGATGCGTATGCTGGAAAACGAACTGAAGAATGGCAAAAAGGCTTTCACCGTAGTGGAAATGATGGACAAGATGCACAACTCCATTTTCGCGACCACCATCAAGGGAGGTACTCCCGATGTGATGGAGCGTAACTTGCAGAAAGGATTCCTCGACGCACTGATTACTGCTGCCGCCGAAAGTGAAGGTGTAAAAATCAACAAGCAGCTGACTGCTACCAGTGGCAATCCGTATCTGTTCCATCACACACCGTGGTGCAGTCACAATGAATTTGCTATTGAACAGGCAGAACGCATGGGAGCCAGACGTGAACTGAGTTTCTACGGCGGACAAGTAAACCGTATATCGGATGCAATCTCTGTCAAACGAGGTGAATTGTTGCGCATCAAGAAGTTGCTTGAGTCAAGACGCAACACATCGGATACGGCAGCACGCTATCATTATGACGATATGATTCTGCGTATCAATACGGCACTGGGACTAAAGGATTAAACCGTCCCTGTGCCGATGCACAAAAACAAATGCTAAACTATTTTTTACCAAATCAATAACAATCTTTTTTCAATGAAGAAATCCTTATTATTGACTTTGCTGCTCCTTGTGCACGTTTGTGCGGCATGGGCGGCCGACAAGGTGATTACCGGTAACGTAATTGCTGATGATGACAAACAGCCACTGATAGGTGTGTCTGTGTATGTTTCTGCCGACGACTTGAAGAAAGCCGGAAGCAGCCTGATGTCTTTGGGAGTTGTCACCGATATCGACGGAAACTTCTCTATTACCGTTCCTTCCGGAGTAAAGAAATTACAATTAAGCTATATTGGTTACACTACACAGCAGATTGAACTGAAATCGGGACAGACTCATTATAACGTTGCCTTACAGCCTTCGTCGACGATGCTGAACGATGTGGTTGTGACCGGTTACCAGACAGTGGAGCGTCGCAAGCTGACAGCTGCCGTTGCTAAGATTGACATTTCGGAAGGACGTATCGGTACGGTAAAAAGTATCGACCAGGCTCTTTCGGGACAAATTGCAGGTCTTTCGGCTGTTTCGACTTCTGGAGCTCCCGGATCTCCGGTAAAGATTCGTATCCGCGGTACTTCATCGCTAAACGGTACACAGGACCCGTTGTGGGTGCTCGACGGTATTCCACTGGAAGGTACTGATATCCCGAGTCTGGAGTCGCTGAAGAATATCGACGATGTACAGCAGTCTTCCATCGCCGGACTGAATCCTGCCGATATTGCTGATATCACAGTACTGAAAGATGCTGCCGCAACAGCTATTTATGGTGCACGTGCGGCCAATGGTGTGATTGTGATTACCACCAAAAACGGTAAGGCCGGAAAGACAAAAATCAACTTCAGTACGCGCCTCACGTGGTCGCCTCAACAGAATATCGACCGTCTGAACTTGCTGAATGCGTCTGAGAAGGTCGATCTGGAACTGCAACTGATGAAAAGTGATTATGCCATGAACGCCGAAAAGGGAGAAATATACCGCATCCTGAACCGCTACAATGCCATTGATGCTTTCAAGAAAGATGGCTGGGATGCACTCTCAAAGGAGGCTCAGAATGAAATCAATGCTTTACGCCTGATTAATACAGACTGGAATGATATACTGTTGCAGGACGCGTTCAGTCAGGAATATAACCTGAGTCTGTCGGGCGGTAACGAAAAGGCTACGTACTATACTTCGTTAGGGTACTCGAAAGAACAGGGAAATATTCCGAATGTATCTTCCGACCGTCTGAATCTGGTAATGAAAGCTAATTATAAAGTGAACCGGATGTTGAAATTCGGCACATCTGTTTTTGTAAACCGACGTAAGAATGGTTCATACCTGTCTACCGACGGATTTACAAATCCGATGTTCTATGCCCGCATTGCCAATCCGTACCTGACTCCATACGATAAGGATGGAAACTATGTGTACGACAGCGATATACAGAATGGAAATTCGGATCTGCTGTTCAATACGTTTGAAGAACGACAGAATACATCGAATGAAACAACCATCAATTCGCTTTCTTCCATCTTCGATGTGGAGCTTCGCTTTGACGACCGATTCAAGATTACGTCACAGGTAGGGTTGCAGCTCGACAAGACCTCGCGCGAACAGATTGCCGATCAGGAGTCTTTTGCCATGCGACTGGAACACAAAAACCATCGCTATAACGGTACGTCTTTCCTTCCTCAGAAAGGAGGGTTTCATAAGGCTTACGAAAATTCAGACTCTCAGGTAACGTGGAAAACAATGGGAACTTATCGCGATACATATGCTGATATTCATGAATTTGAAATCATGGTAGGTTCTGAACTTCGCCGTACATGGGCTACTACCCTTTATTCGGCCGGTTACGGATATGACCGCCGTACAATGACCAACCAGCCGGTAGTATTCCCCAGCGACTCGCAGGCGTTTCCTCTGCATACCAAAACGAATGTAGAAAATGCATACGTTTCGGCCTTCTCCACAATGTCGTACTCACTGCTGAACCGATATACTCTGGGAGGAAGTATCCGCTTCGATGGTTCCGACTTGTTTGGAGTTGACAAGAAATATCGTTACCTGCCACTTTACTCAGTCAGTGCACTGTGGCGTATATCGGAAGAACCGTTCACCGAAAATGCGAAATGGCTGGACAATCTGGTGATCCGTGCATCGTATGGTCTGCAAGGAAACATCGACAAGAATACTTCTCCGTATCTGCTGGGGAAATACCAATCGAATGCTACCCCTATCTTACCAGGAAATACGGAAGACATGATTGTGGTAACCTCTGCACCAAACGACAAGCTGCGCTGGGAAAAGACTCATTCGGTTAATGTCGGACTGGACTTTGCTGTATTGAATCAGGCTATCAACCTGAGTGTGGACTATTATTACCGCAAGGAGTGGATTGATAGGCATGCAGATGCTTCCGCTGGAAACGGGCTTTTCTTCGACAAACATCAACTGGGCCAGCATGACAAATAAAGGTATCGAAATAGGATTGTCTACACGCAATATCCATACCAAGTCGTTTATGTGGACTACGACTTTCAACTTTGCCTACAACCTGAATAAGGTGTTGAAAGAAGCCATACGAGAAGATGCCATTTATCCTAGCCGTGAAGGTTATCCGGCTGGAGCTATCTTTGCATTCCCTTATGCGGGTATAGATGAAAACGGACAGATGACATTCTACAACAAAGAAACCGGAAAAGTAGAATCGATGAAGGAATTTTTTAAGGTGCAGGAATTCGGTTTCGGTACATACAACCTGAGTCATGCTGAACTTCGAAACAAGTATGAGTATATAGGAACAACCGATTCGCCTTACACCGGAGGATTCAACAATACTTTTACCTACAAGGCATGGGAACTGGGTATCAACTGTATTTTCAATGCGGGAGGATATGTACGTGTACAGCCTAGCTACTCACTGACCTCGTTCGACCGCGGACAGAACACCAACCGTGATATTCTGAACCGCTGGACTCCGGAAAATCCGAATGGTACAATGCCGGCGCTGGTAGACTCTAATACAGATATGGATGCCTATTTCTTCCTCGATGGAGCTGTGAATCCGTATGCGTATTCCAGCCTGTGGGTAAAAAAACAGAACTACATGCGTATACAAAGCATTCGTCTGGGGTATGAATTACCATTCAGCCTGATACAGAAACTGGGTATCAGTCAGGCAACAGTAGCACTGGAAGGACGTAATCTGTTTGTCTTCGGATCGAGCTATCGCAATTATCTGGATCCGGAAACAATGGGTAATCCGTATGCACAGCCTATTCCGAAGTCATTTACATTCAGTCTGAATCTTAACTTTTAACTTGTAACCGACAATGAAGAAACAATATATCTGTTTATTTTTTGCCTGTCTGACTTTCTTGCTGACCGGCTGCGATAAATATCTGGATATCCAGCCTACCGGAAGTGTTATTCCGCATACGCTGGCTGAATATCGTGCCTTATGGCTGAACGCCTGTACAACGGTTCCCGCGGACCGGGGACTTGCGGGTATGGGTGCTGACGAAATGTTTGTCAGCAACAAAAACGACCAGGATAAATATGGAGCTATCGAACGTTGGGAGGGTACGACAACTTCTACCACGACCGTATCATTCGACTGGGCCAATTATTATGAAGTTTTGTTTTTTGCTAACTTCATTATCGAGCATCACGATGAAATAAACGAAGGAAGTCAGAACGAAATAGCACAGCTTACCGGAGAAGCTTATCTGATGCGTGCATATATGCATTTCATATTGGTAAATCTGCATGGACAGCCTTATACCAAACCGGGAGCTCCGGCTACAAAATCCATCCCTTTGAAACTGGATACAGATCTGGAAAAACAGCTGTTCCGCAATACAGTTAGCGAGGTATATACTTCGATTTTGGACGACTTGAAAAGTGCCGAAGCGCTGCTGAATGTGGAAAAATGGGATGACATTGCTCTCTCCTACCGTTTTACCAAAGTATGCGTTCCGGCTATCCGCTCACGCGTTTACCTCTATATGGGCGACTGGCAGAATGCTTACGCACAGGCGGAAGAGGCTCTTAAGACTAAAAATGTATTGGAAGATTTTAAGGCAGACGGATTTAAGCTGCCTAACCAATATCAGTCGGTAGAAGCTATTAATGCTTTGGAATATACCATTAACAACAATTATCAGAATGCCGTATCTGTCCTTCCTTCGTTTCTGGTAATGTATCAGGAAGGCGACCTTCGCAAGGATGCTTACTTTGCCCAGGCAGACAAGGACGGAAACCGCAAATCGAAAAAAGGAGGAAGTTCAGAATTCCGTTGTACAATACGTACAGGAGAGTTATACCTGAACAGTGCTGAGGCAGCAGCACAGTCGGACAACTTATCTGAAGCTCGCAAACGTCTGCTACAACTGATGGAGAAGCGTTATACGGCCGAAGCGTATGCTAAAAAGAAAGCATCGGTAGAAGGCCTAGGTAAGGAAGAGCTGATAAAAGAAATACTGAATGAACGTGCCAGAGAACTTGCTTTCGAAGGTCACCGCTGGTTCGATTTGCGCCGTACAACTCGCCCGCGCATCGAAAAAACATTAAACGGTCAACAGTATGTATTGGAGCAGGATGATTCACGTTATACGCTTCAGATTCCGAAAGAAGCAATAGCAGCTAATCCTAACCTGAGCAACTAATCGCAAAAAATTATCAGCTATAAGAAGAAGGGGAGCTGTCTCAAAATAAAGAGATAGGCTTACTTATCATCTATATAAAATTACAACATAAAAAAACTCCTGCTTTTAGTCCTATCATTATAATAAACAAAGGCTAAAGCAGGAGATTTTTATTTATCAGTTTTAATCTATAAGATTTTTACTTTCGCTGTTCTAGTTTGTACTGCACCCCAAAAGTTAGACACAAAACTTTTTGGGGTGTTTTTTATGAAGTACAGTTATGAACAACGGCTTATTATCGTTAGCCGGGTAAAACAAGGAGAGTTAATAGCTCATTTGTCAAAGGAGTATCATATCAATAAGACTCAGATATTGGCA
>ENA-OQBJ01000553-OQBJ01000553.1-human-gut-metagenome-genome-assembly--contig:-NODE-553-length-19243-cov-3.019826_pt1 | contig 19243 bp, 23 predicted proteins | sample MGYA00242743_ERZ504545 | MGnify/ENA primary metagenome ERZ504545 (study PRJEB26092, sample SAMD00036252) | human gut metagenome | host: Homo sapiens | study: EMG produced TPA metagenomics assembly of...
TCATATACGTCTCCCTTTATTTGTGGTATTCGAATTCCATGGCGTAAATGCGGACCGTATTGCATCCTGGATGCCGTGTTCCTGGAGGAGCTTATCGAGCTCCATATAGCGCCAAATGCGCTGGAAACGACGCAGGGACTGGTCGTCGTCGAAGTTGGTCATGGCAACCAAATTTTCAATGCGGGCGCCGGTGATGACGAAAGCCCCGTCCGTATCGCGGGTCACTTCAAAGTCCGGCTTATTCTGAGCCTTATAGACGACTTCTTCCGTCGTTTCGTCGGCTTCTTCGACGTATTCTTCAAGGAGGGTCCAGACCCGTTCTAACAGTTTATCCATGCCGTCGCCGCTTACGGCGCAGATAGGATAGACTTCGATGCCCTTGGCCGCCATGTAGTCCATGAGGCGCTCGAGGTTGTCTGAATCGTCGGTTAAGAGGTCGATCTTATTAGCCGCTACGATCTGGAGCTTGCGCGACAGTTTTTCGCTGTATTTGGCAAGTTCGGCGTTGATCTTTTCATAGTCTTCGATAGGGTCGCGGCTTCCATGCCCGATACGTCGAGGACGTGGATCAAGATCTTCGTCCGTTCGATATGGCGCAGGAAATCGTGACCGAGGCCGACGCCTTCACTGGCCCCGTCGATGAGGCCGGGAATGTCGGCCATGACGAAGCTGCGGTGATCGGGCAGATCGACGACGCGAGGATCGGGTTGAGGGTCGTAAAGTGATAGGCTGCAACTTCTGGCTGGGCTGCCGAAACCTTTCTCAGGATGCTCGATTTGCCGACGCTGGGATAGCCCAGGAGGCCGACGTCAGCCAAGACTTTCAGTTCCAGCCGCAGCCACCGTTCTTCTCCCGGTTCGCCCCGTTCGGCAAAGGTCGGCGTCCGATTGGCACTCGTTCTAAAATGCCAGTTGCCGCGACCGCCGCGGCCGCCTTTAGCGACGATGGCCTGTTGGCCGTCCCGCGACAAGTCGGCCATGATCTGGCCCGTTTCTTCATCTTTTACGATCGTTCCCAAAGGAACGGTAATCAACAAGTCTTCGGCGTTTCTGCCGTACTTATTGCTGCCTTCGCCCTTTCCGCCGGGCTTGGCCTTGAACAGGCGGCGAAAACGAAAGTCGACGAGGGTGTTGACGTTGCGGTCAGCGACGAGAACGACGTTGCCGCCCTGACCGCCGTCGCCGCCGTTCGGTCCGCCCTTGGGGACGAACTTTTCATGCCGGAAACTGCTCATGCCGTCGCCGCCCTTGCCGGACTGTACAAAAATTCTTGCTCTGTCTATAAACATAGGTCACCTCATATGAAAATACATGGGGATATAGAAAGAGACACAGCATACATATACCATGTCTCCTGTCTATCTGTCCATCAATATCAAAATTAACCGACCCTTTTCCGCTTATGATAACGGAAAGGGTACGAAAAAGTCATGAGACTCTTTACGATAAAATTTTAAATCATATTTGCCAATCTGTAAAGTCATTTTTCCTTAATAATTTCCAAGGCCTTTTCAAACTGCGTATCCGTCGGATCCGATGCGTAAGGGGTACGACGACGTCCGGTTCGATGCCGACACCGTCGATTTCACGGCCATTGGTCGTGCGATACTTGGCGACGGTCACCTTGACGGCCGACTGCTGGCTCAAGGGGAAGACCCCTTGTACGGTGCCCTTGCCGTAGGTCTTGACGCCGACGATGGGACCGAGCTGCATGTCCTGAACGGCACCAGCAATGATTTCAGAGGCGCTGGCCGAGTTTTCATTGACCAAGACGACGAGAGGAATGAGGTCATTCGTTCCTTCTGCCGTGTACTGGTCGACTTTGCCGTCCTGTTCGGTATAGGACACGATAGTGCTGTTGGGCGGGACGAAGTTGCTGGCTACGCCGACGGCCTGTTCCACGATGCCGCCGGGGTTGTCGCGAAGGTCGAGGATCATCTTCTTCATCCCCTGTTCGCGCAGCTTCGTATATTCCTTGGTAAAGTCATCGGCCGTTCCTTCACCAAAGACGGCGATGCGGATATAGCCGATGTCCGTGCCTTCAATCATCTTGCCGGCCACGGTCGGTACATGGATCTGACGGCGTTCGACGGTAAAGGTCTTATCTTCGCCGTCGCGGCGGACGACTAAGGTGACGCTGGTATTGGCCGCCCCTCGGATGCGCTTAGACACGTCTTCGAGTTTATTGCCGTCGACCGGCGTTCCATCGATAGATACCAGGATGTCGCCGCGCTGAAGTCCCGCTTCGGCAGCCGGGCTGTCGTCCATGACGCCGGCGATGAGGACGCCGTCATCAGTGGACCCGATGTAGACGCCGATGCCGGCATAGGTGCCGCTCATCTGGGCCGAAAAGTCCTTATACAGCTCGCCGCCGAGGTAGACCGAATGCTTGTCCCCCAAGGTGCTGACCATGCCGTTCAGGGCCCCGTCAAAGAGAGCACTGCGGTCGACGTTTTCCGCATAATGGCTTTCGATGATTTCCAAGGTACGGAAAAATTCAAACATGGCAGTCGCCCGGCCCGTATAGTACCAAAACATGCCGAAGACGGCCAGAATCATGACGATCATACCGCTGCAAAAGAAGGCAAGGGGCCGGCGAACTTTTTCCCAGGCCTGGCGTATAGTTTGTTTATTCATTCATATCTCCTTCTTTGGAAATCAAGGCCGCGAGAAACGGACAAGCTGCAGTAAAAACACTTATAAATAGGCTGACGGATCGACGGGGTCCCCGTTGGCACGGACTTCGAAGTGAACGTGCGGGCCTGTCGAGTTGCCCGTCGAGCCGGCATAGGCGATGACCTGGCCCTGGGAAACGGCCTGACCTTCGGAGACAGCCAGTTCCTGATTATGGCCGTAAAGGGTCGACAAGCCGTTGCCGTGGTCGATGATGACAGCATAGCCGTAACCGCTGATCCAGCCGGCTTCGACGACGACACCGCCGTCGGCTGCATGGACCGGTGTGCCGTAATCGACACCGATATCCATGCCGCTGTGATAGATTGTCGTCCCGAAGATTGGATGGGTCCGATAGCCATAGGGCGAAGTAACGACGCCGTTGACCGGCCAAATCATGCTCCGGAGCCGCTGACCGGCTGGTAGGAGTCACTGCTGCCGCCACCGCCGCCAGACGAAGCCTGAGCGGCAGCTGCTGCTGCCTGTGCCGCCCGGTCGGCTGCACGCTGGCGCAGCATTTCAGCAATGCCTGCGACGACTGCTGGTATTCGTTATAAGCCTGTTCGGCTACGGCTTTATCATTCTGAGCCTGATAGAGAATGGCCTGCTGTTCCTTGCGGCGGCTTTCGATTTCATCGCGCTTAGCCGCTGCCTGGTCGCGGAGCTGGGCCTGGCGGGCACGCTGGTTTCCAGTTCCTGCTTGGCCGTTTCAATGGCGCCCGTTCCTGACGGATGTCGGAAATCAAGGTGATATCGGCGTCGATGATACGGCGCAGTAATTCCAGGCGGTTGGAAAAGTCGCTGAAATCCTTGGCCCCGAGGACGACGTGAGATAGCTCAATTGGCCGTGCATATAGATGTCGCGGACGCGCTTGGTAAAGACACCTTCCCGCACCTTGAGCCGGGCCTGGGTCTTTTCCAGTTCAGCCTGGGTGGCGGCAATTTTTTCTTCCGTCGCCTTCAGTTCATTGGCCACGGCCTGGTAGTCGCGCTGAGCCGCTTCGAGCTGCTGCTGGATGGCATAGAGCCGATCGTTGACGCTGCCGATGACAGCTTCGGCCTGAGCCTTCTTCTCGCTTTCCTGAGCCATCCGGTTCTGAACGTCCGACAGCTGGTTCTGCAAGTCTTCGTCTTCGCCAAAGACGGCAAAGTTGGGGGTCAATAAGGCGGCGGTCACGGCCAGGATGACGTATTTTTTTAACATATTACACCTTCATATAACGTTTCAGAGAAATGGTACTGCCAATGGCCCCGATGACCATGCTGATGATCAACAGGAGCCTGCCGTGCGGTACATAAAGGGAAAGACGCTGACCATCGGTAAGAAGGCCAGGGACTGGTGAATGGCCGTAACAGCAAAGTCGTAGAACTGATAGAGGGCGATGTACGGCAATGATACCGCCGATAAAGCCAGGAACAGGCCTTCTAAGAGGAAAGGCCAGCGGATGAACCAGTTCGTCGCCCCGACGTACTTCATGATGGCGATTTCTTTGCGCCGGGCAAAGACGGTCAGGCGAATGGTATTGGAAATGATGAACAGCATGGCCAGGGTCAGGAAGACGATGAGGGCAATGCCGCCCCAACGGATGATGGTCGTGATCTGGAAGAGCTGTTCAATGATTTCCTGGCCGTAGTGGGTCCCTTCGACTTCGGGGTAATCGGCGACGATATCCGCCGTCCGCCGTACGGCTTCCGGTTCGGTAAAGGTCACTTCAAAAGAACTGGGCAAGGGGTTCTTCCCTTCCAAGGCATCGAGGATACCCGGCTGGTCTTTCATGCGTTCCTTCAAGATGTCCATGGCCTGATTCTTATCGGTAAAGGTGACCGACTTGACGTCCGGCAGGGCCTGAAGGCGATGGCTTACACTATCGATATCGGCCTGGGTCGCACCGTCTTTGAGGTAGACCGTGATTTCGACCTGGCTTTCGAGATTTTCAGCAAAATAGTCGAGATTGGCCACGAGGGTCATGAAGATGCCCAGGATGAACAAGGATAAGGCGACCGTGGCAATGGAGGCCACCGACATAAAGCGGTTGCGCCAAAACGATTGGAAAGCAGCGACGGTGTAGTAATGCATGGTTCTAATTTTCATCGTCGTATCCTCCTCGCTGTTCGTCACGGACGACCTTGCCGTCATCCAATTCGATGACGCGTTTATTCATCATGTCGACTAAGGTCTTGTCATGGGTTACCATGAGGACCGTCGTTCCCATGTGGTTGATTTTCTTAAAGACTTCGACAATATCCTCGGACGTATCGGGGTCGAGGTTCCCTGTCGGTTCGTCGGCAATGAGTAAGAGCGGCCGATTGACGATAGCTCTGGCAATGGCTACGCGCTGCTGTTCCCCACCGCTGAGATTCTTGGGCAGGGCGTCGGCTTTCCCAATGAGGCCGACGAGGTCGAGGACTTCGCGGACGCGGCGGCGAATGACCCGGCGCGGCGCTTCGATGACTTCCATGCAAAGGCCACATTTTCCTGAGCCGTCTTATTGGGCAGGAGGCGGAAGTCCTGGAAGACGATCCCCATTTTGCGGCGCAGGTAGGGCACGCTCTTTTTGGCCAAACGGTTGACTTCGATCCCGTTGACCAGGACCGAACCTTTCGTCGGCAGTTCTTCGTGGGACAAGAGGCGGATCAGCGTCGACTTGCCGGCACCGCTGGCACCGACGACGAAGACGAATTCGCCCTTTCCGATATGAAGGGACACCTGGTCGAGGGCAATGGAGCCATTGTCGTAGACCTTGGATACATTTTTAAATTCAATCATAGAGACCTCCGATGCTGTTCGAGTCGTTTGCGGACGCCGTCCCGCCCTTCTAAGATGCGCAGGGCCAGGTAGGCATTTCGCAGGGACTGGCGGCGCAGATGGTTGAGGCGGGCCTTGATGGCCGGCTCGAGTCCCCCCTGGGCCAGCTGTTGACTGACGCGGGAGGCTAAGGCTTCTGCCGTCACCGATTCCGTCGTCCCGCAGACCGATCGCCGATGAGATGGATAAAGCTGTCGATTTTCGGGTCATAGGAAATGGCTGTCGCCGGCGTTTCCATGAGGGCCGAAAAGATGAGGGCGTGAAGGCGGTTGGCCACGACGGCATCCATGCAGCCCATGAGGGACATGAATTCTACCGTCGAATAGCGGTCGTCGAGGACGATGGCCCTCGTCTTCATGCGATCGGCAATATCGCGGCCGGCGGCGACGTCTTCCGGATGCTGCATGGGAATGAAGATGATGTCCACGTCTTCCCGCTGCTGCAACGTATCGGCCGCCTGGGCAATGGCGTCTTTATAGGCTGATGGCCCTGCCAGTTGCGGACGGCAATGCCGACGCGCCGGCGGCTGCCGGTAATTCCCTTTTGCTCCAGAATCTGAAGGCCGATGGCTTATCGACGGGATGCATGGACAAGACGGCGTCGGCCGTCACGTGAATCGGCGGACGGGTCACGCCCATGTCCATGAGCTCTGCCTTCGAATCGCGGTCGCGGACGCCGATGACGGAAACGCGCTGCAGTACTTTCTGCACGGCTTCCCGGGCCTTGATGCCGCGGACGGGACCGATGCCCTGAGCGTAGAGCATGACCGGCTTTTTAAAGAACAAGGCGATCTTCATGATCCACAAGTAGTAATAGAGGCTGCGGGCGCTGGTCACGTCCTGAAGCAGGCTTCCTCCGCCGCTTATAAGAATATCACAGCGGCGAATGGCCGCTGCGATAGCAAAGAAATTCAGGCGATGAACAGCCTGTACCTTATGATTTTCCCGTGTCATGCGGCAGTTGCCGGTAATGACCGTAATCGCCACATCGGGAATGATGTCTTTTAACGAGCCGACGATGGCCGCCAACATGGCTTCGTCGCCGGCATTGGCAAAGCGTAATAGCCGGAAATGACGACCCTAGTCACGATGGTCCACCTGCTTTCCCAGCCACGTCGTGACGTAGCGGACGACGGCAATGGCGATGATCAGGGCAATGCCGATGACCATCCCCGTTACCCAGCCGTTGATGCCGCGAATAAAGGACATGAGGAAAGGCGTCCGGATATGGGCAAAGGTTTCCACCATGGAGCCGACGCCGATAGCGGCGGCGATGACCAGGAAGAAGTGCAGCAGCTGCGGCCATTTACGGTACAAAGCAGCTACCATGAGATAAAAGCTCGGATGACCGATGAGAAATTCCTTTTCCCGCGGCCGAGCATACATAACATTTTCTAAGAAGCGGCGCATGGCGATTCAATCCCCGGTACGGGAACACCCGACGTATGACCGCTGCGGCCGACGAAGACGACGCCGACTAAGGCAATGACGGCCAGGAGCAGGATGGTGCCCATCTTAATGGGGATATTGAGAAAGTCTTTGGCAAAGACCTTGAGATCCTGCGGCGAGGCGATGGACTGCCCCATGAGGGGGAACCGGCGCAAGTAGCCGATGGCGACCAATAAGAGCGGCAGGATGAAGGTCAGTTTGACGCCGCGGTAAAAATCAAATTCCATGAAGAAGCGGATGTTGCCCAGCATGGCGGCGATATAGAGACCGCCGATCATGGAGACAGCCACGGCAAAGAGGAGTCCCAGCGTGCCGTCGCGGATGACCCGGCCGTAGCCGAGTTTTCCCGTGAGCTTCTTCTTTTTCCAGTGATCGAGGGACAACAGGATGGCTGCCGTCGGCGCTGCCGAGGCGCACCCGATGGCCCAGGTCTGGAGGAACAAGGCCCCTTTGGCCACGAAGGCGCCGATGACGCGACGATGATGCCAAGGGCCATGAGGATATAATTCTGCCGGTCCTTCAAGGGAACGAGCAGGTTGAGGACGAAGACGAATCCGCAGGCCGCTGCCGCTGCTACGACGGCCAGGAGCAGGCGGTTCGGATAGTAGCTTCCATAATCGAAGCCCGGCCCAGGGTATAGCCGCGTTCAGTCAGCTTATCCGACACCATCTTGATGTAGGAGAAGTTGGTCTGGGTCAGGTTCATCCCGTGGAGCGGTTTCTTATACAAGGGGTAGAGATTGACCCGGACGTTTCGTTCGAGGTCGCTGATGTAAAAGCGCATGGCTGCTTCTTCCGGCGTAATCTTATCCAGTTCTTCTTTGGCCATGGCATAGACCCGGGCTGTCCGATAATGAACGAGACCCGACAAGTCGTACATGCCGTCCTGCTGGTTGTACTGCAGCTGGTCGACAGATTCGATCATGTAGAAAGGAATGTCGCGGCGATTTAAATTGTCAGCCGTATAGTCGAGCATATCCTTGCGTTCGCCGGCTACCGGCGTGTAGCCCAGGACTTCTTTTCCGACGAACATGATACCCGTTACGTCTTTAATCTGGTCGGCCCGTTCAAAGAAATGGTCGACATCGGCTTTCGTCGGGTTGCTGTAATTCGTCGGCCGCAGGATGACATAGAAACCGTGGTCGCTGATGATCTTGGCATCGGCGCTCATGATGCCCAGGTTGACGTCGCCGAGACCGGGCATGACGCCCTTGATGCCGGCAATGCGGTAGGCACCGTTGGACATGACCTTGACCTTATCGTTGCCGAGGCGGACGGCAAGGTCGGACACGACTTCATCAAAATAGAGGTCCTTTTCGCCCTGAGGTTTGCCGATAAGGTAGTAGTCATAGGACTTATCGGTAATACCGAACTGGGGATAATAAAGATCAGCCCCCAATTTCGTAACCAGCGACAGTTCCCCGCGCTGGGTCAGCTTGTTGAGCGTCGTATCATAAATGGTAAAGCTCGTAACTCCGGCATCGCGGGCCATCTGCAGGGCAGTGTCCAAATCGTAACCGTCATTACGGGCCATCAAGACGACGGCATCAAAGTCCATCGCCTGTTCAATTGTCGTCGACTGATTTTCTACGGCATTGCGCTGTATGCACAGGCCGATTGCGTGATGAGACCGATGAACACGATCAGCATCATGACCCGCATACTGCGTTTATTTATGTTTGTCATTCTCTTCACCTTATCTATGAATTGCTCACCTGGCCGTGAATGGTCAACAGACCGTCGTGGAGGACGACGCGATCAGGCTGGATTCCCAAGGGGAAATCCGTAAAATCGTAAATCTCTGCACTGGCCAGCTTGGTCGAGCTGACCTGCATGCCCAGCCCTTCGACGGTCACCGCCTCGGGGATGAACATCAATTTAGTACCCTTCATGCCAAAATGGCCGCGGACGTCAGCCCGGGCCGATACGAGTCCGCCGAGCTTGACCTTGCCCTGAACGCGGACCGAGTCGCCTTCAAAGGTAACGCTCGGATCGCTCAGGCCGTCGATTTTCTTGACCAGATAGGCCTCTAAGTCTTCGCGGCGAATGGACGCCGTCATATCCCCGCTGTCGACGCGGTCACCCGCAGTTCCTGATAGACCAGGCCTGGAGGGGCTGGAAGTGAACACCATAGAGGTTACTGTCAAAATTGGCGAACTTCAAATCGCCGGCCATAAAATTCGTGGCATGAACGGTAACCGCGTCGATATCGCCGAGAAAAATCTTGGCTCCCGGCGATGCCTGGACGCGGACGTCATCGTTTTGCAAATTAAATTTAGTAGACAACGCCTGTGACAGACCGACTTCGGCCAGTTGCGGCGCAAAAGAGTTGGCGCCGACCAAAAAGACCGCAGCCAGGACACAGACAATGATCCATCTCTTCATTTAAGGCTCCTGCTTCGATAACTTCTTTTCCTTAGCCTGTTGTAAATAGCCTTCGATAAAGATATCGAGGTCGCCGTCCATGACGGCTTGGATATTCCCCGTTTCGACGTTGGTCCGATGATCCTTGACCAGGTTGTAGGGTGGAATACGTAGGACCGAATCTGGCTCCCCCATTCGATTGCCTGGTGGACGCCGCCGATTTCGGCCTTCAGTTTTTCCTGTTTTTCCTGTTCTAATTCAAAGAGCTTAGCCCGTAAGTATTTCAGGCACATTTCCTTATTCTGGAGCTGGGACCGTTCATTCTGACACTGGACGACGATGCCCGTCGGAATGTGGGTCATGCGGACGGCGGAACTCGTCTTGTTGACGTGCTGGCCGCCGGCACCGGAGGCTCTAAAGTAGTCGACGCGGACGTCGTCCATATTGATTTCGACTTCTACGTCGTCAGGCAGTTCCGGCATGACATCGACGGCCGTAAAGGACGTATGGCGGCGGGCGGCGGCGTCAAAAGGAGAAATGCGGACCAGGCGGTGAACGCCTTTTTCCGATTTCAAATAGCCGTAAGCATAGTCGCCTTCGACGCGGAAGGCTGCACTCTTGATGCCCGCTTCGTCGCCGGGCTGCATGTCGAGGACAGTCAGTTTATAACCGTTCCGTTCGGCCCAGCGGGTATACATGCGAATCAGCATCTGCGCCCAGTCCTGGGCTTCCGTTCCGCCGGCACCGGCGTGGAAGGTAATGAGGGCGTTGCAGTTGTCGTACTCGCCGGACAACAGCAAGAGGACTTCCCGCTTTTCAATGTCCCGCAAGAGGTCGTTGTACTGCTTTTCGATGTCGGCGGCAAAGGAGGCGTCGCCGTCTTCCATGGCCATGTCGAGGTAGTCGATGAGGTCATCGGCTTTGCGGACCAGCGTTTCGTGGCCTTCGACTTCGGTCTTGAGCAGGGTCGCTTCCTGAGAAATCTGCTTGGCCTTGTCCGGGTCGTTCCAGAATGAAGATCACTCATCTGGATATCCAAATCCATGATCCGTTCTTTTTTCCGAGGTAAGTTAAAGTGAATCCCCGATTTCTTGTATTCTTTGTTTTAAATCTTCCAGCGGTTTACGCATTTCATCCAGTAACACAATTAATCACCAACTTTTCAGTTAAATATCGTTTATCGGCCGGGTAAGCCTGGGCCTTCGGTTTATTTCTGTTCTTCATCGCGCTGAATGTCTTCGGCGCTGACGGGTTTGCTTTCTTCGTGGACTTCATGAGCGCCCTGCAGGTGGTCTTCGGCCTGAGGTACGGGCTTGCTGTACGTAACCTGAATGTGGTACAGGAAGGTAATGACCGTCCGCTTGATCGATTCGACCATTTCCGAGAACATTTCGTAGGCTTCGAATTTGTATTCGACCAAGGGGTTCTTCTGACCGTAAGCGCGGAGGTTGATCCTTCTTTTAAGGCATCCATGCGTCGAGGTGATCCATCCACTTGCTGTCGACGACGCGGAGCATGACGGCCTTTTCCAGTTCCTTCATGGTCTGTTCGCCAAATTCGTTGAACCGTTCTTCATAGAGATCGACAGCGATTTTCTTCAATTTTTCCTGAACTTCGACACGGCTCATATTTTCCAGTTCTTCGACGGTGACGGCGTGCTTCGGTACGAAGTACTGCTGCATCTGGCCAAGAGGCCGGCAAAGTCCCATTCTTCCGGATACAGTTTTTCATCGGCATACTTGTCGAGTTCCGACAGAATGATGTCGTCGACCATGCCCATGATCGTATCCTTGAGGTCGTCGGCGGTCAGGACCTGGCGGCGCTGGTTGTACAATACTTCACGCTGCTGGTTCATGACGTCGTCGTATTCAAGGACGTATTTACGGATTTCAAAGTTGTGGCTTTCGACTTTCTTCTGAGCCTTTTCAATGGACCGGGTAATCATGTTGGCCGTAATCGGTTCGTCTTCATCCATGCCCAGCTTATCCATGAAGCGGGAAATGTTTTCCGAGCCGAAGATACGCATCAAGTCGTCTTCCAGGGACAGGAAGAACTGCGTCGTCCCCGGGTCGCCCTGACGGGCCGCACGACCGCGCAGCTGATTGTCGATACGACGGCTTTCGTGGCGTTCCGTACCGATGATCATCAGGCCGCCGAGGTCGGCAACACCTTCGCCGAGCTTGATATCCGTGCCGCGGCCGGCCATGTTGGTAGCAATGGTGACCATGTCGCGCTGACCGGCGTTCTTGATGATTTCAGCTTCTTTTTCATGGTACTTGGCGTTCAGCACGTTGTGAACGATATTTTCTTTATTGAGGAGCTGACTTAAGATTTCCGACTGATTGATCGACGTCGTACCGACCAGGATCGGCTGGCCCGTGGCATGGCGCTTGATGACTTCCCGCACGACGGCGCGGTACTTGGCGTTCTTGGTCTTATAGATGACATCGGGCAAGTCCTTACGGATGGCCGGTTTATTGGTCGGAATGACGTAGACGTCGAGCTTATAAATCTTATTGAATTCGTCTTCTTCCGTCTTAGCCGTACCGGTCATGCCGGCCAGCTTGTCGTACATACGGAAGTAGTTCTGGAAGGTAATCGTAGCCAAAGTCTTGCTTTCGCCCTGGACCTTGACGGCTTCCTTAGCTTCAATGGACTGATGCAGGCCATCGCTGTAACGGCGGCCGAACATGAGACGGCCCGTAAATTCGTCGACGATGACGATTTCGCCGTTTTTAACGACGTAGTCCTTGTCGCGGTGCATCATGAAGCGAGCCCGCAGGGCCTGGATGACCAGGTGGTTCAAATCGAGGTGTTCGTTGTCGAACATGTTGCTGATGCCGAGCATCTTTTCGACTTTGGCGACACCGGAATCGGTCGGGGCGATGGTCTTCTGCTTTTCATCCATCGTGTAGTCTTCTTTATCGAAGTGCTTGACGATGGCAGCCAGGGTGCTGTACAATTCGGTCGATTTTTCACCGGGCCCGGAAATGATCAGCGGCGTCCGCGCTTCGTCGATGAGGATCGAGTCCACTTCGTCGACGATACAGTAGTTCAGCGGCCGCTGTACCATCTGGTCGGCACTGATAACCATGTTGTCACGCAGGTAGTCGAAACCAAATTCGTTGTTCGTCCCATAGGTAACGTCGGCGTTGTAAGCCCGGCGGCGCTGTTCATAGGTCAGGTCGTGGACGATGAGGCCGACGGAAAGGCCGAGGAACTTATAGATACGGCCCATGTCTTCACTGTCACGGGTAGCCAGGTAGTCATTGACGGTGACGACGTGGACGCCCTTACCGGTCAAGGCATTGAGGTATACCGGAAGAGAAGCGACCAAGGTCTTCCCTTCACCAGTACGCATTTCGGCGATATCCCCGCGATGGAGGACGATACCGCCCAGGATTTGGACGTCAAAATGACGCATCCCCGTTACCCGACGGGATGCTTCACGAACGACGGCAAAGGCTTCGGCAGAATATCATCCAGCGTTTCACCGGCTGCAGACGATTTTTGAATTCAAAGGTCTTTTCCTGCAGCGACGAATCGCTCAATCCGGCTAATTTCGGCTCCAGATCATTGATGCGGCGAACGATGGGCCACATCTTCTTCAGTTCATGCTCCGTATTATTTCCGAGCAGTCTTTGTATGAGTTTATTTAACACCTATCCGAGACCTCCAATTTACAAAATCTGCAATCTACTCTGTTATATCATATCAATTATACATTATACCCCGTGAGCGTCATACTTTGCAATAGATGGAAGGAAATTAGGCAGTTCCGCCGTTTTTCCGGTTTCCGAGCCTTTCAGGCTGGCATTTCATCTATTTTTATCAAATTTTTTTGTCGTATTTTTGTCGTCTGTTGTCAATACGCAAGTACAAGGCAAGCCTCTATCGCCAAAATAAGTCCGCTCACTGCGGATTTCCGCTTTCGTTCAGTCAGGCCTTTTTCGGACTGTCCGCTTCAATCTTTCCCCCATTATAGTAAAAAAAGGCCGGTCATCAACCGTTCCCAAAAAGAGGAGCTCTATTTATATCATCTTATATAGTGACTTTTACACGCTAAGACCTTTCCCGTTCTTCATCGGCCTCTTCAAAAGAAATCACCCTTTCCCTCTTGACAAATTCTATACAAGGCCGCATGAATATGCTAAAATAGGTTTATTCTTTATGTATTCTTTATAATATAGCTATAAATTGAAAGGGGTTTTCACCATTATGATGCAGTACAATGTGTCCATCGCAGCCGCCTTCATCCTCTACCTCGGGGCTATGCTGGCGATTGGCATTTATTATTCCCGCTCCCAACAGCGTCTGAGCGACTATATCCTCGGCGGCCGCAGCCTGGGCCCGTGGATCACTTCCATGAGCGCTGAAGCGTCCGACATGAGCGGCTGGATGCTCATGGGCGTGCCCGGTTTCGCCTACTCGACGGGTATTTCGGCGTCGTGGATTGCCATCGGCATCGCCATCGGCACCTACCTCAACTGGCATTTTGTCTCCCAGCGCCTGCGCAACTATACGGAAGTGGCCAACAATAGCCTGACCATGCCCGATTACTTAAAGAACCGCTTCCACGATGACCAGAATCTCATCCGCATCATTTCTGCCGTCTTCATCTTAGTATTCTTCCTCATCTATACGTCGTCGGGCTTCGTCTCCGGCGGCAAGCTCTTTGAATCGGTCTTCGGCATGGATTACTTCTCGGCCCTCCTCCTCAGCGCTGGCGTCGTCGTCGTCTACACCTTCCTGGGCGGCTTCATGGCCGTCTGCTGGACCGACTTCATTCAGGCTGCATGATGTTCCTGGCCATCGTCCTGGTCCCCGTCGTCGGCATGATCGCCTTTGGCGGCGGCGAAGCCGTCATGACCCGTCTGGCCGACACGGCACCGAACCTCCTCGACATGGTGCCCGATACGTCGACGACAGGCATCATCGGCATCATCTCGCGCTTGCCTGGGGCGTCGGCTACTTCGGCCAGCCCCACATCCTGGTCCGCTTCATGCCATCGGTGATCCGGCTGAATTAAAGAAATCGAAGCACATCGCCATGACCTGGGTCGTCATCTCCCTGGCTGCCGCCGTCTTGGTCGGCCTGGTCGGCAAAGTCGTCGTCACCACGCCCCTTACCGGTGCCGATTCGGAAAAGGTCTTCTTAGTCATGAGCGGTCAGCTCTTCCCGCCCTTTGCCACAGGTCTCATCTTATCGGCCGTTTTGGCCGCCGTCATGAGTACGGCCTCGTCCCAGCTCCTGGTTACGGCATCGGCCATTTCCAAAGACTTCTACCACACCTTCGTCCGCAAGAACGCCAGCGACAGAGAACTCATCTACGTCAGCCGTCTGACAGTCCTCATCGTCTCGGCCTGGCCATCGTCATGGCCCTCAATCCGGACAGCTACATCCTGACCATGGTCTCCTACGCCTGGGCTGGTTTCGGTGCCGCCTTCGGCCCGACAATCCTCCTCTCCCTGTATTGGAAGAAGATGACCAAAAATGGGGCCCTGGCCGGCATCATCGTCGGCGGTCTGACAGTCCTCATTTGGAAGCAGTTCAACTGGTTCGGCCTCTATGAAATCGTACCGGGCTTCCTCTTCTCCCTGGCCGCCATCTACCTCGTCAGCACGTTCGAAGGCGGAGCCAGTCAGGAAATCCAGGACGAATTCGATCAGGCCATCCATCACGCGCCCAAGATCAGCGTCCTCCACAGCGAAGACAACTAATATCGTCGAAAATCGCATCACCTTGGCATAACCCCTGTTTTCAGACAGCCAAATACAAATGCAGCCATCCCCATGGATGACTGCATTTTTTATGCTCGGCAGCAACTATTGATCGCTGTCCGGATTAGGTACTTGTAACAGGCCTGACACGCCTTGGCTCAGCAGTTTATTGGTAATCTCAATGACTTCTTCAAGGGAAATCTTTTTCCCGCCTTCGACCCATTGACGATACATCGACAGTCCCGTAGCATGGATGAACGTCGTAAACAGTTCCTGTTCACCGGGGCTCAATTGTTGAAAAGCCGGAGCCGTCCCCCAACTCTTGGCAATATATTCTTCCACTAAGTGACTGCTCAGATGCTGATACGATACGGAGCAGAGAATCTTTTCATACAGCGGTCCCTGATGGACAGCATAATGAAAAAAGGCAGCGTTGATCTTATCCAGATCCTCCGGCAACCGATAATCGGCAAGGATGTCGACATAGCCCTTAGAAAATTCACTGAGGATTTCTTCCAATAAGGCATCGACACTATCATAGTAGCGATAAAAAGTCTTTTTATTAATCACAGCCTGACGGCAAAGTGCCGTAACGGTAATCTTCCGATAATCCTCCTTTAAGAGCATGACCGAAAAGGCCGTCCGAATCGACTGAATCGTCTTTTGTACACGCAGGTCTTCATGACCGCTTAATTTCATTTTTTCTTAGCCTCCTTTCTGGCTTTCCCTTATTGTACCATTTTTTCTTTACTTTTTCGCTACTCTATTTATATAAGTGTGGCATAAGTCCCATGCAGTCCAATATTATTCAGTATAGAAAACGCGGCAGCGTTCTGCCTAAGACGAAGCACGGCCCCCAACCATTTGCGGTTGAGGGCCGTTTTTCATTCATCTGTTATTTATCTTCGGTGAGAGGTCTCGAGACCTTAGTATTCCGGTTCGATGAGGCCGTATTTCCCGTGTTTCCGTTTGTAAACGACGCTGATGGTATCGGTCTTGGAATTGAGGAATACGAAGAAGTCGTGGCCGACGAGGTTCATCTGCAAGATAGCTTCTTCGACGTCCATGGGACGAGCGGCAAATTTCTTGACACGAGCGACTTCAAAAGGTTCTTCCGGTACAGCCGGGCCTTCGATGAGGGCAGCGTTGAAGGTACCTTTCTTCATGCGGCGGGCGATTCTCGTCTTGTATTTATGAATCTGGCGGACCAGCTTATCGTAGACTAAGTCGATAGCAGCATACATGTCGTCGTTGCCTTCGACACCACGAAGGACGACGCCGTCTACTTTCAATGTGATTTCAGCGACTTTACGATCTTTTTCTACAGAAAGCAGGGCCTGGACATTGACTTCGTTATCAAAGTATTTCGTGACTTTCTTTTCCTGTTTTTCAACGTGATCTTTCAAGGCCGGCGTAATTTCTAAATTCTTACCTCTAACGATGGTTGCCATAAAACATCCCTTCCTTTCTTGGAGAGAGCCTGTGTGGAAAATGGATGGTGCCTCACTTCCATTCAGCCTCCCTTATACTTATAGTATTCAACAAGGAAAGGCGAAATCCTTCTCAAAAAACAGAAAAACTTTACATTCCTTTGAAAAAGTTCCAGATGTCTCGGCATGGTCTCCTACCCGGACCTGAAAAAGGGCGCAAAAAGGCCCTGTCCGAAGACAGAGCCTTTTGATTGTGAAACGAATATCGGTATTCTAAAGATTAGAATACGAATACGAACTGAGCACGCGTTTCTTCTTCAGGATCCTTGGTGCTGTTATCCTTCGAGCTAGATGCGAAGGACTGCATTACCTGGAACTGAGCGTTCTTAGCGAAGGTGTAGTCGATACCAGCGCCCCAAGATTTAACGTTGTTCATGAGGCTATCGTTTCTCCAGCTGTTCGTGGAGCCGAGGAAGTTGCCATCAGCATCAGCGAAGCCGTTGTCAGCGTTGAGGTATTCAACCCAGATATCCCAGGACTTCGGAGTAGCGAAGTTAGCGGAACCGTAGGTCAATTTGCCAACCCAGATTGCCGGATCGTCGCTGCCGTTGGTGCTGCTGTATTTTTCGTAGTTAGCCAAAGCGTTCCAGTCGCTGCCGAGGTTGATGCTTGCATAAGCGCCCCATGCATCGTCAAATTTGAAGAAATCGTCGCTATGGCTGCCGCCAGCACGGTTGAAGTTGTTGTAGTAACCGCCGATGGAGGAACCGTTGCCGAAGAAGCCTTCTACAACGCCATAAGCCGTCTTAACACCATCAATACCATCTTTGATGGTATCGCTGGTATTAGCTTTACCAGCTACGTCACTCTTCTTGAATTTACCATAGCCGCCGGTCAAAGCGAAGCTGTCGCTCTTGTACTGCAACTGAGCGCCATCGAAGACGTCGCCATAGAAGAAGCCGTAAGAGTTGTCGCCGCCCATCTGGTAGTTATAACGGCCAGCCGTTACAGTCCAGTCTTTGCCGAGCTGGTATTCAACGTTAGCGCGGTCAGTGTAGGTAGAATCGTTTTCGTTAGCCGGGCCATTGTCAGCGAAGGAATGAGCGGATTCGATACCGTAAGTAACCTTCGTGCGGTCGTTAACCTGTGCATTAGCACGGAGGCGAACACGATAATCCCAAGAATTGTCGTTGTCGTTGCTGTCTTTCTGGTAACGATAACGAACACGAGCGTCACCCGTCAATTTAACGTTGCCAACGCGGTTTTCCAAAGCGCTTACGCGAACGCCGAGGTTGTTGAGTTCGTCAGCGAATTCATCAGCCAATTTGTTGATGAGGGCGCGCTGTTCAACAGAAGCTTTGTCCATGTGAGCCATAGCTTTTGCGACCATTTCAGCGGCTTCGTAACGAGTGATGTTACGCTGGCCCTGGAAATGTTCACCGTCAACACCCTGGATGATGCCGGCGTCAGCCAATTCTACGACGGATTTGTAAGCCCAGCTGTCGGACGGAACGTCGACGAAGGGGTTAGCTGCGAATGCGCACGTTGCGCCAACAGCCATAGTTGCTACGAGAGCTGCTAATACTTTGGATTTCATGAAAATTACCTCTTTTCCGTAAAAAATAAGTTTCTTTTCGTCTTACTTCGTTACAGTCGAGATGAAAGAAAGGTAATTTTCAAGGTTCATTGGCGAGTTGTCCTAGTTTCCTCTCTTTTACTGCCTTGAAATATAACCATTTCACAATCTCTGTCACCTGGTGCCACCTGCATAAGCACTACACCAGTTGGTTTGCATTATACTCGGTTTGCATCGTTTTGTCAAAACTCGTTCAATTTTGATAATCTTTCCTATTACTATAAATGGCACAACCATGCCGTTTACGCCGTGTATACAAAATCAGCAAAATTATTTTTGAACCATAGAAAATCCACATATTTACTGGGGTTTATGCACTTTTTTCAGAAAATTTTTACCAAATCTTTTTTTACCCTTCGATTCCAGCCGAATCCCTTTGATATTTTCCGTACAATGAGGCCTGTTTCTCCCTTCTTTTAGGCATAAAAACCCAGCAAATTGTAAAGGGCAGGAAAAATGACAACCTAATTCATCGGCCGTGAATAAAATTACTTTTCTACTTTTTTCATGGGCAAAAACTTACAAAAACACGGAAAAATATCCTTGACAGGAAAAATTTGCCCAAATCACGTACTCCCATGTCGGGTTACACAGACGACAATCCGGCCGATGGGAAATCGATCACACGAAAGAACGAGGATATTTTATCATCCCGGATTTCCTTCCGGATTCATGGACCACATCCCTTTCAAAAATATCTTTCCAATCTACAATACGTATTTTTCATCATCGAAAAATTTACTTATTAACTTCGTATCATACAATCTATTTTTCAAAAATTATTAAGGTCTAAAAACACTATAACATAATCTTCGCTCAATCATCTGTTTTTAAATATATGTACATCTGTACGATACAAAAAGACAATTTTTATTTTTCCTTCCCCCATCTCTTTTTCTTGTCTTTTTTATCGCTCCTCTTTTTCTTTCTTGTCTATTTTCTTATCTATTTATAATCTCCTCTCTTCTTTATCTCTTCTTTATCTCTTCTTTTCTTATCTCTCTATGTAACGCGTTACAGTTCTCATAGGGCATCTCTATAAACGGCATGGATAAGCCACAGCGAAAAAGAGAAAGTGTATTATTACGGCTTCAAAAGAGCGTAAAATCACGACAAAAGAGGCTGCTATTCGAGAACCTACTCTCTCATAACAGCCTCTTAATATATA
>ENA-OQBJ01000556-OQBJ01000556.1-human-gut-metagenome-genome-assembly--contig:-NODE-556-length-19125-cov-2.140173_pt1 | contig 19125 bp, 32 predicted proteins | sample MGYA00242743_ERZ504545 | MGnify/ENA primary metagenome ERZ504545 (study PRJEB26092, sample SAMD00036252) | human gut metagenome | host: Homo sapiens | study: EMG produced TPA metagenomics assembly of...
CAGAAGAAAAAGTCTATTAATTTCTTTCGGAATTTGATAAACTATAAGATGAGATTGTCGATTAGAAAACAGTGGAACATTTCATTATCAGACAGAAAATGCTGATGTGTCTGCGCTCAGAAAGGAAAGATGAAATATGACTTCAGCGATTAGTATAGGAAAGCAGGATTTTGCTTCCCTTCGAGAAAATCATTATTTTTATGTTGATAAAACCGATTTTATCAGACAATGGTGGGAAAGTGGAGATGACATTACGCTGATCACACGTCCGAGAAGATTTGGCAAAACATTGAATATGAGCATGCTGAATTGTTTCTTTTCCAGACAGTATGCAGAAAAAGGTACCATCTTTGAAGGGCTTTCCATCTGGAAACAGGAAAAATACCGCAGACTGCAGGGAACTTATCCGGTGATTTTTCTGAGCTTTGCGGACGTAAAACAGAATAACTATCAGGATGCAGTGCAGAAGATAAAAAAATATTATTGTAGATGCTTATCGCCAACATCGGTATTTGGAGCAGGAAGAATGCTTTACGCAAAATGAGAAACAGCAGATGCATGGAAATTACAGAAAAAATGAGTGATGTGACAGCACAGGATGCATTAAAAAATCTTTCCAGTTATTTGAATCTTTTATATGGAAAAAAAGTTTTGATCTTTCTGGATGAATATGACACGCCCATGCAGGAAGCCTATATTCATGGATACTGGGATGAATTTGTAGGATTTATGAGAAGCCTTTTCAATGCGACATTCAAAACAAATCCATATCTGGAACGCGCTGTGATGACTGGAATTACCCGTATTTCCAAAGAATCTGTTTTTTCGGACCTCAATAATCTGACGGTTATTACAACAACATCGGATGCCTATGCAGACTGTTTTGGTTTTACAGAAGAAGAGGTATTTCAATCATTAGATCAATTTGGAATGCCGGAAAAGAAAGATCTGGTAAAGCAATGGTATGACGGATTTTGCTTTGGCACGCATCGTGATATTTACAATCCGTGGTCTATTACAAATTATCTGAAAGAGAAAAAACTGCGGCCCTACTGGGCAGCTACAAGTTCCAATGGATTGATCAGCAAACTCCTGCAGTCGGCATCGGTAAATATGAAGGAAGAACTGGAAAAACTGATCAACAGACAACAAATTGTAGTTAATTTTGATGAGCAGATTATATTTGGACAATTAGAACAGGATGAAAGTGCGGTATGGAGTCTGTTGGTGGCAAGCGGTTATCTGAAAGTGGAGGAGATTGAATACAGAGGACTGACGCTGGAGCGTGGTATTCTCTTTCCATCACAAATCTGGAGACTGTGAGCATGTTTTCGAATATGTTCAAAAGCTGGTTTGCAGCGGCATCTGCCAATTATAATGAATTTATCAAAGCATTGCTGAATGGGGATGTAAAAGCGATGAACCTCTATATGAATGATATTGCACTTGCTACATTTAGTAATTTTGATGCTGAAAAACATGCGTCCGAGCGGAGCCAGCCAGAGCGGTTTTATCATGGATTTGTACTTGGGCTGCTGGTGGAAGTGCGAGATCTTTATGAGGTGCGTTCCAATCGGGAAAGTGGGTATGAAGATACGATGTGATTCTAATTCCCAGAAATTTGGATCGAGATGCTATGATTCTGGAATTTAAAGTAAAAGAAACGGAAGAAAAAACGCTGCAGGAAACGGTACAAAAAGCACTGGCGCAGATTGAAATAAAGAAATACGACGCGGAACTGAAAGAACGGGGAATCCCAAAAGAAAGAATCCGGCATTATGGATTTGCGTTTGAAGGGAAAAAGGTACTAATTGGGTAATAGAAAACGCTGTCAATGCTTCTCTGGAAGGGGAAGCGGGACAGCGTTTTTCTGTTAATTGTGATTAGAGTACCATTTGAAGCAGCATCACTAAAAGCGGCATCGTCACAATAGAAGCCAGCGTGGTAACAACATTGATGGCACTGGCATAGCGTGAATCGTTTCCGTATACCTGACACATCTGGGTAACTGTAGAGGCAGATGGCGTGATGACGGCGAGAAAAACAATCAGAATCAGCGTCGGTCCGTCTGCAGAAAGATCGGCAAGATGGCTGATTTTCAGAAGAACAAGCGCCATCAGCGGAACGGCGATCAGGCGGAGAAAGGTCACGAAGTAAATCCGTTTATTCGCAAAAATCTGCCGGAAGTCCATGCCGGCAAAAAGCATACCCGTAACAATCATACTGGCAGGGCCAACCATGCTTCCGACAGAATGAAGCGTATTGTTGACCAGCGCAGGAAGCCGGATGCCCGTGAAAAAAAGAAGAATTCCGACGAAAATAGAAATAATATTGAGGTTCAGAACAATCTTCTTCCAGTCATAGGAAGCCTCACGGCTGATCACCTTTTTGCAGTGCGTCCAGAAAAAGACAAGCTGTACGCTCATATAAACACAGCTGTAAAGCACCCATTCCGCTCCTAAAACAGCCGTCACAAGCGGCACAATCAGATTGCCGGAATTGGAGTAGTAAACAGAAGTTATCTCAACTGCATCCAAATGAAACACCCGTCCAAGAGCTGAAACCGCAAAAAGAAGCACAACCTGCATCAGAAGCGAAGCCGCAAACGCAACCAGCAGCCCCCGCACCGTTTCCGGCGTGTAATCGACCTGAAACGCATTCAGAATCACGCAGGGAATGATCAGGTACAGCACAATTTTCGACAGAACTTTGCTGTCCTCATCCTTTAAAAGTCCGGCTTTTACGATTAAAAAGCCCATAAAAATCATAAGAAAAAGCTGCGCGATCTGTTGCGCAAGAAGAATACTGATCGTCATAAAAATCTCCCCATATGTGTGTCTTATAGAAAATTATTATAAGGTGGAGGAGAGGGGATTTCAATTTCTTTTTGAGAGATTTGGGTCGAAATAATGGTGAAAATATAAAGAAAAATGGCTGTTGACCAAAAGAAAGTGCTGTCATATAATATATTCGACAAGAGAGCCGTTGGTCAGTGTACACCTGACCGCCGGATAAAGCTTCTAACTAAAAATAGCGCCTAACTTTACCAGAGCAGGGGCGCTATTTTGATTTGACAAAATTACACGATTGCAATATAATATACTTAACAAGACAGCCGGAAGGTGAGCGCAATCACCCGATCTGGCGAAAATATTAAATAGCTATAAGAAGTGGCCATCTATGCTTACCAGAGAGCAGGATGGCCATTTCTTAATTTCTATAATAAAGGAAGGCTGAATTATAGTCAAGAAATTTTTGCGATTTTAAAACAAAGTAATAAAAAGTGTGATATAATAACCTCATAATGAAAAGTAAAATTCCGCCTATTTTTCAACATTGTAGGCGGCAATTTTACACCTACAAGTTAGTGAATCCTAATAAAAGTAAGATGGAGATACCTGCCTATGATGGAATACACCAGTAAATACTGGAATATGCTGACTCCTTTAATAAAGAAAAGTCTGCTAAAACGCTACGGAAAAGAGGAGACCGCAGAGCTTCTCCGCAAGACCAACCAGATCTACCGCGACATGCTTCGCCGCGCCGATGATATCGGAAAGGACAACCCGATGGCGTCGAATCTCTATGAAGGCCTCATTTTTCTTGCGCTCTGGGATGCGTCGGACAGACAGATTTCTGTGGATGAACTGCGTACAATCTCAGAGGAGATGATGTCCTTACCGTTTCTGAAAGCCATGGGCTGATGATTAATGCGAATAAGAAGAGCGGCATGGCGCGGATTGCGAAGATGATGCATAAGGATGCCGCCTGGCTGGAAGCACATCCGCAGTATAAGGCGTATTCGTGGGATTTTCATTTTGATGAGACGAAGCATCAGGACGGTTTTTATTACCACTTCACCCAATGTCCCCTGAACACCTTCGCCCGAAAAGAGGGCTATCTGGAAGTGCTGCCGATTATGTGCGACATTGATTACAAGACAGCAGCCCTGATGCACGCGAAGCTCTACCGTGACCATACGCTGGCAGGCGGCGGTGAGGTCTGTGATTACTGGTTCGTGGGGGACAAGGTGGAAAATCCGAAATAAAACAAGACCGGACCGGAACTGCCGAGACGATGCTGCAGTGCTTCTACGCCCGTGCCATGCACAGCAGAAATCCGAAAAACAAGTTCCGCGACACCAAAGCAGAAGAGCTGATTGACCGCATCGACTATGATTTCAGCAATGCGAAAAAGGACACAGCAATGAGCGGCGGAATCGTAGTGCGGAGTGTTGTGTTTGATGAGCTGGTCAGCGACTTTATCCGAAAGAACCCGGATTGTACCGTCGTCAACATCGCCTGTGGTCTGGACACACGGTTTTACCGCATGGATAATGGAAAAATCACCTGGTATAATCTCGATCTGCCGGAGACGATTGAGGTACGCGATTCGATCTATCAGGAATCCGGCCGCGTTTCCACGATTGCGTGTTCCGTGCTCGATCCGGCATGGGCCGATCAGGTAAAAGTGCGGGGCAAAATGCTTTTCATTATCGAAGGTCTGACCATGTACATGAAAGCGGATGAGGTCAGAATGATGCTCGCCATCATCCGCGATCATTTCGACAATGCCTACGTCTGCATGGAAACGCTGTGCCCGTACTTTGTAAAGAAAGAAAACATCGAAAAATCTATTCAGGCGACGGGCGCGACGTTTACCTGGGGTGCGAACAGCTTTGCAGACCTGGGCGATATTGCCGCCGGTTTCCGAAAAGTAAAAGACGACAACATCGCCGCGGTATGGAAACGCTGAATCCCATCTACAAGCTGGTGATGTGGATGCCGATCATCCACAAATTCGCAGAGAAAATTCTGGTGTTTGAAAAAGCGTAAGAAAAGAAATGAAAAGAAACAGGCAGCCCGGCAGCGGAAAAGTCCCAAAAGCTTCCGTGCAGGGAACCTGTTTTTTGCTTGTACAGGAAATTAACAAATCATTCATCCGGCCACACAAAGTGTGCGTTTCCCGCCTCAAGGCCGTCGATCAGAATATTCTGTCCCGTGCAGAACCGGTTCGTCACGGTCATAAAATACGCCCAGTCCGCCGTTTCCTCGACGGTCATCCACCGTTTCAGCGGCGTCAGATCCATGATCTGATCCCAGAGCTTTTGGTCTTCTGTGACAGGCAGATTCAACTCGGTCAGTACGCCGCCGAAATCAAGGCTGTTGCACGTTCCGCCATACGGTGCAATGCGGAGTGCCACGTTTTTCGTGTAGGCGAGCACACCGCCCTTGCTTGCCGTGTATTCCGGAAACTCAGCTCCGGTATGGCCGCTGGCCGAGCCGATCATAAGGACGGCGCGGATGGTGTCATGAATGCCATACGCCTCTGTGATTGCGATGGTTCCCTTTAAATTGATATCAATATCATTCTCGTTCTGCACACCGGCGTTGTTGATGACAATATCGAAAGGCGCAAGCGCCGGATACTGTTCTTTGGCGCGGATATCAAGGCAGAAATGAGTATACGACTCCTGTCTGATCGAAGCTTCCTTTCGGTCAAATCCGGTAACGTCAAAGCCTTCTTTTAAAAATTTCTCCGCAATCGCCTTTCCGATTCCGGAGCTGGTTCCTGTAATAAGTACACGCATACGATAACCTCCCGATGAAATATTACCCTCATTATACCGCAAACACAGCATGCGATCCAGAAGAAACGAAAAAGAATGCAGGAAAAGAAAATGTTACGGGAAAAATCACTGCATAAAACAAAAGAGTCTCCCAAACTGCAACAAATAATTGACAGATTTTAGGAGAAGGAGTAGAGTTTTTGAAAGGGGGATTATCCCTGCAAAGAGTGAAAACAAAAGAGGTGCAAATATGCTGAAAGTAGACAATCTTACCTTTGAAGTAAACGAAGAGGGAAGAAAACGCTGCCTCGTCAACCACATCAGTTTTGAGGTAAAGGACGGGGAAATGCTGGTGATTACCGGACCAAACGGCGGCGGAAAATCAACGCTGGCCAAAGTGCTTGCAGGAATTGAGGACGCCAATGGCGGAGAAATCTTCCTGGATGAGGAAAATATTACCGGTTATGATATTGACCACCGTGCAACGCCGGCATCGGCTATGCATTCCAGCAGCCGCCGCGTTTTAAAGGAATGACGGTGAAAAAAATGCTGTCGCTGGCAGCCGGAAAAGAACTGACGGAAGCCGAGAGCTGTAAACTCCTCTCCGCCGTCGGACTCTGCTCTGCCGATTACCTGAACCGCCAGATGGACGGTACGCTCTCGGGAGGAGAGATGAAGCGTCTGGAGATCGCAACGGTGCTTGCAAAACCGCATAAGGTCAGCATTTTCGATGAGCCGGAGGCTGGCATTGACCTGTGGAGCTTTTCCATGCTGATCAGGCGGTTTGAAGAAATCCACAAAGAGAAAAGAGAATGTCTGATTCTCATTTCTCATCAGGAACGCATTATCCAGATGGCAGACAAGATCATGGTGATCGAGGACGGCAGGTGAAAGAATACGGTACAAAGGAAGACGTACTGCGACCCTGTTCCAGCAGAAAACAGGCCGGATGTGCGGCCAGGAAGGAGGCACATGCTGATGGTACTAGATGAGACAACCCAGGGCGTATTAAATCAGATCAGCGAGGGATTTGAGCAGAAAGGGGCATACAATCTCCGCCAGAACGGCATTCCGCTCTGCCACGGTGACAGTGAACATATCAAAATCCGCAAAAAGAGGATAAGCCGGGCATTGATATTTTGATCGACGGCGAGACGAAGGGCGAAAAAGTATTTATCCCGGTTGTCGTCAGCGTTTCTGGCATGACGGATCTTGTTTACAATGATTTCTACGTTGCGGACGGCGCCGATGTTACGATTGTAGCGGGCTGCGGTATCCACAACGGCGGCTGCAACGACAGCCGGCACGACGGTATCCATACGTTCCATGTAGGAAAAAATGCCAACGTGCGCTACGAGGAAAAGCATTACGGAGAGGGAAACGGAACGGGACAGCGGATTCTGAACCCGGTGACAAATATTGAAATCGGAGAAAATTCCGTTTTTACGCTGGATACCGTACAGATTAGGGGCGTTGACTCAACGATCCGTACAACGAATGTTGTGATGGATGCAAACTCCAAACTGTTCGTGCTCGAACGTCTGATGACAGACGGTGACCAGAAGGCAGAGTCGGATATTGAAGTATGTATGAACGGAAGCGGTTCTTCCGCACAGATTATTTCACGTTCTGTCGGAAAGGGCAATTCCTCCAGGTCTTCCATCCCAAGGCAGTCGGCAAAAACAAATGCCACGCCCATATCCAGTGCGATTCTATCATCATGGATCACGCACAGGTCGGATCTATTCCGGAGATCCAGGCAAAACATGTGGATGCGGCAATCATCCACGAGGCGGCGATCGGACGGATCAATGATGAGCAGCTATTGAAACTCAGAACGCTCGGCATGACGGAAGCGGAGGCGGAAAACGTCATTATTGAAAACTTCCTGAGCTGAAGAAAAAAAGGAAACAAGAGAACAAAAAAGAGGCATTTCCAGTCTGCATAGATGGAGATGCCTCTTTTTTGTGCATTTTTTCACAAAAGCAGGTAGTAAATTTTACTAAAATAAAAAGTAAAATATTTTGACTTTTAATATATGATAAATTTGTACTGTTGAAAAAAGGAAAGATACAAGATAGAGAAATGGGGAAAGCGAAAATGGGTATTGTGATCAATCATTCCGAAAATATTTTCCTGCTGCAGACCAGATCCAACAGCTATGCGTTCGGCATTGACGATCAGGGACTGGTAAGACATACAGAGTTTCTTCCGTGATATGAAAAAATACAAGGAGGCGATGGAGGCTCTGGTGAAGAACGAGGTGGCGATCGTGTACGATTACGATTCCCTGGCATCGTTCCGTATCCAGCGTCAGAGCATTCTGCTCGATCCGGCAGAACCGTAATCGTGACGTACCGCCACGCCGTGAAAGATGCGGACAACAACGTTCCGTTCGGCGAGACACTGCCGGTGCACTACAATGCGCTTGCGGGTCTGACCGTAGAAGAGACGGAGAGCCTGCAGGACTATGATGCATTCCCGGTTGTGGGAAGCGGCGTGTTCGAGGGCATGGAAGGCACAGGCGGAATTTTCCGTGATATGATTCAGGTGCAGGATGCGGAAGTGCTGTTCCATTACGCGGATGCGTTCTATCTGGAATTCGCAGCCGTGACGAGAAAACAGACCGGCAGGGGAACTTTGTATTACGTGGGCTGCGGTCTGGAAGAGAAGATCACGAAGCTTCTGATGGAGCAGGTGATGCGGGACTGGCACAGAAAGGCCTTGTGGAGCTCGAGCTCATCCCGGGAACGCGGAACAAAAAGAGGATTCTGCTGACGGATGCCGGACGGGAACTGGAGAAAAATACGACGGACCGGCTGCGCGGGGCGGAGATCCGTGCATATGGAAAACTCTCGGTAGAAGAGCTGAACAGCTATCTTGAGATGACAAGAAAGCTGACGGCAGCGCTGCGCGAGGAGACGGAAAAACTTTAAAGAGAGAGCAGAAATGAATCAGAAAAAAGACAAAATTCAGTTATCCGATCATTTTACATACGGGGCGGTCTGAACCGCTCCCCGTCAAGTAGACAATTGAAAAAATATAAATTTTTCCTGCCAGTAGAAATTTATCTGCTGGCAGTTTTTATGCAGCTTGCAAGTAATTTCATGTTTTTCCATTGGCGTTAAAATTCCAAGATTCCTTTGCAAGCGTTTATTGTTGTAGTAATCTATATAATCTTCGATCATTTTTACGAGAGTACCTCTATCAGTGAATCGTTTTCCATAATATCGCTCTCTCTTCAGAATTCCCCAAAAGCCTTCCATTGGTCCATTGTCGATACATTTAGCAACTCGCGACATGCTTTGTATTATTCCAGCAGTTACAAGTTTTGTATGAAATGTCCTGTTCGTATATTGGAATCCTCTGTCACTGTGAAACAGTGGCTGCGCACCAGGATTTCTAAGTAAAGCATTGTCTACCGTATCAAACACCAAAGCATTGTTGTTCTTATCACGAATAACATACGAAACAATCCGTCTATCATATAGATCCAGTATTGCACTTAGATAAACTTTATGCTTTTCCATCCCAATATAATAATGGAATTCTGTCACATCAGTGAGCCATTTTTCATTTGGTGCTTTGGCAGTGAACTCCCGATTAAGTATGTTTTCAGCTATATACTGAGGCTTGCAGCCTGTCTTGTGCATCCGTTGTTAGAATACTTGATAGTTGATTTTACATTAAGTTTACGGCAAATGCGTAGCACACGTTTATCGTTTACATCAATACCATGATATCGTTCCAAGTCATCCCTGATCCTTCGATAGCCTTTATCCGGTGAGTCTGTGTGAATCTTTTCTATCTCGTCGGCAATAAGCTATTCTTTTGCTCACTTTTAGGAATTTCTCTGTGTAGCCATTTATAATAAGCTGCTCTAGAAACTTTACCAAGTTTACAAAGTGCAGCGATTGGATAATTATGTTCTTTGTGTTCTTCTTTGATTGCCTGATATATATGTTCATGACGGATCAGGCTTAGCCCCGCCTCCTCTCTATTTCTTCGAGTTTTTTTAAAAAAGATGCCTCCATTTCAGCACGTTCTTTCTCTGCTTTTAAAATTTTAACTTCAGCACGCAGCTTTTCTAATTCACTCATCTCATCGGGACGTTTTCGTTTGCCACGGTTATCTCTTAAAGCTTCCACTCCACCAGCTTCATATTCGACTATATAATTGCGAGCCTGTTGATAGGACACCTGGTATTGTTCTGCTGTTTGGGCATAATTACGATCATGTGCGATACAATACTGTACTATTTCAACCCGTTCTTCAAAAGTGGTTTTTCTTCCTTTGGTCATGATAATGTTTCCTCCTGTTCCAGAAGATTTTAATTCTTCATGACCATTATACTTCTTTATCCAGATTTGTAACTTAGCTTTTGAACGGATTCCGTATTTTTTGCAAATATCATCCTGAGAACCATAGCCTGCTAAATAATCTAAGACTGCTTGTTGTTTCAATTCTTTGGAATATTTTTTATTTCCTTTCAATGTGAATGCATTTGCTCCCATAGATTCATAGTTTCGAATCCATTGTTGGACAGATGCGAGACTTACATCAAACATATCGGCAATTCGCCGTTGGCTTTCTTTTCCATCCAGATATAGATTTACAGCATATGTCTTATCCTCAACAGATACTTTTCTTTTGGACATAAAATATGCTCCCTCCTAAGTGACAAGTTTTTATTATTTCACTTGTCTACCTAGAAGGGAGCATATCAGTCTATTTCCCGACAGTCCCTTTTCTTTTTGTACGGAAAAAACTTGTAAATAAGACGCGAGTGTGCAAAAATAGACATAAAACAGATGCGGAGGCATCCTGAAAAAAAGAGGAGAACAACATGGAAAAACAGAAAAAGATAGCACTGATTAACGATCTGACAGGCTTTGGCCGGTGCTCGACGGCTGTGATGGCGCCGATCGTGTCGGCGCTGCGGATTCAGGCGGTGGCAGTTCCGACCGCAATTCTCTCAGCACACACGCAGTTTCCGACGTATTACTTTGATGATTATACTGACCGGATGAAGGATTACATTCAGACCTATAAGGATCTGAAGCTCGATTTCGATGCGATCTCGACCGGCTTCTTAGGATCGGAACAGCAGGTGGATATCGTGCTTGATTTTATCCGCCATTTTAAGACGGACCGCAACTTTGTCATCGTCGATCCGGTCATGGGAGACTATGGGAAGCTGTATCGGACGTACACGAAAGAGATGTGCGAAAAGATGAAAGAACTGGTTCACTACGCGGATATCATCACGCCGAACCTGACAGAACTCTGTACACTGCTCGATGCGCCGTATCCGAAGAACGGGGCTTCGATTGAGGAGCTGAAAGAAATGTGCGGAAAACTGGCGGAGCGGGGACCGAAACACATCGTGGTGACGGGTATCCACTTTAACCAGACGCAGATTGCCAACTTTATCTATAACAAAGGCGAAGACTTCCAGATTGTCATGGTAGACCGCATCGGCGGCGACCGGAGCGGTACGGGAGATGTCATTGCGGCAATTATCGCAGGCATGTATCTGAACGGCCACAGCCTGTACGAGTCGGTGAAAAAGGCGGCGGATTACGTATCGAAATGCATCCGCTACTGCGAAGAAAACGAAGTGCCGAGCTACTGGGGACTCTGCTTTGAAATGTTTATGAAGGACTTAACGGAGGAAGCGTAATGTATTTATATACTGTAACCGGAGCCGTCGGCGAGGAAGGGTATCTCGACCTTGCAAAGAGCGGCGATCTTACCGGAAAAAATGTCTATGTCAACATGACAAACAAATGCCCGTGCAGCTGTGTGTTCTGTCTGCGCCAGACGAAACAGCAGCAGGAGGGAAATACACTGTGGTTAAAAGAGGGCGAGCATCCGTTGAGACGATGCTGGAGCTGTTCGCACAGTACGATCTGAACGTGATCAATGAACTGGTCTTCTGCGGCTTCGGAGAACCGCTTGAGCGGCTTGAGGATGTCTGCCGGGTGATCGATTCCTTAAAAGAAACGTATCCGAACCTGAAAGTGCGTCTGAATACGATCGGTCTTGCCAACCTGATCTATGGAAGAGATGTCACCCCGGAATTAAAGGGAAGATTTGATACCGTCTCGATCTCTTTAAATGCGCCGGATGAAAAAGAATTTCTGGAGCTCACACGGTCGAAATTCGGCATCCAGTCGTACGAGGCGATCAAGGAGTTTGCAGTACTTGCAAAACAGTATGTGCCGAATGTTGTGATGACCGTTGTCGAGAAAGTTATGCCGGAAGAAAAGATTCAGAAATGCCGGGAAATCTGCGATGAATTAGGTGTTACCCTTCGTGTCCGCCCGTTTGAAAATTAAAGTGTGCGGAACGGAATCTTTCGCTTGTGTTTCCAGAATATAACGCCTATAATGGGAAGGAAAAACAAAAGAGAGGGAGAGACGTATGAACGAGTCTAATGGAGTCATCCGCGATGCGAGAAAGCTCGGCATTCCTAAAATGCTGATTCTCGGATTGCAGCACATGTTTGCCATGTTCGGTGCAACCATTCTGGTGCCGATTCTGGTAAACAGCTACTTTGTAGACGCATGCGGCGAGGGGCCGTCCCGCGGTCTTACCGTATCCGTCACACTGTTCTGCGCCGGCTTTGGAACGCTGCTGTTCCATCTGTGCGCGAAATTTAAAGTACCGGCATTTCTTGGTTCTTCGTTTGCATTCTTAAGCGGTTTCGCCGCTGTTGCAAACCTGAATACCGGAAAATATGCCAGCATGAGTGTCAATGACAAGGCAGCCTATGCCTGCGGAGGTATTGTGGTAGCAGGTCTTCTGTACCTGATTTTTGCCTTGATCATCCGCATGGTCGGCGTCAAACGCGTGATGCGCTACCTGCCGCCGGTTGTCACAGGTCCGGTTATCATCTGCATTGGCTCAGCTTGCTGGTTCCGCCATTAATAATGCTTCGACGAACTGGTTCCTGGCACTGGTTGCGCTGGCAGTCATCATCATTTTCAACATCTGGGGAAAAGGAATGCTCAAAATCATTCCGATTCTGATGGGCGTTGTGATTGCCTACGCTGTGGCAGTTGTCCTGAATGCACTCGGCATCAAAAATCCGGACGGATCCGTGATCATCAACTTTGCGTCGGTTGCACAGGCAGGCATCGTCGGACTTCCGCCGCTGCAGCTCTGCAAATTCGATCTGACCAGCATTATGATCATGGCACCGATCGCGATCGCGACTATGATGGAGCATGTCGCGATATGTCGGCGATCTCTGCAACCGTAGGAGAGAACTTCCTTTCTGATCCGGGCCTGCATAGAACCCTGCTCGGTGATGGTCTTGCAACCGCAATGGCAGGTTTCATCGGCGGACCGGCCAACACGACGTACGGCGAGAACACCGGCGTTCTGGAATTGAGCCGCGTACATGACCCGAGAGTCATCCGTATTGCCGCAGTCTTTGCGATTATCGTCAGCTTCATTCCGAAGGTATCGGCACTCATCAGCACCATGCCGTCCTCCATCATCGGAGGCGTCAGCTTCATGCTGTACGGTATGATTTCTGCCATCGGTGTGCGCAACGTGGTAGAGAATAAAGTAGACCTGACCAAATCGAGAAACCTGATCATTGCGGGCGTCATCTTTGTCTGCGGACTGGGCTTCAGCAACGGTCTCTCCTTTACGATCGGCGGAACGACCGTCACCCTGACTGCACTTGCCATTGCAGCCATCGCAGGAATCCTGCTGAACATGATTCTGCCGGGCAATGATTACGAATTCGGCGTAAACGAGTCCGGGGACGAGAACAGAGGAATCCACGCATAAAGAAAAATGCAAAAGAAAATCCGTTTTTTCTGCATCTGTATTCTGCACAAAGGAATGTGCAGAAACAGAGGGGAAAAAGCGGATTTCTTTGCATTTCGGTACGGGCAAGTGTATACAGGAGAGCAAGAAGATGTAAGGCTGGTAAAAAAATGACACACGAAAGATCGAAAAAGGGGATGATGGGACAGGTCGTCGGATCCTTATATTACCTGGATCCAACGGTGATTCCGCGGCTGAAAAGTCTGCGAAGCGGTGACGATCCGGTGTTTTCGTTTGGTGTTTTATTTTACGCGCTCAAACGCAATCCGCGGAGAGTGGTTCAGCACGTAGATGATGCCGCGCCGTTCAAATCCGTTTTTCTGGATCAGATGCTGCATGATTTGATTGTCCGCATGCGTATCGACGCGCAGGTGCGGGATCTGTGCCCAGCAGTAATCGACAATCTGGGAGAAAAATCCGTGGATTGTTCCGTCTGAGGCAACCTGGTGGATCGTGCCATACGGCGCATCGGAGAGCCAGGAGCCATTGTCGATCTGCAGATACGTCGGATCCTCACCGATGATGAAGCAAACGCGCCGTGCAGCGTGCCGTTTTCTTCCAGGACAAAAAGCTGTTTGTCACGGATTCTGTTGTGAATCAGCTCCTCCGGCGGAAAATGTTTTCCCCACTGATTCGGATTTCCGGTTTCCTGCATAAAAGAGCGGGCGTACGCATAGATTGACATGATCGAAGTAAAATCCTCCGGGACGGCAAGTCGTATCATGATAAAAATTCTCCTTTTAGTTCAAAATAAGCAGTTTTATTGTAGCACAGCGGACGATGAAGCACAAGAAAGAGAAAACAGGATTTGACTTTTTGAAAAATCCCATGTACAATGCAGTTAGTTATAACTAACTAAAGCAGCCAAAACCACAACAAAACGATTTCTGCCGGTCCTGGATGGGCAGGTTCTGTATCAAATTGTCAGAAAGGAAAGAATATGAAACAAAATCGAAAACGAAAAGAGACGGCGGGCATGAATTTTCTCCGCTATCTCGGCCCGGGACTTCTTGTCACAGTCGGTTTTATCGACCCGGGAAACTGGGCATCCAACATTGCCGCCGGATCGGGTTACGGCTACGAGCTTCTGTGGATGGTCACCCTGTCCACGATCATGCTGATTTTTCTGCAGCACAATGCGGCGCATCTCGGCATTGTCACGGGAAAGTGCCTCTCGGAGGCGGCGAGCTTTATCTGCCTGCGTGGCTGAAAAACACGATTCTTGCGACGGCGATGATGGCAGCGGTGGCGACCGCAATGGCGGAGATCCTCGGCGGTGCGATTGCGCTCCAGATGCTGTTCGGCATTCCGATCAAGCTCGGCAGCATGATGATTCTCATGCTGGTTCTGATCTGTGAGTTTACAAGTGCTTACAAACGGATTGAAAAACTGATCATTGTGTTTGTCTCGCTGATCGGCTTTTCGTTCCTCTTTGAGGTCTGGATCGCCGATATCGACTGGGCGCAGGCGGCTGTCGGCTGGGTAAAACCGTCGTTTCCAGAGCACTCAATGCCGGTCATCTTAAGCGTCCTCGGTGCGGTCGTCATGCCGCACAACCTGTTTCTCCACTCGGAAATTATTCAGAGCCGCCAGTGGAATCTTGAGGATGATGAGGTGATTGCGCGCCAGTTAAAGTATGAGTTCAAAGACACCCTGTTTTCCATGATCATCGGATGGGCCATCAACAGTGCAATGATCCTGATGGCGGCCGCAACGTTTTTCCAGCCGCAGAATGCAAAGCAGGTGGATGATCTCGCAACGGCGGGAAAGATGCTGACACCGCTCCTTGGAAATGCTGCATCGGTGATTTTTGCAGCAGCGCTTCTGCTCGCTGGAATTTCATCGAGCATCACCGCGGGAATGGCGGGCGGAACGATTTTTTCGGGGATTTTTAACAAGCCGTATGAGATCAAGAGTAAGGAGACACGCTGGGGAATCCTTCTTACCATGATCCCGGCCGCAGCGGTCATTCTTCTGATTGATTCCCCGTTCCAGGGCCTTCTCTATTCACAGATGTTCCTTGGAATGCAGCTCCCGATTACGGTATTTACGCAGATTTATCTGACGTCCTCGAAAAAAGTCATGGGAAAATACGCGAACAGTCTGCGGCTGAAAATTGCCCTGTTTGCGATTGCGGTGATTGTGACACTGCTGAATATTGCGCTGCTGTTTGTGCAGTAAAAAGAATGAGAAATAAAAAAAGGAAGTCCGCTGCGCTGATCCCTGAAAAAGAGACCGGCGCAGCGGACTTCTTCTATTATAATATGCTCTCCATGCAGGCATCGACAAAGTCCTGCAGAAGCGGAGAGAGTTTCCGCCCCTTTTTCCAGATCACGGCGATCTGCGTTTCCAGGTCGCTTTCTGCGAGCGGCTGGATGCGGAGTCCCTGGCAGAGAGAGCTCATGGACTGCGGGAAAATGGCAGTGGCAAGGCCTTCCTTTGCCCAGAGCATCGCGCCGCGGGGATCGTCGCAGACGCAGAAAAGATCGGGCTCCATGCCGCGCGAGTGGAACGCATCCATGATGAGCGCCTCATACCGGCGGTAGATGATGAGCGGAATATTCAAAAGATCCGAGAGCTTTAGCGATCCGTTCTTCTCGGGAAGCATATCTTTTGAAGAAACGGCAATCATAGGTTCAGAGCTTAAAATTTTATAGTCGACATCGTCGAGCCGCAGCGGCGTGCGGGCGATGGAAATGTCGATGATGCCGTCCATCAGATAGCGGTACAGCGTGTAGGTGATGCCGTCGTGCACCTCGAAGTTGACATCGGGATTGCGGCGGGAAAAAAGCGAGACGCACGGCATGATCGTCGCAACGGTGGTCGGTGTGATGCCGAGGCGCAGAACCCGCTTTTTGCCGACCTTTGCGACCTCAAGCTCCGTCGATTTCACGTACTCGAGCAGGTTGGCGGAGCGGTCGTACAGCAGTTTTCCGGCTTCGGTCAGGCGGACGCTGGCGGGTGCGTTCAAATAAAGTGACATTCAGTTCGGCTTCCAGCTGCTTTAACTGATAACTGAGCGGCGGCTGGGACATATTGAGGCGGCGGGCGGCCTCGTGAATGCTTTCGGTTTCGGCGATGACGCGGAAATATTCAAGCTGGCGCAGTTCCATAAGAGACTTCCTTTCGTGAAATTATCTATGATATTAAAATTGTATCACTAAGCCATAAAAACAATACTATTCGTATTAATCATATGAGATTATACTGTCAATGTCAAGAAACAAAGAAATGGAGAGTGAAAAAGAAGATGAAAAGTCTTGGAGTCTACTTGAAGCACTACAAAAAAGAGAGCATCATCGCTCCTTTGTTCAAGCTTCTGGAAGTCGTATTCGACCTTCTTGTGCCGATGGTTGTTGCCCAGATCATCGATGTGGGTATCGCAGGCAATAACCGTCCGTACATCGTCAGCCGTTTTGGAATCCTCGTTCTGATGGCGGCAGTCGGACTTTGCTGCAGCTTCACCGCGCAGTATTTCGCGGCAAAAGCGAGCGTCGGCTGTGCAACCGAGCTTCGCCAGGCGGTCTTTGACCACATCCAGGCTCTGTCCTTTACGGAGCTGGATACCATTGGAACCGATACGCTGATCACCCGTCTGATCAACGATATCAACCAGGTGCAGAACGGAATCAACATGGGTCTGCGTCTGCTGCTGCGGAGTCCGTTTATCGTATTCGGTTCCGTTGTGATGGCATTTACCGTCAACGTAAAATGTGCCATCGTATTCCTGGTTACTATTCCGATCCTGTTCGTTGCCGTATTCGGCATTATGCTGGTCAGCATCCCGCTGTTCAAAAAGGTACAGGCGGCACTCGACCGCGTCACCGGAATGACAAGAGAAAATCTGAACGGTGTCCGTGTCATCCGTGCGTTCTGCCGTGAGGAGCAGTCTGTTGCCGATTTCGAAAAGAGCAACGATGAGCTGACTTGTCTGAACGAGTTTGTCGGAAAAATTTCCGCACTGTTAAATCCGCTGACCTATGTCTCATCAACATCGCAGCCGTTGTCCTGATCTGGCAGGCAGGCTTCAGGTCAACATCGGCAGTATGCAGCAGGGACAGGTTGTCGCACTTTACAACTACATGCTGCAGATCATCGTGGAGCTGATCAAACTGGCATCGCTCATCATTACCTTAAACAAATCCGTTGCCTGTGCAGAGCGTGTCTCCGGAGTACTGGCGGTTCCGACAACCATGAACTACCCGGCAAAAGGCGGCTCTGCAAAGAAAGTAACTGGCGATGCAGCTGTTACATTTAAAAATGTCAGCTTCACCTATGCAGGAGCCGGCGCAGAGAGCTTATCGGATATCAGCTTTACCGCAAAACGCGGCCAGACCATCGGAATCATCGGCGGTACCGGAAGCGGAAAATCGACGCTGGTCAGCCTGATTTCCCGTTTCTACGATGCAACCAGCGGTGACGTCATGGTAGACGGCGAGAATGTAAAGAATTACACGAAAGAAGAGCTGTGCAATAAAGTCGGTGTTGTTCAGCAGAGAGCAGTGCTCTTTAAAGGCAGCATCCGCGACAATATGAAGTGGGGCAAAGAGGACGCCACCGATGCAGAAATCTGGGAGGCGCTCACCACAGCCCAGGCGAAAGAAGTCGTAGAAGGCAAACAGGATCAGCTCGATTTTATGCTGGAGCAGAACGGAAAGAACCTCTCCGGCGGACAGAAACAGCGTCTTTCTATTGCGCGTGCGCTGGTAAAAAAACCGGAAATCCTGATTCTGGACGACAGCTCGAGTGCGCTTGACTTTGCAACGGATGCAAAACTCCGCAAAGCCGTCCACAATCTCGAAGGAAACACGACAACCTTCCTCGTATCCCAGCGAATCGCCGGCATCCGTCAGGCAGACAGATCCTCGTTCTTGGAAATGGTACGCTCGAAGGAAACGGCACACACGACGAGCTGATGAAACCTGCGAGGTTTACCGCGAGATTTACTTCTCCCAGTTCCCGGAAGAGCGTGCAGCTTATAACAACGAAAGCGGGGTGATCGCATGAAAAAGACAGAAAACAAGTCCGGAAAAAGCGGCATGCAGGTCATGAAAAAGCTGATGGCGTTTATCGGAAATTATAAAATTTTCTTAGGCCTTAGTATTGTCCTGGCTGCGGTTACCGTTATTTTACAGCTTTATATTCCGATCCTGTTCGGCGATGCGATCGATGAGGTCGTTGCAGCCACCAGGTCAATTTCCCGGAGATGTGGTTCTATCTGAAACGAATCGTATTCTTTACCCTCGTTTCCGCACTTTCCGCATGGATCATGAACCTGATCAACAACCGTATGACGTACCGCATCGTGCGCGACCTTCGTTCCCAGGCGATCCGTCATATCCAGGTGCTGCCGCTGTCCTATCTGGATCAGCACAGCTCCGGAGACATCGTAAGCCGTGTTATCGCAGATACCGATATCTTATCGGACGGTCTTCTGCTTGGCTTTACACAGCTGTTCTCCGGCATCGTAACCATTATTGTGACACTGTTTTTCATGTTCTCGAAGAACGTATGGATCACCCTTCTTGTGATCTGCCTGACACCTCTGAGCTTCTTCGTGGCAAAATTTATTTCCGGCCGTCGTTCAAAATGTTCCAGAAACAGAGTGAGACGAGAGGAAAACAGACCGCACTCATCGATGAGATGATCGGAAACCAGAAAGTAGTTCAAAGCGTTCGGCTATGAAGGAAAAAGCATTCCGTAGCGTTTTG
>ENA-OQBJ01000557-OQBJ01000557.1-human-gut-metagenome-genome-assembly--contig:-NODE-557-length-19117-cov-4.193260_pt1 | contig 19117 bp, 15 predicted proteins | sample MGYA00242743_ERZ504545 | MGnify/ENA primary metagenome ERZ504545 (study PRJEB26092, sample SAMD00036252) | human gut metagenome | host: Homo sapiens | study: EMG produced TPA metagenomics assembly of...
GATGCAAAGCCTGGCCAAGTGGCAGTGACGAAAACCGCTGCACAGGTAAAAACAGAACAAAGGGCAGGGATGGCGGCCAGGATTATCGCTGGTCTCAAACAGCGTGGGACACCGGACTCGGCCTATAAAGTCGCCGAAGTCGATCCCGACGTCATCCTTGATGCCGAAGCTGGTAGAAGGCCCTCTATAATCCATAGACAAAAATACACCGCTGCTTGTCAGCGGTGTATTTTGTCTGTATTCAAAGAATTTTACACTACCTGTCGTTTTTGACAGGGACATGTGACCGAAATTCTGATAATCTATAAGTGACAATAGGATAAGAGGCTGTCGGCTGGCAGACAGAATTTACTGTCGAAATAGAAAAATTCAAAATAGTAAACGATGACACTTATTTATCACTATTGAACTATGGAACCTTGGAGCTTATAATATTACTAGAAAGTATATTCTATATATCTCTGCTCCCGCGATGAATACTTCTCCTATATTCATCGCAATATTCCAAAATGTAGCGTATCTGATATGAAAAAGAAAGAGGGGAACCATCATGACACGCAAGATAAGAAGAACATGGCATCGCAAGACGGCTGCTCTCGCAGCGACCATGATGGCCATGTCGTTCGGTGGTTTGGCGTATGCATGCCGCAGGGCGAAACCATCCGCTCAGGTCATGGCGAAATCACGCGCCAGGACAAAGAGATGACGGTGAACCAGGATACGAAGCATCTCGCCATCGACTGGAAGGGCTTCGATATCAACAACGACGAACGCGTTCGCTTCAACCAGCCGGACGCTGCTTCGATTGCACTCAACCGCGTGACCGGTGACGCAAAGACGTTCATTGACGGCAGCCTCACAGCCAATGGACAGGTATTCGTCATCAATCCCAATGGCGTCCTGTTCGGGCAGAATGCTTCTGTCGATGTCGGTTCACTCGTGGCCTCCACTGCACGGGTGAGCGACAGCCAGATGGAACCTTCGGCAATGGCGACGGCACGCTCAATCTGGCACTTGCTGACGATTCCACGGCGAAAGTCATCAATGAAGGTACGATCCGTGCCGAAGGCGGCCTTGTGGCCCTGCATGCCTCCGTCGTTGCCAACGATGGCACGATTGAAAATAAAGGCGGCCAGATTGCACTGGCAGCAGCCAAGAATATCAGCCTCGCAGCCGATACGGCAGGCAAGCTCAACTTCATGGTCGACGGTACACTCGCCAAAGCCAGCACGCTCAACAGCGGCGTCCTCAAAGCCGACGGCGGCTATGTCGTCATGACGGCAAAACAGGCCGGCGATGTCATGAGTACGGTTGTCAACAACACCGGTACGATTGAGGCAAAAACGCTGCATCAGAACGAGAAGGGTGAAATCCTGCTCGATGGCGGCGATACGGGAATTGTCGAGGTTGATGGCACGATCAATGCATCCGGCGTGGAAGCCGGGCAGAGTGCAGGCAGCATTAAAGCGATCGGTGCAGAAACCCATGTCAAGGATGGTGCAAACCTCCTTGCCAAGGGAAATGTTGACGGCGGTCTGATTGAAACGTCGGGCGACTACCTCGAAATCAGCGACAAAGCAAACATTGACGCCGCAGGCGAGACGGGCAAAGCCGGTGAATGGCTGCTTGATCCGCTTGATGTCATCATTTCGGATACGAATCCGGGTGGTACGAAGGCTACAGATGACGATGGCACCTATAACGAGAGCCAGACGCTGATGCCAATAAGACTTCGTGGGTCAATAGCAAAACTGTCAACACACTGCTGAACAATGGCACGAGTGTTACCGTTCAGGCAGTCGATAAAAATAAGGCCGCAGCTATTACGGTCAATTCGGAAATCCTGAAGAGCGGAGGAAAGGACACGTCCCTTACGCTTCAGGCACAGAATAACATCACAGTCAATAAGTCCATCAAGTCGACTACCGGCAAGCTCAATGTCAATCTTTACTCGGATACGGATGGCGATGGCGTTGGTGCAGTCTGATCAATGCCGACATCAACACGAATGGCGGCAACTTCACTTCCGGCAGTGGCGGTAATGTTGAGGTGACGGTAAAAACGAATAGATGGGGGCGTGTTATTTCCTCATCTGTGAAGGGTACGGCTAATCCAACGAAGGGTACGGTTGGTACATACTTTGGCAACGGTGGTACGACGGACGACCGCATCATCAACACGAATGGCGGCGCGGTGAATCTCTACGGCGACGTGGCCATCGGCCTGAATGGCGGCAATCTGCAGCTCAACACGAATAGCGGGGCTGTTCAGGTTACGGGTACCATCGATTCCGGCAACGCCTATAAGATCTATTCGATTGGCGGCGATGGTTGGGATGATATGGTCGAGGCCTATTACAATCTTTCCACGACGACAAAATATACTGTTAGCGAGTGGACAGGGAACATATGGCATGGTCATTGGGTAACAAGGAACCGTGCTTATTCTGAGTTGAATTCCGAGCAGAAGGAAGCACTCTCCAAGTCTTTAGCCAATGATTGGACGGCTGCCAAGACTCTTGCGGCAAGCGGCACGGGTGCCAATACGGGTGATACGTATCTTGCGACCATCACGACGGCACTTGAAAACTCGCTTGTCAGCCAGGGCAAGGAGAATCCGTTATTCGTCGGCGGCCGGGGCAGCGGCAATAAGAATGATCCGGTAGATTCCACGTACAGGGATGGCTACTATTGGGTAACGGGTCCTGAAGGCTCGGCCAATGGTGGTACGGGTACGAAATTTGCGGAGAACAGCGGCAAAGCGCTTGAGAACTACTACGCAAACTGGAACAGCAGTAAGTCGTCCCTGACTGGCAATACGGAAATGGAGCCAAACAACTCTGGTCCGTATGTATCGGTTGGCTTTGGTACGGCATCGAAATGGGATGATGTCAGTCAGGATGCAGGTACGACGAAGGGCTTTGTACAGGAAGAAAATCTTGCACATTCTGGCCTTGTCATCAACAGCAATGGCGGCAATGTCTACCTCAGGGGCAATGTGGGTCATTCCGCCGCCTTGAAGAATCTCACGATTGAAAATGCTGGCAATGTCAATATCGGCGGCGGCACGAGTGCTTCGGGCTCTACGTTCTCTGGTATTGTCAATGTTGATAACAACGTTGATATTACAGGCAAGAAAGTTGATGTCGGTGACCGCGTTACGGCAGGTACGGGGCATGTCAATATGACGGCTGATGGCAATCTGACGATACATGGTATCACAGCTCGGGATAAGATCCATCTGACCAGCACAAGCGATGATGGTGCGATTACGCTCAGCACGCATGGCACGAACAATGGCTTGCTGCAGACGGATTCCACGGCAAGTGATGCCGTTATCATCGATGCACGCGGTGCAGATGGTTCTTTCAAAAACCTGACTACGGCAGAGAAGGCCATCGATACGGACGGCAACTGGAAAGTCTACTCCGCATCGCCAGACCGCGACACGTTCGGCAAGAATCTCGACGGCGACACGTTCGGCAATAATCTCGACAGCGAGACGACGGCCCGCTGGCATGCAAACTCCGACGGCGCCAACGGCCTTGATGAGTATGCTGCCACGAATGACGGTAACAAGTACATTTTCCAGGTACAGCCGACAGTTACAGTCAAAGCCGATGCTCAGAGGAAAATCTATGGCGATACGGCTGATGTAACCAAGTACACGACGACGGCAACGGCTTCCTTCACGGGCCGCGATGATATTAAGTACAGCGTTTTGGATGATCGATTCAAATCTGCTTTCCAGGAAGGCGACTTGAAAACTCGCTATACGGGTGAAATCGCGCTTTCGAGTGAGGGCGCTGCGAAAGAAAAGACTCGTATGGATGGTGACATTGATAGAACGAGCAGCGATAATGCGCGTCCATACTTTGTTATCAAAGCAGAGGGAAAGAATCTGGCTGGCAAAGAAGGCTATAAGGTTACAACGGAGAATGGCACGCTTGAGATCCGCAGGCGCGATGCCAATATCAGTGGTACGGGAACCCAGACCTATGGCAACCCGGACATCTCGTGGACAACAGATAAGGATCATTCGAACCTTGTCAATGGCGATGACGTCGATGCTGACAAGGTTTCCATTCGAGCAGGTAGTGACTACACAGATAGCCAGAAGGATCGTAAGACGGCAAATGCCGGTACGTATAACAATTCGGCAGCTTTCGGCGGTATCCTGAACCAGAATGGTGAAGATGCCAGCATCAACTACAACCTCACTGGCACAGGTACGATTAAAGTCAATCAGGCGATGTTGACGCTCAATACGAGTGACATCCACAAGACGTACGGCGATGCAACTGGAGTCAAGAATGCGCTGGCGACTGACTATGCTGTTACAGGAGCAGTCAATGGAGACAGCAATGAAGATCTCCGTGACTCTGTGACGTTAACGAATACGTCGGGTGCCCTTGTCACCAAGGCTGGCAAGGAATATACGAACAATGTCAATAGTGACGGCTATGCAATTGTCACGACTGGTATGTCGACGACGAATGGCAACTACAAGCTGGAGCTTGGCGACACGGGTCGTGTTTATCTGGATCAGGCGACGTTGACGCTCAATACGAGTGACATCCACAAGACGTACGGCGATGCAACTGGAGTCAAGAATGCGCTGGCGACTGACTATGCTGTTACAGGAGCAATCAATGGAGACAGCAATGAAGATCTCCGTGGCTCTGTGACGTTAACGAATGCGTCGGATGCCCTTGTCACCAAGGATGGCAAGGAATATACGAACAATGTCAATAGTGACGGCTATGCAATTGTCACGACTGGTATGTCGACGACGAATGGCAACTACAAGCTGGAGCTTGGCGACACGGGTCGTGTTTATCTGGATAAGGCAACGTTGATGCTCGATACGAAAGACGTCGAGACGGAGTACGGCACGGTCAAGACGACGACTTCGACGGTTGACGGCCTTGTCAATGGCGATCTTCCGACTGGGTTCATCTACGACTATGGCGACTATGGCGGAGCTTATCTGGATGGCAACACCAAGACGAATGATGTCAATACGTATCATTTTGGTACGAAGATCAAGACCAAGACGATGGGCGATGATGGCTTGGTAACGCCGGACTTCCTCAGCAACTACACGATCACGGGCGGCGATGCAGAAGCTGTCATCATGCCGAAAGACGTCACGTTCGTTGTCACGGGTACGGGCAAAACGACGAGCGATGTCACCTACACGGAAAATCCGCTGGTTGACTCGCAGCTCGTTTATGGCGAACACGCCAACACCGTCTACGCGCTGGATCAGGATCTTGGCAACAACCAGTACAGCATCCTGACCTACATCGATAGGCAGAAAGTCACGACTGGCGATGTCATCGGCAACTATCGCTTCAACTACGAAGGCTTGGCAACGATTACGCCGGATGAGCCGAATCCGCCGACGAAACCCGATATCGACCACAACAACCCGTCGAATATCATGGTACGGCTTCCTGGACGAACAGCATGGGCAACCATGGTGTCCCGGGCGTCGACCGCGTCGCAGGTTTGGCGAGCGCCGAACTGCCATTCTTCAAAGTACAGAATGGCGAAGTCAGTCACTATGGCACCTACAGCGTAGCAGCGGATCCGGACAAAGTAACCCTGGAGGCTACGGGCAAACGCCTGCCGGAACCGAATCAGCCGAAGACGCAGTATCGTGAATACACGAAAGAATTGACGACGGCAGCTGGTACGGGCACTTTCCGCATGATCTACGACGGCTCGACCTTCCGCATCAAACCGGTTGGCATGATGGCCAAGAACGTGATCGTAAGCGGCGACGCTACGCAGAACGTTGAACTCTACGCCAAGGCACTCCATATCGGTTTCAACGAGATGGGCATCCTCCTCGAAGACCTCGATGGTGTCTATGTCCACTTCGATGAGAACGAATGAGTGGAGTAAAAAAAGAATCGGGTTCCCCGGGTATGGATTACCCATAAGCAGGCAAGGCCGTGAGCGAAGCCTCACGAAGGAATGGAGACACGCAAGAGCCCCAGGCTCGATGCTCGGCACGTAGTGTGGAGACAAAGTGCTTAAAGTCAAGATCAGCAGCCAACCCTGCAACTGGGCAGGCTGCCAGGAATTTCCTGGCAACCTGCTCTTTTTTTGCAGCAAAAGAAGGCTGCCAGCAAGCGGCCTTATCGGATTTACTCAACTCCTTCGTTTCATCCTCTGTCAGACGGATGCCGGATTCTTCTTCCAGCTGTCGCTTCTTTACCAGTGCCGGTGCTTTCTCCTTGAAGATAATACGCAGCATCTCAATCAGGCTGTCCTGGGTCTTGCGATTGCAGCGTTCTTGTCACCATACAGCGCTTCTTCTGATAAGCTCATGCCTGCACCTGCCGTTCTGTCTTCTTTCTATTTGGATTGGTGATAAATGGCAACAGCTCTTTTGATATGCTGTGATTTCCTCATTTGTTGATAAAGTCAGGGTGTTTCGTTAGATTTGAGTATGATTGGCATTAAGTTAAATTACTATTAAATGCTATTTTATATAAAATAATAACTATTATCTACTTGAATAGAAAATCAATAGCTATTATAATGGAAAATAATGTTTGTAGTTTATGATTTTTGCTGACACTCCAGCAAACTTTCCGGGATTTCTTAGGAGGGGACCCTTATGAAACGTAAATTGAGAAAGTCATGGCAGCATAAGACGGCTGCTGTAGCGGCTGCGATGCTGACCGTGTCATTTGGCAGCATTACGCATGCCATGCCGCAGGGCGAGGTTGTCCGCTCCGGCGCAGCGACAATCCAGCGCAGCGATGATCATAAGAATATGGAGATCGATCAGGGTACGAAGCGTGCGGCCGTTGATTGGTCGAGTTTTGATATTGCGAATGATGAACGCGTGAATTTCCGTCAGCCGGATGCTTCATCCATTGCACTCAATCGCGTGACGGGGGATGCGAAATCCGTCATCGATGGCAAGCTCACGGGCAATGGCCAGATCTTTGTTGTCAATCCGAACGGCGTGCTGTTCGGCCAGCATGCCAGTGTCGATGTCGGCAGTCTCGTTGCTTCCACGGCGAAGGTCAGTGATGCGACGATGACAGGCTTTGGCTCGAGCAAAGGGGATGTTGCGCTTTCTGTCGATGATGCGAATACCGGTGCTTCGGTCATCAACGCAGGCCAGATCAAGGCGGAGGGCGGCCTCGTCGCGCTGCATGCTGCTGTCGTTGAGAACAACGGCATGATCACGAATGAGGGCGGCAGGATTGCTCTGGCTGCGGCCAAGACAATCAGCCTGTCTGCCGATACGGCCGGCAAGATCAATTTCGATGTCGATGGCACGCTGGCCAAAGCCAGTACGCTCAACGCTGGCGTACTCAAATCCGATGGCGGTTATGTCGTGATGACGGCAAAACAAGCTGGCGACGTGATGAGTACGGTCGTCAACAACACGGGTACGATTGAGGCCAGGAGCTGCGCCAGGATGAGAAGGGTGAAATCCTGCTGGATGGCGGCAATGCTGGTATCGTTTCCGTTAACGGCACGCTCGATGCATCCGGCGTGGAGGCCGGGCAGAGTGCAGGCTCCATCAAGGCTATCGGCGCGGAGACGCATGTCAAGGACGGGGCGGCACTGCTGGCTCGCGGCCAGGCCGACGGCGGCCGGATTGAAACGTCGGGCGACTACCTTGAAATCGGCAATAAGGTTCAGATTGATGCGGCGGGCGAAACGGGCAAATCCGGTGAATGGCTGCTTGACCCGCTTAATGTTGTGATCTCTAAGGAGAAACCGGCGGATGCCACCAAAGCGGCAGATGGCGATGCGAATGGCCAGTATCATGAAGCGCAGGCGGCCGCTGCCAACAAGGTTTCCTGGATTGACAGTGAGACGGTCAATACATTGCTGAGCAAAGGCACCAATGTCACCGTCCAGGCCGTCGACAAGAACAAAGCCGCGACAATCACCGTAGATTCGGCCATCACCAAGCGCGGCGCAGCAGAGAAGGATACGACCTTTAGTCTCCAGGCACAGAGCAATATCACAGTCAATCAATCCATCACGTCGACGGCGGGCAAGCTCAATGTCGTACTGAATTCCGATATCGATGGCAACGGCATTGGTGCCGTCATCCTCAATGCCGATATCAATACGAATGGCGGCAATTTCACGGCCGGCAGCGGCGGCAACGTGGAGCTGACGGATGGTGCAGTGACGGGGACGGCTGACCCGACGCAGGGAACGGTTGGTACATACTTCGGCAACGGCGGCGTGAAAGGGAACCGTACGCTCACGACGAATGGTGGCGCGATAACGCTCTATGGCGATGTGGCACTCGGCCTGAACGGCGGCAGCCTGGTCATCAATCCGGGCGCAGGCGCCGTCACGGTTACCGGTAACGTGGATTCGGGCAATGGTTATAAATTGCATACGATGGATGATGAGGACTGGGATACGCTTGTCAGCGAGATAAAGGGCCAGTACACAGCGATGAGTGGAATGCCCAACTTCAGGCGTACTATGGCAGTTTGCTCAAGGAAAATAAGCTGAAACAGTCCGGGCAGTATAGACCGGTTGATGTCTACTGGAAATTGGATGATGCAGGAAAAGTACAGTTAGCAGAGAACTATCTTGCATCTGATGCAGCCGATGCGGCACTGAAAGCTCAGTATAGCGAGAAGACATTAACTGCTGCAATCGTGAATAACGATGGAGCGTTGCAGTTTGCACTTAAAGGCTATTATAAAGCGTTGAGTAACGAAGAAAAGATAGCACAGTCCGGTGCCAAGGCCCTGAACGGTAATGCTGTATCATATTCGGATCTCAGCGATGCCGCCAAAGAAATGCTGTCGCGTTACTATGTTGCGAACAATTGGGATTTTGCGAAAGCATTGGCTCAGGGTGATACAGCTGGCGGCGCTGGCGAAGGCGATACATATCTGGCCACGATCACGACGTCTCTTGAGAACTCTCTGGTCAGCCAGGGCAAAGAGAATCCGCTCTTTGTCGGCGGCAAGGGCAGCGGCAACCCGACAACAGCCAACCCGACGGCAGCAGATAAAGACCATACGGATGGCTACTACTGGGTCACGGGCCCCGAAGGCCTGGCCAACGATGGCAAAGGCACCAAGTTTGCCTCGAATGACGCACGCCGGAGGACAATTCCTATGAGAAATGGAACGGCAGCGCATCGTCCATCACGCAGCATACGGAACAAGAGCCGAACAACTCCGGCCCGTACGTATCTGTCGGTTTTGGCCTCGCCTCATATTGGGACGATGTCAGCCAGAAAGCCGGCACGACGCGAGGCTTTGTCCAGGAAACCAATCTGGTACATTCTGGACTCGTCATCAACAGCGAAGGTGGCAAGGTCGATTTGCAGGGCAATGTCGGCTATTCCGGCACGTTGAGCAATCTCGACATCACCCATGCCGACAGCGTCAACATTGGTGGCGGCAAAAACCAGTCCAGAGCAACCCTCACAGGTATCGTCAATACGGATCATGATGTGAGGATCACAGGTACGGACGTCAAGGTGGGCGACCGTATCGCATCTGGTGGCAACGTTGCTATCACTTCGTCTGGCAATATCACTGTCAATGGCATTCAGGCGACTGACAAGATCCAGCTTGTTTCTACGGGGAAAGACGCTGTCATTACCTTGGATGCCAAACAAAATGACGGCGCTCTCCTCTCGAAATCCACGGCGAAGGATGCCGTCGTCATCGATGCACAGGGCAAGAATGGCAGCTTCGTAAACAACACGAGCAAGGAACTGGCCAAAGCCGTCACGACGGGCGAGGGCGGCATCTGGAAAATCTATACGTCCGCGCCGGATCGCGACACGTTTGGCTCGAACCTCAACAGCAGCATGAATGCACAGTGGGGCGCAGACTCGACCACCTATGCGGCGGACACGGACACGCAGAGTGCGGGCAAATACATTTTCCGCGTGCAGCCAACCATCTCGATTTCGGCGGACAGCCTCAAGAAGACGTATGGCGATGCGTTGACCTCGGCTGACTTCACGAAGACCCTGTCGCTACGGCCACTTACACGACGGATGATGGCACGAGGTACGACGTGACCCAGGATGCGGCGGCTTATCAGGAAGCAATCCGCTTTCGCATCTCGCCAATAGAGAGACAATCACGCTGCCAGCAATGGCATGGCCAGGACGGCCACGCGCACGAATGGCGATGCCGCAGCTGCCGATGGTAACCGCGCTATCTACGATGTAGCGTTCGATACGGCTGCACTTGTCGCCAGGGATGGCTACCTGTTCGATACGGATGGCCTCAAGAATGTGACGCTGGAAATCACGCGCCGTCAGGCCGCGCTGGCAGGTAAAGGTGAGCAGACTTACGGCAATCCCACGCTGACGAAATGGGAAAATACGCAGCAGCAGGAAGATGATGCCGCGCATACAGGCTTCGTGAATGGCGATACGATCCGCTGGAACGTCACGAACCCGGTCATTGCCCCGGACAGCTCCTATGCAGCAAGCCAGAAGGGTCGCGCCACGCAGATGCCGGCACGTATGAGAATGCCCTTGCCATAGACGAAGCGGCTATTACGGGTGCGCCGGAAAACAAGGACGTAAGTGCCAACTACGACCTCACCTTTACGGATACCCTCACGGTCAACAAGGCAAGACTCAACATCCATACGGATGACATCCATACGACGTACGGCACGGTCAAGGAAGCCACGACGACCATTGCTGGCCTGACCAACGGCGATGATCTGCCGACTGGCTTTACCTTCGATTACGGCGATTACGGCGGAGCGTACCTCAACAACAACACGACGACGAATACGCCGGGCCGTTACGCTTTCCAGACGTCGTATGACAAGGATGCCGCTTTCCTCAAGAATTACATTGTCGCGGACAACGACGCGACCGTCACTATCACGACGCTGCAGCCAAAACCCGATATCGACCATCATACGGCGATGAACCTCACGGCTCTGCTTCCTATGCCAATAACCTCAGCAATCACGGCATCCCGGGCGTTGATCGCGTCGCCGGTCTCGCCAGCGCCGAGTTGCCCTTCTTCAAGCTCATGGGCAGCAAGGTCACGAACTACGGCACCTACGATGTCACGGCCGATGCGCAGAAAGTCGTACTCGAGCCATCGGGCAAACGCTTGCCGCAGCCGGATCAGCCGAAGACCCAGTACCGTGAGTACACGAAAAATCTCGTGACTTCGCTTGGCACGGGCCGCTTCCGTCTCGTCTATGATGGCTCCATCTTCCACCTGAGCCCGCTGGACGCAGCTGCCAATAACCTGCTGCTGGCCGGTGATGCCACGAAGAATGTCGAACTTTCCGCACAGGCCCTCCACACGGGCTTCAATGAAATGGGTCTGATGCTCGAAGACCTCGACGCCGTTTATGTTCATTTCGATAAAGCCTGATGAAACACGAAAGAAAAGGTGTAATTGCTAGTAAGCAATAATTGACCCACGGGTGTAAATGTGTTATACTGAAAGCGGTAGGAGCTAACCTATTCAATAACTGCATATGGACGCAAATCATCTGGCCTTGCAAGCGTGTCACGTTTGCGCCGGTGAGAATCTGTCAAAGTTCGTTACGATGTTTGGCGACTTTCTGCAAAGTTCCGTCAGGGCTTCGCGGATCGGTACGGAGTGTGGAGACGAAGTGCTCATGAGTCAAAGAACAAACGTTAACGAAAGAGGCGGCTCTTTATGAAAACCTTGCGGCAGATTGTTGCTTTACTGGTTATGGTCATGACTGTATTTGCATCTAGCACGGCTTTCGCGGCCAGCCTGCAGGACGAAGTCCTGTACTACGTTAATGTTGAGCGTGTGGCGGCGGGCGTGCAGCCCCTCACTGCGGCTGTTAATCTTAACGCGGCTGCTGGTATCCGGGCACAGGAAGCGGGTATCGTATTCGCTCACCAGCGTCCCGATGGCAGTTCCGTGAAATCAGTATTGAATGGCGAATCCTGCTCCTGGTTCGGTGAGAACCTGGCCATCAGCAGTGTAATGGACGCCCAGAAGATTGTCCGTGCGTGGATGGGTTCCCCGACGCATCGCGCGAATCTCCTTAACCATCATTTCACGCAGATGGGTGTATCTTGTGTGAGAGGCAGTGATGGTCACTACTACTGGGCTCAAGAGTTCGTAGGGAATTGACGCTGCTCAACGCGCAGGACCGAACTGGTAAACGTGTGCAGGCTGTGGAAGTTTATGCTTCTGCGGCCTGCTTTTTCTTTATATGCTCTACTTTTCAACAATCGTTATTAACGAATTGCATTTGGAAAATAGACAAGGTATAATATAAAGTGGAATTGATTCTATAGAAAAACACGAATTCATTACATTTTTTGATCATGAGCAAGGCATTGGTTACCGGCAGGCAAGTTGCCGGTACAGAAAGGAGTCTCTATGAAACGCAGAATCCGTAGAACTTGGCACCGCAAGACCGCAGCTCTGGCAGCTGCTTTTATGGCCATGTCGTTTAGCGGGATTACTTACGCCATGCCGCAGGACAGTACGATTCGCTCCGGCAAAGGCGACATCACGCGCCCGGACGACAAGACGATGAGAATTGACCAGCAGACCGATCGTCTGGCCATCGACTGGAAAGGCTTTGACATCCAGAATGGTGAAAAAGTCCAGTTCAAGCAGCCGGATGCTCGTGCCATCGCGCTGAACCGCGTGACGGGCGATGCCAGATCCGTCATCGATGGCCAGCTCACGGCCAATGGCCGCGTGTACGTCATCAATCCGAACGGCGTGCTGTTCGGCAGGAATGCCAGCGTGGATGTAGGCTCCCTCGTCGCTTCGGCGGCCAAAGTCAGCGATGAAACCATGAAGGATTTCGCCAATGGCAAAGACCCGCTGACGCTGACGCTCGGCGACAACTCCACGGCTCAGGTCATCAACGCAGGCACAATCAAGGCTCAGGGCGGCCTCGTGGCTCTGCATGCAGCTGCTGTGGAGAATACCGGTACGATTGGAAGTGTCGGCGGTAAGGTCGCGCTCGCTGCAGCCAAGAACATCACGCTCTCCGAGGATACGGCCGGCAAGCTCAACTTCACCGTCGACGGTGAAATTGCCAAAGCCAGCACCCTCAACAGCGGCGTGCTGAGTGCTGACGGTGGCTACCTTGTCATGACGGCCAAGCAGGCCGGCGATGTCATGAGTACCGTTGTCAACAACACGGGCACGCTCGAAGCCAAGACGCTGCGCCAGAACGAGAAAGGCGAGATCCTGCTCGACGGCGGCGATAACGGCCAGGTCGAAGTCAGCGGCACCCTCGACGCCTCCGGTCTCGAGAACGACCAGAGTGCCGGCAATATCAAAGTCATCGGCCAGAAGACCATCGTCCACGACGAGACAAATCTCCTCGCCCGCGGTGATGTGAACGGCGGTAAGATCGAAACCTCCGGCGATGTGCTGAACCTGGGGGATGGGCTGACCATCGATGCAGCCGGTGTGAACGGGAAACACGGGGAATGGCTGTTGGATCCGTTGGAAGTTATTATTTCGGACAGCCAGTTAACGTATGATGATTATTCAACTTCTACTGGAGGCACTTTGACGGGGGATACTAGTGGGAAGGGTACTATAAAAAATAATGTGATTTATAACGACCCCGCAGGCGCTACGGCTAATGCTGGCAGTACCAATAGTTCTACTACGTGGATTAATGTAAATACGGTCAAGGATATCTTGGCGAAAGGGACCGATATCACTATTCAGGCCATATCATCTACTGGTGCTGCAAGTATTACTTTGGATTCGCCTATTAATGTTAACATTGATAAAAATGCATCAAAAAATCCGACGTTCACTTTAGAGGCTACGCGGAATATCACTATTAATTCACAGATTACCGCTGATTCTTCCGGCAAAGGTTTGAATGTGATACTTAATGCTGATACAGATGGTGATGCTATCGGTGCAGTTATTATTAATGCTGATATTTCTACCAATGGCGGCAATTTTATCTCTGCCACCGGTGGCACGGTTACGCATGAAAGTCAGTCTAACACTCCAGGTTACAATAAATATTCCGGTCCTTCTATTAACTTTAAAACTCCAGTAGAAATAAGTGGCGCTCCGAATCACAGCGGAAGTACTGTAGGTACCTATTTTGGTGATGCAAATTCGGCAACAGCAGCACGTAATCGCCATATCAGTACGAATGGTGGAGCAATCACGCTGAATGGTGAAGTTGCTATTGGGCTTAATGGCGGTACTTTGAATTTGGAAACCAATGGCGGAGTTCTGACTGTAACCGGAATTGTAAACTCTGGGAACAGCTATGACTACTATTATTACAATGCTGATACCGATACCTGGAATAAAACTTCTGATGATGCGGTTATAAAGAAAATCAATGGGTACGTTGATAAAGTTTTGAATGGCACCGAAGGCGTGCTATGTATGAATATAAGGGTATTAATTATTTTAAAGATAAAGATGGTAATCTAACATGGACGTATGATGCAGTTTATTATCCTGATGCAACAAATGGTAATGCACCGCATTATGTATTTAGGCCTTTATCGACGGCAGAAGCAGATGATGCAGGTCAGTTTATTACCAATAATACGAATAATAATAGAGATAAAGAGGACACAACTAATTTTTCACATACGTTAACCACTTCTAATCCGAAATGGTATCTAACCAAAACGGCTGGCTGGGGATTTAATTCCTTTATTGTGACAGGTAAGTCCAGCATGACTATTGATGCATTTTTAACATATTTGAAAAATACATATGGGAACAAAGCAAATTTTAATTCCAGATATCCTCATGGAACCAAGTATAGTGCTTTTACTGATGCAGAAAAGGAGAATCTGAGAAAAGATATCACTAGCTATTTAGCTCATAACTGGTATGTGGCTCAAGAAATGGCATCAACAGGTTCTAAAGGGAATGGTGACCAAGTGGGGGACAGCTATTTAGCTACTATTACTACTCGCTTGGAAAATTCTTTGACTACGCCAAATGGTGCGCATATTATGTGGGCCGGTGGCAGAGGTTCTGGTGTTCGGAATCGTAATCAAAAGAATGATGCGAATAATGTAGTTACTTGGTATCCTGCCGATCCGACACATCCAGATGGATTCTATTGGGTTACCGGTCCGGAAGGTTTGGCAACAGACAATCAATCAAACTATAATGATACGACTATCGGCACAGGAACCAAATTCTGGGATACTTCCTCGACGGATGTACAAAAAGATCCCAACAATTATGGGCAAAGCGTTTTTGGCGAAGCACATTGGTCTACCAATTTAGTTGGTCATCAGCCTGATGATAATGGTCCGTTCCTTACTGTTGGCTATGGTAGTGATAACCAGTGGGACGATGCTAACTTTGGTGGCGAAACCACTGTGGGCTTTGTGCGTGAAACGAACTTGGCTCATTCTAACTTGGATATTCAAGCTGGTAGTGGAACCGTAAACTTGCAGGGGAATATTGGTGGCTCTGAGAAACTTGACACGGTAACCATCAATACAACAGGAAATGTAAAAACAGGTGGTTCGAGCGTTACAGACTACAATGTAGGTACGATTAATACGGATCATGGTATCGACATCACAGGTGCTGATGTAACGATTGGCGGCCGCATGACGTCGGGCTCTACAACGAATTCTGGCAATACCAAAGCCACAGATAATATCACAATCAAGCTACAGGCAATATTACTGTTCATGGTATCACGTCGAATGGCAAGACTGATGCAAATGGTAACTTGCTTAACGGCGGCAAGATTTCATTGACCTCGACGAAAAGCGACGGTATCATCACGTTAGCGACCACGACCGATAAAGAAAAGAAAGGCGACGCCTTGGGGGATGACGGTACATTAACCGCGGCTAGTGGAGCAGATGACGCTGTTGTTATCGATGCACAGGGAACCGCCGGCGGTTTTAAGAACCTTACCTCAAAGGCAACGCCTGCTATTTCCACAAGTGGTGCATGGAAGATTTATTCGGCCTCGCCGGAATATGATGAGTTTGGTGACAATCTGAATAGTAAAACTGATGCCCAATGGTCCGCGGCTTCGGAAAAGAATCCGCTGGCGCAGGGCAATAATCCCCGGATTCAGATTTCTTATGCAACAACAGCAGAAAAGGATACAGGAGCAATTGGCAAATATATTTTCCAAACAACGCCAACCATTACGGTAAAAGCTGATAATTATACGAAAGTATATGGCGATACTTCTGGTACAAATACGACGACGTTGCAAAATAATGAAGAGCTGACTTCTGAGAATATGTACAATGACTTGAATTATCGCGAAGAATATACGAAGTCGGATGGTATAACACCGATTGATGTAAGTTCTTTTACTAAGGCTTTCCAGGAGAAAGATCTTAAGAGTTATATTGATGGCACGGTAACGGTATCGAGCAGGGGGGCAGCTGCAGATGCAACGCGTACCAATGGTGACATTGCCGATACGGATAAAAATAAATCCATTTATAATGTCGATGTAAATATTGATAAGGCATCTGGGCTGAATGGGCATTTGTTGAAAATGGAAACGGGGACACTTACCATCACGCCTAAAGCCTTGACCGTTTCTGGTACTGGTGAGCAGACATATGGCACCAGTACAATCACCAAATGGATCGATACGACCACGGGCACACTTTTCGGTGCCAAGGTTTCGTATGATACTTTAACAGGCAAAACGCCGACTATTAAGACAGGCAGCAGTTATGACCAGAATTGGAAGAACTATCATCCGAATGGCTCTACTGCAGATGCAAGTGATACGGCTTATCAGGATGCTCTGGACAGCAGTAATTTCTCGAATATCAATATTTCAGATGCTGCTGGCAATGATATGAGTGCCAACTATACGGTTACGACAATAGGTGATCTGAAAGTCAATAAGGCAGATATCATCTTGAATCTTAGCGATGTCGAGACTACCTATGGTGAAGCTTTCGATACGAGTAAATATGGATATGACCATAACAATATCCCCGTATTGAATGGCGATGCTGTATCAGTTATTACCGATAACCTGCAGAATAAGGATTTGAAGTATACCAATACAGGAGATGGTACAAACGGCAGAATAACACAGGATGCTGATAATGATTATAAACTCAAAGCTGATGACAAGTCATTAGGCAACTATAACATTCATTTTAATGATGGTAAGTCGGTTATTGATAAAGCGAAACTTTCTATTACAACGCCGGATATTACGACGGAGTATGGTACGGTGACGCCGGGAAGCGGTTCGTCCCTCACGGGCCTGACGAATGGTGATGAGAACGATACGACGGGCCTTGTCTACGATTATACGTATGGTAATGGGTATCTCGATCATGATACCCGTACGAATGATTTGGGCGACTATACGGTTACGACAGGTGTTTCGGGCAAGGACTATCTCAAGAATTATGTTATTACGCCGGGTACATCGAAGCTCCATATCGATCCGAAGGATGTCTATGTCCGTGTCTATGGTCATGGCAATACGACGCAGGATATCACGTATGTGGATCCGGATATCGACAGCAAGCTTTCTTATGGCGACCATGCAACGTGGACGCCGAATCTGGGTGGCAAGACGGGCGAGTTCACGTATGATGTCATCACGGACATCAACGGGCATCCGTTCCAGCCGGGTGAGTCCGATGTCATTGGCAACTATCGCTTCCATTATGATGGCGAGGCTGTTGTTTCGCCGAGCAAGCCGGATATCGACCATCCGGTTGTGCCACCAGTCGTGCCGGGCAACGGCGGATACACGCTGCCAACGGAGCCGCAGACGCCTTCCGAGCAGGAAAGTGGCACGGTCGAGAAAGACTGGGGTACGCGCGATGAAGGGCCCGGTGTGGATCGCGAACGCCATATCATCAAAGTCCAGCTGCCGTTCTTCAAGATTGATGACGGCAAGATGACGAACTACGGTACCTACGACGTCAAATCGCAGGCAGCCAAGGTCGATATCTCCCCGACGGCAAACGCCTGCCGGAGCCGGATCAGCCGAAGACACAGTATCGTGAGTACACGAAAGCCATCACGACGAGTGCCGGCACGGGCGAATTCCGCATGATCTACAACGGCTCGACGTTCCACGTCATGCCGCTCGATGCCGCTGCACGCGCGATGATGCAGACCGGCGATGAAACGCATAACGTCGACCTCTTTGCAAAGGCTCTGCATATCGGTTTCAGCGAGATGGGCATCATCCCTGCTGACCTCGACGGTGTATATGCCAACTTCCAGGATATCGCCGCTGATGCACAAAACAGCAGCAAATAATTGTCCAGGGAAAAACTTCAGGACCTCCGAATGAAAATTTCGGAGGTCCTTTTGCGTCCCCGGAGAGGACGCCGCGTGCTGGAGAGCTGTCCCCCTTGGGGGAAAGTGGCCCGCAGGGCCGAAAGGGGAAGTTGCAGGCAGTGGCGTTGGTGAAAGATGAAAGACGCATTGAGTACACGGATGGGAGTGACTTTCAGCGAGCAACGTGGCTGATGCGAGGAGTTGCCCCTTCAGTCGCTGACGCGACAGCTTCCCCAGAGGGGACGCCATACATCCGTTGTTGATACGCCAGCTTCCCGGAGGGGGCGTCGCGTGCTTTCGTTGCCGGTGCGACAGCTTCCTGGAGGGGGCGCCGCGTGCTGGAGAGCTGTCCCCTTGGGGGAAAGTGCCCGCAGGGCCGAAAGGGGAAGTTGCAGGTAGTGGCGTTAGTGGCAGGTGAAAGACGTCGTGTGTTTATGATTCCGTAATTTTTTCAAAAAAAGGCGTTGACAAACGCGGTGTACTCGTGTAATATAGTACAAGTCGCTGAGAGATACGGCCACCACGAACGAGCGTCTGGAAGGACAGCCGGGTGAGTGGAATCTTCTCGGGACGCTTGAAAAAAGAAATAAAAAACTTCTTGACAAGCGGAACGAGCTGCGATATAATAAATGAGTCGCTTGAAGCGAGAGCTTCGAAAGACAACAAGTTGTTCTTTGAAAACTAAACAATGCAACATGAATCATTTGTGATTCAAGCCAGATGTTAAAAACATCGATTGATTATGAACATAAGCAATCGGCAATTTCTTTACTAAGCTTCATTTTTGAAGGTTAGACCAAAAGATAATTAGAGCCAATCAAGGTTCTTCATAATTTTATGGAGAGTTTGATC
>ENA-OQBJ01000558-OQBJ01000558.1-human-gut-metagenome-genome-assembly--contig:-NODE-558-length-19075-cov-1.877612_pt1 | contig 19075 bp, 28 predicted proteins | sample MGYA00242743_ERZ504545 | MGnify/ENA primary metagenome ERZ504545 (study PRJEB26092, sample SAMD00036252) | human gut metagenome | host: Homo sapiens | study: EMG produced TPA metagenomics assembly of...
GCAGCCGTCTGAAGGGGCGACTGCTCGCCGCTTGGTGTCGGCACGCTGAAAACGAGATCTCAAGGATGGATAATGGCAACCGTGGACACCTCCCTGCGCCTCGGCAAGTATTTCGGCGTCAGCGACCGCTATTTCATTGACCTCCAAAACGACATCGACATCCGCAACCAGAAAATCAACATACAGCACGAACTGGATAAAATCGAGCCATGCATTGCCTGAGCAAAACCACTCCAATATCAAGAACCGCCCTGCAGCACAGCAGCTGCAGGGCAATTCTTTTAACGCGACAAAATCCCACAAACCAAAGCCTTCTCCCCTGGAGGATGTGGCGCGGAGCGGTGGATGTGGTAACCTATCTCATTTCCACGTTTTCTTCCTGAGCAGAGTGGCTAGCAATGGAGCAGCGGGGATGTTCTGCGTGCCGAGCACTTCGGTCAGATCAAAGATTCTCGAGCCTCTAGGCGGATATCTCGTCGCTTTCTGGAAGTCCGTCTCATAGAACATATCGACAAAGAAATACCGATGCGGTACTTTCCGCAGGTTGTATCCATATTGCTTCGCATCCTTGATGGCCAGTGCAATCTTCGTCTTGCGCTCATTAGTCAGGTCACCCTTCTCCACCGTATACTTGACGTCATTGGGGTTCGATGCATCCGCGACAATCATCGCCACAATCTTGCCGACAGCCCGGACGCTCTTGTTCTTGTACAGGCCAAGGTAATCATGCGGCCGGAACCCTCTATTGGCACCATCGTAATACACACCCTGCTTCATATTGAAATCAAACGTCGCGCCAGCAAGCTGCATGCGCATGAATTTCCAAGAATCCGCCCCCGCTATCAGGCCATCATGATAACAGTAATCGAGATAATCCTCCACGATATCCAGCATCTCATAATCCCGATCATCCAGCACATTATGACATGCCGCAGCAATCTCCTCAAATGTGATATTCACATGGATGATGGCAGATCATACCCCTTTTCTTCCTTATGCTTCGCTATTGCCCTGGCAATAGCCTGCATTTTATTGTTCGCCATATGGACGGGGGCTAACGTCATCAGCACCTTATACTGCTCTTCTCCAAAAACATCCAAATGCTTCCGAATCTGATCTTCATAGAACCAATCCGACAGCTTCGTCTCAACCGCCACCTTGAAACTCTGCTGCACGATTACCGCATCCAGCCTGCTCTTAGGCGCACTCTCCTGCAGATTGAACGACAGCCCCGGATTGAAATCCCATGTCGAATTCGGCGCACAGATTGATTTCAGAAACAGATAGAACTTATCCGATGAGTAGTGATAGAGACGCGACAGCAGCAGCATCGTATTAGCCGTCGCTACATCTTCTCCCTGATGGTATCTCTGAAAGTAGTGTATCTTCATCTCCGATCATCCTTTCGTTGATTCAATTCATCATATCGCGGGCAGGAGCTCCCGATATAAACTCATGATTACATGAATGTATTGAGAATTTTATCAAAAAGCTTTTTCTCAGTCTATCTTTTCTCAAAGATATCTTTCCAAAATAAGAAAATAGTTTCCCTAAGAATAAGAGTAATATGTCTGCCGATAATACTGTATCTGATGTTTGTAGTATCATTACAGATGGGACGCATCAACCACCTAAATTTAAGAACAAAGGTATTCCCTTTTTGTTTGTATCAAATATTGCTAACAATAACTCACCTATGATACAGAAAAGTTTATTGACCAAGGTACGTATAATGAACTTATAAAACGCACTCCTATTGAAATTGGGGATGTTTTATTATCTACAGTAGGTTCTTATGGCCATCCTGCTGTAGTGGAAAACGAAGAAAAATTTTTATTTCAGCGTCATATTGCTTATTTAAAACCGAATCATAAAAGGGTAGATAGCTACTATTTATATGCTTCGTTATTAACTGATTCATTATATCATATTTCTCGGGAATTTTGGAACACATACTCGTTTCACCAATCAACAAAGCCCTAACGCGCAGCTCTCCCTATCGGCCTCGGAGCCACTTTCCCCAGGGGACAGCTTCGGCTCCGCAGTCTGGCGGACGGGGGCGGCGTCCCCTCTGGGGAAGCTGGCGGCGCAGCCGTCTGAAGGGGCGACTCCTCGCAGCCTCGTGTCGGCACGCTGAAAACGATACGTCAAGATTCGCGTTTCAACGCGCAGCGAAGCAAATGCCTGCAGCTCTCCCTGGCCATCTTCCCCCAGGGGACAACGTAAGCTCGCATCTGCCGCTCCTGACAATACGCCAGCTCATATGATATAATAGAAGCAAAAGAAAGGGTGCCTGCACATGAAGCCGAAACGGACCTACAAAGATTCGCTGTTCCGCCACATCTTCAACGACAAACGGCGCTCGCCAGCCTCTATGCAGCCTTGACCGGCCTGCAGCATCACGCCGAAGGACATCACGATCACGACCCTGCGCGGCGTGTTCTTCAACGACATCAAGAACGACATCAGCTTCCGCATCGGGGACCGCGACATCATCCTCATGGAACACCAGAGTTCCTGGAACCCCAACATGCCGCTGCGCATGCTCTGGTACATCGCCAAGCTCTACAGCCGTCAGCTCGATTCCCAGGAACTCGTCTATCGCTCGAGCTCATCCACATTCCCGCGCCGGAATTTTACGTCTTCTACAATGGCAGTCAAGACGAACCCGACTGCCAGAAACTCCGTCTTTCCAACGCTTTCGCACACGCAACCAACACCCTCGAACTCATCGTTGACTGCTACAACATCAACTACTCCCCCCGGAACAAACTCCTTGACTCCTGCTACGAACTCCGCTGCTACAGCATCTTCGTACAGAAAGTCCGCGATGGCATCCAGGATGGGCTCGAACTCAAAACCGCCATCCGCCAGGCCATCACCTACTGCAAAACACACGATATCCTGGCTGATTATTTCCAGAAAAATGAAAGTGAGGTGTTCGATATGGTCAACTTCAAATGGGATCAAAAACGCGCACTCGAAATCGCAAAAGAAGACGGGATTGCCATCGGCGAAGCACGCGGTGAAGCACGCGGTGAAGCACGTGGTGAAGCACGAGGTGAACGCAAAGCTACAATGAAGATTGCCCTGTCTCTCTTAAAGAAGGGCCTTCCCGTTGGCGTCATCACCGATTCAACTGACCTCTCACTCGAAGAAATCCGCAAAATCGCCAAAGACAACGGTCTGGCCTTCTAATTGGAAAACAGAATCTAAATCCACATAAAAGAGAGATGCCCGGCACGTAATTGATATAGTACCGGGCATCCCTCTTTTACTTTTTTTAGTCTTATGGAGATTTTCCACTACGTCGTGGCTCCCAAAACGAGAACAGGTCAAGAAACCAAACCATTATATGATTCGTTGTCTATGTTCAATGACAAGGCACAAAATCACACTTATAATCGTACACAATGCACCCAATTTCCAGCCTGGAAGTTCAAAATTCAAAGTGATCTCATTATGCCTGGATTCAACGGGATAACCATCAGACAATCCTCAAATGCTTCTGGACGAATCACCTCGCCATTACGCAAGACCTTCCATCCTTTATGTACCGGGATAGAAGTAAACAGTTTTTCATGATCATCAGCGTCTGCTACGATACGTAAATCCGTGTCAGAGTTCTTATAAACCTTTGCTGCCTTTTGCCAAGCCTCATCGGAAGCAGCTTTCAATACGGATTCATCAATTTGATAAAATTGCGCATTCTGAAGCACATCCGCAGCATCTTTTTTCGATTCCCACTGCACCTGTCCTGTTCCATTTATCAATGGAACAGAGATGGCAGATGGTGACAACCAACATGCATATCGCTGCGTGTATGTATCACTTACTGTGAGCAAAGCATCTCGGTTTTTATTATGAAAAGGAAAATTGGCATATACGACGCCTTGTCCGTCCGAAGATACTGTAAAAACAGCTCGCTTCGTCCCATCCGATTCTTTTTCCTGATAAGCAAGAGGCGTGTATATCTGTATATCCTTCTGAAAAAGATCCGCATATAAAGCATCAGTAAAATCAAAAGGATTGTCTTCATACATATGATGCATGGATACCGCTTCAGAAACCCGAAAAGCTATAGGAAATGCAAAAGGATTCCGATACATATCTTTTTCATTAGCTGAGATTTTTGTCGTATCGTTCTTCAATCCTGGAATGAACGAATCAGAAAGAACATACCGCACACCAAGCAAGGAATCAATCCCCAGTAAGGATGTGTTCACGACATTTATATTATCACCACTTTGCCGATAACCGACACGATCCAAGAACTTTAAATGCGTATTTACCGGACTGGACGTATAGGTGGCGACTGTCGGATAATGATACGCCAATCCCTCGTTATAATTTGCCCTAATATGTTCTTTCACATCTTTATCATAAGAAGAAAAGGTCCTTGTTTGGGATTATACGATAAAAATCAGAAGTCTGATGATAGAATCGATGAAATCTGCTCTGTTTCGTTTCTCACATAATCCTGATAAAGATTCACAAAACGATAAGCATCCTGATGCCGCATGATATAATTGGCATTTCCGCTAAATCAATCATCACCAGCAGCAGGATAAAGCAAGGGGCATATCGCTTCCAATCCCAGCTTTCGTACTCAATGCCAATACAACTACAAGCAGGAAAAATAAAGCAGACGATGCTATTACATTCGGCCAGGTATTATATGGATGCGTCAACTGCATCATGAGCCAAGCACAGGGCAACAACAAAAATAATTTGGATACACGATACTGGGATGACGAAAAAAAGGCTCCTGCCAGCCATATCAAGAAAAATATCGTTACATAAGAATAACGATACCAATAGCTGGTTGCAGATTTCAATAAGGAAAATAATAAAAATAGTGGATTCCAGAAATAAATGGCAAGTACGAAAAAGAGCATCAAGAGGATCAACCCTAATAATTTCTTAGAAATACCTCTTTGAAAAAAATGCCCCACTACGCCGATAAGGACAAAACTTCCAGCAAATAATGATACATGGCCATTGCTACTGAACGTTCCCCAGGTCAATCCCTTCAAAACGGCACTTTTACTCCCCTGCCATCTCAAATGAAAGAGGCTCCAGTCCAGACTGCTCACACGTCCATTCGACATCTCCATAAGCGCAGGTAGAAAAACAATGGCAGAAATCCCCATAGACAGAGCTATTCCCAGTACAATCATACAAAGGAATCGAATAATTGTTTGCCAAGAAGATTGTGCCACTACTCTCAACAAAGCAGCTTCCCATACAGCCCAAAATCCTGCAAACAATAAATCAATCAGACCCGTATACCAATTGAATATGACAGCGATTGAGGACGGTATGATGAAGTATAACATGCTTTTCTGCTGCCGTACTTGATATACCCCCCATAAGATCAAAGGCAGCAAATAAACGCCATCCAGCCACATTACACTACGTGCCTGCTCCATATTATACTGCATCATACCAAAAGACATGCCCAAAGCCATAAGCAGACAAGCTGGCAGCCTATTCTTAAAGCGTTGATTCAGATAAAAAGCCATCGTGAGGGCAGACAACGACAGCTTGATGACGACTAAAGCATCATAAAAAGTATGGAGATTTTCTTGTGAAAACAGTACTACTAAAAAATTCCAAGGAGAAAAAAGATAATAGGTCAAAATAACCCAGACATTTCCACCAATCCCACGATCAAACGAAAACGTCCAAGAAGTATCTCCCTGCAATATATGTTTCAAATACGAGAAAAAATCCAGATATTGAATGTTAGCATCTGCCTGCGCAAAGCTATTGGTTCCAAAAGGAGCAATAGTGATTTACCATCATAAGAAGAAGCAATAAAACTAATGTTCCTAATCCCGAAGCACCAATGACCTGCCACCTTGTTACAGAATAAAAGGGAGACTGATTCATTGGCGATCCTCCTTCTGGTCAATCATAATCTTCCCATTATAATCCTTCACCAAATAAAGAGGACGAAACTTGCTTTCGTTGAACACGCGGCCCAGATATTCGCCGATAATGCCCAAGAAGAGAAGCTGTACACCGCCAATAAAAAGTATAATAGAAATAAGTGACGGATAACCAGGTACATCGCCGCCATAAATAAGCGTATAAGTGACAATATATACCATATATAAAATAGATATGGACGCCAATAAACAACCGATAAAAGAGGCTGCTCTCAGTGGTGCAATTGTAAAGCTCGTAATACCTTCGATTGCCAAATTTATGAGCTTCCAATAATTCCATTTGGTTTGACCGGCTGCTCTGGCTTCACAATCAAAAAGAATCTCCTTCTTATTGAAACCAATCCAGCTGAAGAGTCCCTTTGTATAACGCTGCGACTCTCGCATTAAACGTATAGCATTGAGACACTGGCGATTAATCAACCGAAAATCTCCAACGTCGGGCTGAATAGGAATATTTGTCAAATGCTGCAAAATACGATAAAACGTATGCGAAGACCATTTTTAAAAATGAACTCTCCTGCACGGCTGCGACGCTTAGCACAGATATCATCGTATCCTTTTTCCCACCACGAGATCATCTCCGGGATAAGCTCCGGTGGTTCCTGCAAGTCCGCATCAATGATGACCGCCGCATCCCCCTGCAAATAGTCGATACCTGCAATCATCGCGATCTCCTTGCCGAAATTCCGGGACAGGTTGACATACGATACGCGCGTATCCTGCGCACGCAGCTCCCGCATGATGCAAGCGTCCCATCGCGGCTGCCATCATTCACAAAGACAAACTCAAAATCATAATCCGGAATCCCCTGAATCACCTCCGACGTCCGTGCATAGAACTGCCGCAGCACCGCTTCTTCATTGTAACACGGCACCAAGATGGAGATCAGGCGTCTGTCTGTCTGTCCTGAGTGTACTTGTTTTCATTCATCTGTCAATCCCTTTCCCTAAAAAACAAACATTATTTTTTCATTATATCATATTTCTCGGGAATTTTGGAACACATACTCGTTTCACCAATCAACAAAGCCCTAACGCGCAGCTCTCCCTATCGGCCTTCTGGCCACTTCCCCCAGGGAAACGCTTCACCAAGGAAAACATCCAGTCTCTCACCTTATCAAGCAGGATACATACCAAGAACACCAACAAGACCGTGCTGACAAAATGCAGCAAGAAATACGGGGATGCATACAGCGGCTTGAGATGAATCCAGTGTCCCCACAGCTGTGACCGTATGAAAGGATGCTCATGGATCAGATAAACGCCGAAAGACAACGGTGCAATCCGCTGGATACACCGTTTGATGCGCTCGGATGATATCTCAAGCCGCAAGAAGAAAACGAATAAAGCCAGTGACGCGAGCAAGACACTTGGCGAATTATACATATAGAACCCCGAGAAGGAATGGCCGCTTATGTGTACGCCTATCAAATCAAAGAAAGAATGCATCGGCTTCTTAGCAGGAACGTAAAGAGGCTTGCCAGGACATAAATCAGAAAAACCTCTCGCTGGGAAAAGCGATGCAAAAAGTCTTCTCCAAAAAGTCGAATGTACCCCCCCCAGAAAAATAATACGCAGAACCAAGCCATCGTATAGCCACCGGCGATGTTGAATGGATCTGCATCTTGCCGGAGAAAAGAATACAGGACAAACAAGCCCGTCAATATCATCAGGAACTTCTTGTACTCATTCTTTTCCAAATGACAAGCCAATCGCGACAAGTACGGAGATAGAATATACATCCCCATGTAGGCGGTCACAAACCAGTACATCGTATACCGGATGGGGAGCAGCGAATGTACAATACCTGCCAGATTCCACTTGCCCGTATATACGATAGCAGCCAGCGTAAAGAGAAGCGCATAAAAAGCCGTATGTGCCCACAAAGCCCCCACCTTGGACCAATGAAAATTTTTAGCTTTTACCAGGAAATACCCGCTGATGAGGACGTAACAATTCACCGCAACAAACAGGAAAGCTTCTATCCCCCAGCGATACGCCGATTCATGACGGCCTCAGACCACAGGATGCCGCCAAAATTCAGATAATGCAGCCCGACGACCATCATCATTGCGATGATACGCAGCAGCTCAATCCCCACGAGATTATGTTTTTGCACATCCATATAGTCCTCATCTCTTTCTTAACGCAATCGCTTGGCAATCTTCTGGACTTTTTCTTTTTCATCCGTATTCATCGCCAGGAAATAAACCATCACACCATACAACAAAGTATACCCCACAATCTTGAGGAGGAATGCGACCTTCCCCTCCCCAGGCATATACGCATTGAACCCGTAACCGATCAACAGGCACAAGCCGATGGCAACAGAAGCCCTGCCAATCTGCTTCCAGAAAGCGAGGATATCGAGACCGATATAGCATGATAGAAGTAATTCATCACCAGACCGTTCCCCATCAGCATGGAGAAGCCCGTCGCCACGGCACAGCCGAGCCCGCCAAAATGCATGCCGAGCGGGATGGCCAGCAGGAGATTCAGCACGCCGGTCAGGAAATAGATTTTCGCGCGGAAATCATACTGATTCATGGCCTGCAGGATGGCCAGGCCAATATTCTGGATGAGGTCGATCGTAAAGGGCAGGATAATCAAGATGGTAATCCAATACGCATCTTCAAAGCCTGGCCCTGCCCAGAGAGCGATGAATGGACGACCAAAGATGATGAACCCCGTGGCTACCAGAGCCAGCAGATAATACTGCCAGCGGCCGATCTGGATGAACAGCGAAGACAATTCCTGCATAGGCCGACGCTTCGCCACGAGTTCCGTGATATGCGGCAGATAAACACCCGAGATGGCCGTGGAAAGAGCCATATAGTTCATGTAGATCAGCGACGCGATGGAATAAACCGCCACAGCGCCTGTCCCCTGCACGATGCCCAGGATGATCTGATTCGTCTTCCAGAAAACCTGGTCAATGAGGCTGACAAAGAAGACACTGAGTGCCAGTTTCTTGAAATCATGGAACAATGCCCGATTCCAATAGTGAAAACGGATCGTGACATGCAGGCGTGCAAAGCAGTAATACATGCGCGCAAGGATCAAGGCCACGTTCAGGCGGTCTGCGCTACAGCCACGGCCATCGCCGTCGGGACCTTCTGCAGGATGAGGATGACGAGAAGCGGCTGCAGGATCAGCTGCACCGTTTCGAGTCCCTTCAAGAATAGGAATTTCTCATGCGCATTGATGACCGAGCGGAACACCATCGTCGAAAGATCACGGCGATATTGAATAGCAGCAGCAAAAACATTTGCCGTGCTTCCGCCAGCTCCCCCGTTGTCATGCTGGCCCCAAAAATCGCATCGAGATTCCAGTAGCAGATGAAGCCGACCAACAAAGACAACAGCGTCGCCGCCCCATACCCATAGAGCGAGATAGCCAGGATATTCTCCATGCCCTCCTGATCCTGCAGGGCCTTGTATTTGGTATAGAAACGCGTGACAGCCGCCGTCAGGCCGAAGTCCATGATGCTGAAGTACGCGATCAACGAGCCAATCAGCTGGTAAAGCCCGTATTCCTCTTTCCCGATAAAATGCAGCAGGATAGGAACATAGAGAAAGCCTACGATGGCGTGAAGTGCGATATTCAGATAGCTGAGTAAGATACCGATTTTACGTTCATTCATATTTCATTCAATCGTTTGATTCCCTTTGTATCGTATAGTGAAAATAATACTTTTTAAGCAAATAGACAAATCCACTTATAAGGAGGCAAAAATATACCGTTCTTGTTCTAAATAATCCCATAAATTGGTCATCGATAAATAAGAAAAATGGTATATAACCAAAATAAGCATATATTGCTAAAATCCCCGGTGAATTATTATTTCTTAAATAATTATAAACATAAGTTAAAAGAACCCCAAAGAGGAACATGATAATCAACATTCCCGGGATAGAATAATCTGCCAGCAAACGATAAAATATAGTATATACATTTGTATTTATTTGATCACTCCCATGAAATTCTACAAAAGGAAGAAAGCCCCTTCCTGGTTCTAAATGGAAGCCAAGTGAATTTAAATTTCCATAAAATCCCATCATAGTATTCTGCATAATATACTGATTTTCAGGATGATAGGAAGATACGTATTGCTCAAGAGCGGGTACGGAAAGGCCACCATAATGCGCAATTATAGTTAATGGATCTCGGCCACCAACACTAACCTTTCCCGTTAAAAAACCTAAAGCGAAATATACAGAGAGTGCCATAAAAGCCGTAAATCCCAGTAATTTCAAAATCTTGATACGCACTTCATGATTAATGCCATATTTTTGTTGATATATAATCACTGCGAATACAAGACCACAAATGATAAAATGAACCATACTCCTTCTTCCTGTTGATAAAATAAAAAAAGGAACTGCAGAAAATACAGGAAGTAAAAAAAGAAAATTTTTCATTATTTTATTTTGACCAACAATAAGATTATTGATGAAAATATACAAGAATGTTGTTGCAAACACCATAGCAACCAAATTCCTATAGCTATTCATTCTTGAAAAGGTTATTCCCCCTCTTTCAAGCGGATATCTGATGGTTTTTATCATATTCATGATTCCATCATGATTCCCTAGCTGAACAGATAATGCATACATTTCTTTTGGTACTAAGATAGGCCAGTGACAAGGTAATAATCGTACACAAAATAACAATTTGCCATGGAACATCATAAATTCCCAACTTAATTTTAGTTGTTTGCATCGTATACTTTTTGTAAAAATTATAATGCAGGCAGGCCGCCCCTATAGCAAAAGCAAGCATCCCGCTTATAACAATCAGTGAAGTCTCTGATCCTACATACAAATTCCATCGATCTATATTTAAAGTTCCGAGAAGCAAACTAACAGACATGACAAAAAAGAAAGCTATTGTTGGTTGTAAAAAATCAAAATTAAAGTAAATGAAGAAGATAGATGATAAAAGAATAACAATAATTGTTAAAAGAGGTAATAAATTAAAACTTTCCATTATAATTTTTCCTCATACCATATATCAGCATAACAGTCATCATGAATGCTATCCCTAAAACAAACCCAATTATTCCATATTTCACAACAACATTTTTATTATTGATTGTTAAATTCTCCGGAATAGATTCAATAGTGTCAACTACCTGATATTCTCCCAAAGAATCTTTGCTGTTCAAAAAGTTCACAAAAGAGTCTACATAGTCTTTTCCATGATCTTTTAAGTATTGTAAATCCATAGCATCGGACTTTTTAATATCTAAAGATATTTCAACTCTCCCAGCACCAAAATATTTTACAATAAGATGTTTATTCATCCATTCCAATTTTTGAGAGTCTGTCTTAACCTTCCATCCTGGAGATAATTTTTCATAATCATATGTATCCTTAGAACTTTTATAGAAGCTATAAAGATACGTCGTTGATGCGAAATATTTATCATATTTCAGAGTATCATTCTGATCTGGATAATTATTTATTTTAATTACCTCAGCAATATAGACATCACCATTTGGTGCTAATGTATAAGAATCTTTTGTACTATACTTAAATCCCATAAAGAGAAAAGAAAATAAAACCCCTGTCAATATTATTACGAGCCATTTTCTTTTTATAATATTGACAACATATGAAATAGCACTATGATCCGACATCTCTTTACCCCCATTGATAATTTAATACAATTTCCAAAATCACTGTCAGCTTTTCCATTATATCATAGATTGTTCGGAAAATGTTCTTTTCCGGAAAATTTACGCTGGATTACTGCAGATATTTTCTTACATTGCTTGTGTATAATTCTGTGAATTTCCTGTGTATATCTTGTGGATTGTTTGTGGATAAAGTTCAAACGGGTTCAGCTTATGGTCTGGGCAGCCGTTCGGATTGCGGGTCACTTCGCGGGTCATATTGGCCCTGTGGATAGTTGCTAGGCGTTGGGGCGCAAGGCTTTACAGTGGCTCCGTAGATAAAGACCTGAACATAGAAAAAGAATTTCCGTAGTACGTCATAGGGGAACGCGATCCTGTGAACAGCGCTGATTTTCTTCTTCCCCGAAGCACCGTTGCGATACTGCAAACATCGTGAAAGAAATCTTTTCGTTTATTTTATTTTTGTGAAAAATCTTGTCTTTTAAGCGTTGACAAATTCATTTAAAATGTCTTATCATGAGAGACAATAACGCAAGATTCCCATCGCTTCTCGTATTGCAAGATGGACAGCATTCCTTCGGGCCTGGTGTTTTTCGTGTAAGGCAAGAATACGACGCCCCTTGGCTGCTGCTCGGAGTGTGTCGTGCCTTATGCGAGGATGCCGGGCTTTTTTGCGCGCCGATTCATTGCGACAATTATCGCAATAATGTTTTTTATCATTTTTTTCGAACAGGAGGATCTTCATGAAGCAACAGCATGTATACCGTGTACAGGATACCCTTCGCTCACAGCAGGCGTGTGCTGCATCCTGCTGTGAGCAGGCATGAGGAAGTTCAGCGGCTGGATCTCGGAAATCACGTATTTCTACCGACAGCAAATGATGCGGCCGCTTTCCCCCAAAGCCCAGGCACTCTGGCATTATCTGATGAACCGTGCCAACGAGGTCTACTGGAATTTCCCGATGCTGCTGAGTCTGCCGGAGATCGCGGCAGGCTGTCACATGTCCGATTCGGCGGCAAAACGGGCACGCCGCGAGCTCATCGACAAGTATTATCTCGTCTGTGAGCCACAGGGCGGCAGCCGCCCGTCGGCGTATACGCTCCTGAGCAATCTGCGTCCGGGGTATCCCGTGATGATGCCATCCGTGAGCGAGGAACTCGGTGAAGCATTCGACCCGAGCATGGCGTTTTCCCCGCTCGCGACGATCCATTGGCCGCCACCGACGCGCCCGGCGTGCAGGTAGCCGCGGATCTGCCCACGGAGCCCCTGGATCCGCAGGAACATGCGATTCCCTCAGTCATGCAGGAGTTTGAGGATCCGACAGGAAGGAGGTCCCAGGATGCGAAGCCGCCAAGCCACCCACGATACATTGCTCTCAGGAAAAGCGAGAAAGCTCTACGACGCGCTGGTAAAAAGAAACGGCGGCGTCGTACCTGAATATAAGCTCCGCGATGCGACGGGCCTGTCGCATGGCTCCTTCATCGCCGCCCGGCAAGAGCTGCGGCGGCTGGGGCTTATCCGGCTGGGCCACACGCAGCGGCGAGCTTGCTATACGCTTGTCGATCCCGATGAACTGGAAGAGAAGCTGAACGGAGGTGCCCCCTTGCATATTTTCCTGAATCCCGGCCATGCCGCAGGCGGCGCCCGGATCCCGGTGCCGTCAACCAGCAGCTCCAGCTGACCGAGTCTGAGCTGGCAGCCAAGATAACGGCCGTCTGCCGCCGGTATCTTGTGGCAAACGGCCATACCGTCAAGGTGCTGCAGAGCCATAATCTGATCGGTGAGTCGCCGGGGTATCCCAATGTCGTCGCCACGGCCAATGCGTGGTATGCGGATTTCTTCATTTCCATCCATGTGAATGCCGGCGGCGGGCGCGGCTGCGAGACGTACTGCTTCGACCGCGAGTCGCCGGGCGGCCGCCTGGCTGCCCATATCCAGCAGAATGTCATGGCACACATCCATGCCCTGGACCCGGATTTCCCGAACCGCGGCGTCAAGGAGAATCGCGGCCTCGCCGTGCTGCGCGGCACGCAGATGCCCGCCGTCCTCGTGGAAACGGCGTTCATCGACCACCCCGATGACGCCTGGCTGCTGCAGCATTACCCGGATGCTTTCGCGCATGGGATTGCTGCAGGGATCGAGGCAGCGCTGCGCCCCGCTTTCCTCCGCCGGAATCCTGCCTGCTATGAAAAATAAGATCCGTTGCGAAAATCATCGCCCCTGCCAACGCAGAGGAATTTTGATGTTTCCTTCCTATTGTATATGGAGGGACTGGCGGACAACAGCAGATTCCCCTTTCGGCCCTGTGGGCCACTTTCCCCCAAGGGGACAGCTCCTAAAAAAGAGCTTCCTTTTGACAGGTCAACTCCATATAATGGAATCAAGGCAAGGTTCTTCCTCCCACAAGAACCACCTCACCTGCATTCCCGCGGCCCAGCCGCTGGAATACGGCTGTCCGCTGCATGCTCCAGCGGCCGGCAGCCGGGGCTCTATACCAACTGTCACGTCTTTCGGGACTCGCTGCAGTCCCGCGAAAGGAGGATGCCTTATGGCAACACAGCGCACCAACGTCACCACGACCCTCAAGATCAAGGTGGAAAACGGCATGAACGCCACGGGCGCGACGAAGTACGCAACGCGCACAGTAAGCAACATCAACCCGGAACTCACGGACGACGATCTGCTCGCCATCGGCGAGGGCTTCGCTGCCCTGCAGGTACACGACGTCGGTGACATCCAGCGTTCCGAGGTCTCGACGCTCGTCAGTGCCTGAACAGCCAATCGCCTGAAAGGAGGCCCTTCCCATGAAACGTACCCTTGAAATCACACTTGCTTTCGACAACGCCAAGACAAAAGCCATCTCGCTCCTCGACCCGCGCGAGGACCTGACGCGCGAGGAAGCTCAGAAATGGGCCGACAGCGTCGTCGCCAAGAAAGCCCTCGTCGTCAAAGGCGCCCTGCCCACGGCCTTCCAGAAAGCCATCGTGCGCACGGTAGACGAACAGGAACTCGCCTGACGCCCGCCACCCCAAACGCTTTCACCACCCTGCCCTGCCATTCTTTCCGTTTGCGATCCCAACGCCAGCCCCGTCCGGCTAAGGCCCCCGGCCATCTGAGAGGAGGATGCCAGATGGAACAGAATCTCCTGACGGCCATCTCGTCCGTCGGCTTCCCCATCGTCGTGACGCTCTACCTCCTGACGAGCTTCCAACGTTCCATGGACCGTTTCACGGCCGAACTCAGCGAACTCGTCAAAGAACTCCAGCGCCACACCTTCCACTGACGAGAACCGCGCAGCCATACAAAAGCCCCTGCGAACCCGCAGGGGCTTTCTGGTACACAATCAGCTATTGATATTCCAGTAAAAACTCTGTGAACGTACCCCCGCCTATAGAGACGGGAGCTTACTGCTTCAACGAGAACAGCGCTACTGACTCCAAAGAGTTGCGGCGGCTTACACTCTCTCCACAGGCGTAGATTCCCGTGCGACCTACGGTATTTTATGGATTACGTCAGGCTGATATTCGCTGGATTCTTCCCGGATATTTATGGCCGCATTCTCCTAGCATATCATTTACACTAAGGCGCACTCCTCTTGTCCCCCCCTAGTAAACATGTATAATACAAAAGAAGTATTTTATTAGGACTTATGGAGGGATTGCATGAAACAACGTATTTATTCGATGGATCTCATACGTGTGATAGCGATGGTTCTCGTGATCATCGTACATACAAAAGGAAACTTCTTCAGCGCCGATGTCCATTCCGCCGTTTATGCTTTCTTTAAGGTAGCCGGTACCATTGGTGTACCGCTCTTTGTCATGCTGACTGGATACCTGATGTTTGGCCGCAATCATAATGACAATTCGTATCTGCAGAAATATCTGTCCAGGAATCTGCTCCCACTTGTCATCGCTTATGAAGTGTGGAACATCGTCTGGAACTTATTGCGCTATACGCACGCAGCTGAAAATCCGCAGAAATGGAGTGCGATTATCAAAGCCGGGCTTTTCATGGGTGACACCATGTCTGCACTCTGGTATCTACATGACCATCGCCTTGTATCTGGGCATGCCACTCCTAGCCATCGCATATCACAACATCTCATCCATCACCTATCAAAAGGTGCTTCTAGCAGCTTTGGTATTGAGCGGTACCCTGATTCCATCCGTTGCACCAGTCCTCACCCTGATTGGCCATCACGCAAATATCCATTCCGTCCTGCGAATGAACATCTTCGGTGCATCGGTCTGGGGCGAAAGCGTCTGGATGATTTATCTACTGGCCGGATATGCGATCCGTAAAGGTTGCATGAAAAAGATCCAGACGATTCCCCTTTTGGCATTTGGCATAATCATCCCCTTCGGCATCATGTATGCGATTGAATTTACCGGGACAACCGTCCAGCACTATGATTTCTTCCTGGTTGTCGTTCTCGCCATTGCGACCTTCGAGCTATTGACCCGAACGGAAGCCCGGCTGAACCAATATGACCCAATACGCCGTCTCACGGTGAAAATCAGCACTTTTTCTTTTTCCGTCTACATGATGCACATCTTCATTGGCGGCGGCATCTGCTATGCTCTGGATAAAATCATGGGGATAAGCAAACCAATTGGCAGCTCATCCCCATGGCTCATCAGCCTGTTCTTTTACTTCCTATATATCAGCATCATCATCTTGATCAGCTGGCTGCTTGTGAGCATCCTCAAGAAAAATACATTCATCCGGCGATATGTATTGCTGATGAAATAATCCTCTTCTACTCAGAGAGCCGTTCTACGGCTCTCTTTTGCGTAGGAAAATGAGTATACTCTACAACCCTCCATCATCAATCGTTGGTACGGTACCGTAATGGCCAAGCAAATATGCCTTACGGATATCCTTGCTTGCCCCGGAGCAAACTCCTCCAGAGAATAAAGTTCTGATGTGCCTGTTTTTTGATTTTTTCAACAAAATAAATCTGATCGCGCCGCATGATGCGACTAGATAACAACTCTGTCGTATGGGAAGAAATAATAAGCTGGGCATTTGCTTTATTGATTTCAGGATCATGAAACAGCCCTACCAGGTAGAGTACGAGCATGGGATGCAGGCTGTTATCGAATTCGTCGATACAAACAATACGTCCTTCCTCAAACGCCTGTTTCAATATAGGGCTCAACATAAACAGGTTGATGGTACCGTTGGATTCATCCCTTAGCTCCAGTGAAAAATCTTTGCCATCCTGCACAGCATCCTTTTCATCAATATGATGCATGAATTTCACATTGACAGACGTATGATGACTCTGCTTGAAATCCTGTGGCAACATCTCAACAAGCTGTGATGGCAAATGACGGAAAAACTCATCATCGGAGATATCCTTGCTTTCAAAGGAATAATCCTGTATATTGATGTCGGCTGCATGCAGCATATTACGGATAAATTGCTTCAAGGAATCATCCTTATCCTCTTGCAGTAAAGGAACGATTTTCGGAAAGAGCGTATTATAGTCCGATGAGTACGTATCAATCATCTGAAACCACGAAAACGGAACGGCTGTCGTCTTACTATTCCAAATCGTAGCCGTAGCCAGGAACAACTTGTTTGCCGTATTACGGGCAATGAGCGGAGCCAACTCCTTTTTATAAACAGCATTCGTAAAGTGGTACTCTTTATCAGCATCTGCATCGCGTTTGAATATCGTAGCCGGACGTACCGAGTTCATCGAATTGTACTTATAAAGATATTCCGTCACGATACGCCGCTTCGTCGCAGAAAAACCATAAATGTACTTCGTTCCCTGTGCTATAAAAACGAATTCAAAGTGAGAAGGTGCCTCCTTCGTCGTCTCAGAGAACAGGAAAGGAACTATCGGCAAAAGCAAATCTCCCACTTGACGCGTATTGGATGTACGGATCAAAAGAATAGCCGCGGTCAGTGCCTTAAAGATATTGCTCTTGCCTGCAGCGTTTGGGCCCGGAAAATCACAGCTGTGCGCAGGATGCTCGCTCCCTGCCGATTACGGCACATGATTATCCATTTCTGAAGTCTCATCATTTCCCGGCTCCAACGAAAGCGTACACTTCGTCTTGAATGATCTGAAATTTTCCACTGTAAACTGCAACAACAACCTGCTCACCTCTGTATTTTAAGATTTTGTACTGCTTTCATTGTATCACATCGGCAGGCTCATTCCTAGCATATCATTTACAGCTTTGCGGCAGCACACTCCAACGCACGCTTGATGACGTCATACATATCGTAATACTATGGTACGGATTCACGAGAATCAGCGAAATCCCTGCATGCTGCAAAAAATCACGCAATCCAAACCAATAACGCCCAGTTAGCTCCATGCCAAACTTTACCTGGCTTTTCACATGCATATCCTGCAAATCCTAAATACGTTTCAGAAAAAACTTGTATCCATTTCTACAATCTATGAAATAAAGCTCTACAGAATGCTCCTTCATGAATATATACGGCACATTCCATATGACTTTAGGCATATCGATTTGACAAGGTTAAGTGGCAATGCTATATTATAGGCCTTACACAAAGATTCAAAAATATCAAAGTTCTTCAACATGTTTGTAATCCGAATAATAATACACCAGTATTTCTGATTTTTCTATAAAGTCCCACATCTCTTTCCCAAAACACTTTTTCAAATCATCATTGGTAATTCTTCAGGAAGTACATCAAACTTGCGTCTAATTCTATCAGGAGTATATAAAGCCGTATCTTCACTATGTCTAAGCTTCGCCAAAAAGTTGACTCTCTACGCCTTCATTTATAACATTACATAATGATTCTATAAAATTACGATTCAGGTGCAAAGTATCCAGGCAAAAAACAAATATTCTTAGAATGATCTCTATCACTTAATCGTAATTCATTCGGATTAAAATCTCTTTGTAAATAATCTCTCACTTTTGGTTTATGCTGATTATCCTTTATTCTAGCATCTCCATCAAGCATAAATATTACACGTTTGAAATAATTATCCGCTAATTGAATCTTGAATAATTCTTCGCACCCAAGCTTAGTTACTATCATATCAAGCGATATTTTATATTTAGTATATTTTTAAATTAGCAAGTCTTTTATCATATTCTTGCCAGAAAGTATTTACTTTATCTGCATTTCTAAAAACAATATCGCCCACCCCATGCAAAGATGACTTATCCAAGAGCCTCGCCAACGTATCAATGAGAATGAGAAATACCTTTTTTCCTATTTCATCTTCAAAATAAATTTTTGGTTTAGGCTGATGATAAGTAATCTTATCAAATAAATCAGCTTTCAATAACTCATTAATCTCTTCTTTTTCATAATGTTGCGGCATAGAATGGAATTTTTTAAATATATAACTGCATAGTTTCATTATCACGTTTTCTTCTTTAGTATCTCTTTAGAATTGTAAGGGAATGGGTGCTTAGTACAAACTGAATATTATACTCCTGTGCTAATTTATCAAATAAGTCCAACAATCGAAG
>ENA-OQBJ01000559-OQBJ01000559.1-human-gut-metagenome-genome-assembly--contig:-NODE-559-length-19057-cov-2.266350_pt1 | contig 19057 bp, 25 predicted proteins | sample MGYA00242743_ERZ504545 | MGnify/ENA primary metagenome ERZ504545 (study PRJEB26092, sample SAMD00036252) | human gut metagenome | host: Homo sapiens | study: EMG produced TPA metagenomics assembly of...
TCGGTCGGCTTGGAGGTGGATGTCGTAGACACTCTGTTCACTCCAGTCCACTTCGTTGCAGATACGGCGGCTCATTTCGTCCAGCACTTCCCAGGGGAAGCGGAAATAATCAGCCGTCATGCCGTCGGAGGAGGTGACGGCGCGGATGCCTACGGTGTAGTCGTAGTTCTTTCGTCGCCCTGTACGCCCACAGAACGGATAGCTGCGGGGAGGATGGCGAAGGACTGCCAGATATCATTGTAGAGGCCATGCTGTTTAATAACGTCTCTTACGATGAAATCAGCGCGGCGGAGGATATCCAGCCGTTCCGGTGTAATTTCGCCGATGATACGGATAGCCAGGCCCGGTCCCGGGAATGGCTGACGATTGACCACTTCTTCCGGCAGGCCCAGCTGACGGCCCAGTTCACGGACTTCATCCTTGAAGAGTTCGCGGAGCGGTTCAATGAGCTGGAACTTCATATCCTTCGGAAGGCCGCCACATTGTGGTGGGATTTGATGGTGGAAGCGGTGGCGGTACCGGACTCTACCACGTCGGGATACAGGGTGCCCTGTACCAGGAATTTCACGTCTTCCAGCTTATTGGCTTCTTCCTGGAAGGTATGAATGAATTCAGCGCCGATGGTTTTACGCTTCTTTTCCGGTTCGGTGACGCCCTTCAAGAGGGACATGAAATGCTTGGATGCGTCGATGTGCACCAGTTTCATATTGAACTTATTCTTGAAGGTATCTACCACCTGTTCTGCTTCGCCAAGGCGGAGGAAACCGTGGTCTACGAAGACGCAGGTGAGCTGTTCGCCGATGGCTTTATGGACCAGCACGCTGCTACAGAGGAATCTACGCCGCCGGAGAGGGCACAGATGACGTTGTGTTTGCCAACCTTTTCGCGGATGTTTTCCACAGCAATGTCGATGTAGTTGCCCATGGACCAGCCGCCTTTGCATTCGCAGATCTTGAAGAGGAAATTCTTCAGCATGGTGGTACCTTCCGGTGTGTGAACCACTTCCGGATGGAACTGTACGCCGAAGAAACGACGGGCTTCATCGGCCATGGCTGCGGTAGGCGTGAGGTCGGTATGACCGGTGAGACCAAAGCCGGCGGCATATCGGTCACTGCGTCGCCGTGGCTCATCCATACAGCGGTCTTTTCGGAAACGCCTTCAAAGAGGGCGCTGCTGCCGTTGCGATAAAAATCAGTGTGGCCGTATTCATGCTTTTCAGGCTTCGATACTTCGCCGCCCAGTTCCTTCGCCATCAGCTGCATGCCGTAGCAGATGCCCAGATCGGTACTCCTGCTTTGAACACGCCGGGATCCACCTGGGGTGCATTTTCTGCATTAACACTGGATGGACCGCCGGAGAAAATAATGCCCTTCGGATTCTGGGCAAGGATTTCCTCAGCGCTCTTGTTGTATGGCAGGATTTCGCAGTAAACGCCGCATTCGCGGACACGCCGTGCGATGAGCTGGGCGTACTGGCCGCCAAAGTCAACAATCATAACAATTTCCTGATGTTTCATCTGTTTCCTCCTGTGGAGACAATATCAGTAACGTAAACAATGTATTCCTTATTATATCACATTTGAAAAGCGGCTGGCGCCGCCTTTCAAAATGGGGCGCGGCTGGCGCCGCAGGTTGGCCGCCTGACGGCGGCGGGTTGTGTAGAAAGGTTGTGTTCGCTTTCGCTCAGGGGAAAGGTATCGCCTTTGGCGATGAATTTTATATGCTGCCAGAGGCAGCGAAAACCGTAAAACCGGGCTTCGCCCGATGGAAATGCACCCCTTTGGGTGCTGCGCACCACTTCCCCCGGAGGGGGAAGTTTATTCACTGCTCAGCCTTGAGCTAACTTAAGTAACTCTATGTTTTTCATAGAGCAAATCTCCCCCTCCGGGGGAGACGCCGCCGCAGGCGGCAGAAGGGGTGCATTTCCAATGTGGAGACCTGCAGAGGGTCTACAAGTCGGGCAAAGTTGGTTCTTTGCCTGCACATAAAAGGACCTTCCTATGAATTGCCCGACCGATGCCAAAGGCGCGGTTGTATGGTTTTCCAACGCCCGTCAGGGCGGTTTGCCTGTTTTTCTCGGGCTAAAGCCCGGTTGTCTGGTTTTTACCAGCTCACTAGTGCACTAACCCACTAAATCTGTTTTCTATAAACCGGCGGCGAAGCGCCCACCACAACCCTCGCGCCAGCGGCGCGTCAATCTTCAGAACCCTGAGAACCTTCGGCCCACAGGGCCGTCAACCCTCACGCCCGCCAGGCGTGTCACGGCAGCCCTATTTCAGTCCGCCTCAAACAGGGGCAGCGGTTCCAGATAGATAATATCTTTCCGTTTAGCAGCATCCCCTTCTGCCAGAATGGCTGCTTCACCCACCACATGGCCCCTGCCTTTTCAGCCAGCTGTTTCATGGCCTTCATGGATCCGCCGGTACTGATGACATCATCCACCAGGAGCACATTTCTTCCCTTCAGGAGTTCCACATCCGTATCCATAAGGTAGAGACGCTGTTTACCGGCAGTGGTAATGGATTCATCTTCCACCCAGATGGGATTTTCCATATAGGCTTTCACTGATTTTCTGGCTACGATATACTTCTTCATGCCCAGCACACTGGCCAGCTCGTGAGCCAGAGGGATACCCTTTGTTTCTGCCGTCATGATGATATCCGTATCTTTTGGCACCCTGGAAGCCAGTTCTTTGGCACAGTTTTCAACGATTTCCGTATCTCCCAGGATGACAAATCCCGCAATGGCCAATTTATCGGAAATATTCAGAATGGGAAGCTGCCTTGTGCAGCCGGCTACATGAAGTTCGTAATGTCTTTTTGCCATCATACACCTCGAAAAAAATAATGTATATCCTTTATGTAATATCCACCTGTGGCGGCGGAGTCGATGTGATTTCCACCTTCGGCGCTTCCGTAATGGTTACGGTCACTTGATCGGCATCGTCATTTCCCTTCTGGACGCTGCCCTTTTCCTTCACCCCGTTTTGTGCGGGCGGAGCCTGTACATCCATCAGGGGAATCGCATCATCGGGCGCTGTTTTTCCCGGATTGTCCTTCTTTGTCTCCATGATCTGGTCAATTTCACCGGACAGCCGGTCACGGGTACTGTCATCGGTCATGGCCTGTCTGATGAAATACACGGTCAGCGCTGCGGGATCCTCCGTATTGGAAGGGATTTCCCGCCAGCGCCCGTCCTGCCCCAGGGCCCAGGCCTTTCCATCCACGCTGTAGCGTACATGAATCCAGCTCTCCGTATAGGTTTGAGCAGACTTCACATCTACTATTTTCACCTTTGTTTGAAGGCCGTCTTCAAAGACATCCTCCACCGTCAAAGTAGACAAATCAAGAAAAAGGCCTGTAGCACCGTCGTTATAAATACCACCGGTATTCTGTATCATAGGATAGGTCTTGTCCCCATTCAGGTAATAAGGCTCAAAAGCTTCGGCCATCCCTCCCCAGGAAAAAGCCAGAGAGACCCCTAAGACCAGTGCCCACTTTTGAAATCTCTTCAACCCTTATCATCTCCTGTCTGATTCAACACCTTATTATATTGTACAATAAATTTGGCTGATTGAGTACTGATTTCATAGAGGAATATGAGGTGGTAAGGAAAAGGTTCAAAAGATGTCGGGTACCAGAAAGCGGCGGAGAACAGGGCCATCAGTTCTCCTTAAATTTTCGGACTATCCACAGGGCTTCGCCCAGCTCCTTCCTGTGGAAGGAGCCTGCGCTGCGAAAATCCCCCTGCGTCATCAATGCTGCATGGCGAAGTGCCAGAGCTCCTTCCTCTGGAAACCCCGGGGCCAGCGGATAGCCGATAGCGGACCACTCCCCCGGCTCACGAATCAAAAAAATCGGCGTCCCTTCCTAAGGAGGGGATGCGATTTGTTATGGCTGTTATTAAGCTCCCAGTTCGTCCAGCAGTTCTTCCGCTGCGTCTACAGACTCCTGAATTTCAGGACGCAAAGTGGCGTCATCATTAAGGAAACGAACTTCCGAAAGGGCGCGGATGAGGCGGGCAATCTGAGCCGTACGACCGATTAAGATTTTCTGGGCTGGAGAGTATTTCTTCCAGTCATTGTCCAGCATCATTCTGAATGGATTTGATATCTTCAATGCCATCTTCAAAGTAATCGGACAGGTCGAGGAGTGCATCTTCCGCTTTTCTGGCTTCGTGGCGACCAACTGCATGCGGATGCACATGTTCTTCACATCCTTCTGGAATTCCTGAGACGGGCGCTCATATCCTTCAGGGCATTCACATCTTCTGTTCCCCCGGTCACATCCAGTCCTTTGATTTCCGGTACCTTGGCATACTGGTCCAGCACGCCGGCGCCAAATCCGACAGCATCCACTGCACCTGCCAGGGTGACCACACTCATGGCTTTAGCGGACAATTTTTCCATTTCCCGCCAGTTCTTTCTTTCCTTGTTGAAATGTTCCAGTCCTGCCAGCGTATCGCAGTCATGGAAATCCACATTTTTCAGCTGGGCAAAGAGGCTGGTGAATTTTTTCATATCGCCGGACATGAGGGTGATTCTCACACGGTCCAGCTCTCCCAGTTCATCCTGGGCCCTGACCTTGGCCCGGTTGATTCTTTTCGTAGCCCTTCTTCTGGCCCTTTCCACTTCGCCGTTGATGCTTTCCGGACGGGCAGAATTGGAATTACCGCTGACTGCCCCTGCAATCATGCGCAGAATAAAAGAAATCGACATGACTCGTTCCCCCTTCAATCAGTATGATCTATCGAAACCGGGAAGCACTGATAAGTGAAATACATAAAGGAAACAGGAATGAAAGAGCCGCCTGCAGATATACATCTGCCTACAGCTCTTCCTCATGATTTCCAGGAAATAAACCAGCGATTCCCTATATATCTATATATGATTATAACATATAAAAAGTTTCTATGGAAAAAGAATCGCACTCACTGCCATATCCTGTGCTTTCAGGCATCCCGGAAAGCCAGTGCCTTCTTTGCCTTTTCGATAGCCTTTTCGCTTTCCTCACTCACTTCTCCTTTGTCATTCAAGAGATGGGGGAAGAGGATGGTAATGAGCTGGGCGCACTGGATAGCCCGGGCCACCTGCATCTTTTCAGACTGGGAATAGCGGTTCCAGTCTTCTCCTTTTCTTTCCAGAATGGTTTTCAAATCATCAATGCCGTCTACGAAATAATCATGAAGATCATTGAGCAGTCTGCCTCTTCCCTGCCTTCCGGCCAATTTCATCGATGGAGGCAGTGAGTTTTCTCACATGGTTCTGATAATTCTTCAACTCTTCGATGAGTTCATGAATGTAGGTCATATCCATGCTGTGGAAACGTTTATTGTCGATATTCACCTTCGGAAGGATAGCAAAGCTGTCCAGAATACCAAATCCCAGAGCCATGGGAGAATAAGCAGCAGCACTTACCGCTTCCAGGCTGGCAATCTTATCTGCCCGTGCAATCATGTCATCCACTTTAAAGCCTTCTTTCAGGAAGCTTTCAATTCCCGGAAGGCCTTCGCAGTCCTTCATGTTAAAATTGCGAATCATGGCGCAGTACTTGGTAAATTCTTCCATATGGCTGGAAGTAGCGGATACCTTGGCCCGGTCCATTTCACCGATTTCATACTGGGCGCGGCTGCGAAGGCGAAGCAGTCTTCTCCTTACACGACGGAATGCTTTATGAAGCTCACCCTCCAGATCCTTGATATAGGTTGGATCCTGAATTTTCCCATCTTCCATTGCCTGAAGAACCTGAAGAACATAAGTTATAGTCATATCAATTCCTCCTTTGGACTATCGGAAACCCCACCGCGGGGATTTGGACCATGAATCAGCACAATAACAGAAACCCGTTTCTTCTTCATCCGTCACGGCTCTCTTCCTCCTGCCTTTTCGCAAGGCCTTTTCTTACACCATTAATTATACACCATTAGAAAAAGACAGATTTTATAAAAACCTTTTTCATTACAGAAAAAATTTATAAGACGCAACAGAAAAGAAAGGGCTCTGAGGACTCTGAAGGTTCAAAAGGGACGTTTGACGCCAGCTCTGTAGACAAGGGGCTTCCGTTTCTTAGGATTGACGTCCCTATGGGCTGAGGGCTATCGACAGCCCTTCGGTCAATCATGATAAAGTCATCGTAACGGTCTTGCATTTGTCTTACCATGGCTGCATGACAAAGCGCCAAAGCCCCTTTTACAGAGAGGAGCTTTGCGTCGGAGGATAGCTGGATTTTCGTAGAAAATCCGAAACCCCAAAGGGGCCTGATAATTTTAAGGTGTCCCGGGTTACGGGATTTCCTTTCCAATCCTGATCCCGCCATGAACCGCTGCTTCATTTACCATTTTCCCACAAAGGCACCCATACCCACATGAGGAACACATAGAAGGCGCAGCTGCCAGGAGGCCCACCAGGGCGCCGTTGATACGGATGCCTTCCAGTTCGCTCCATACTTTGGATTCCACAAATTCATTGAGCTCCCGGTCTGTGAAGTTTTCCAGCACTTCCGTCATGGCAGGGGCCAGCCAGCCGTGTTCATAGGAGATGATTTCCACGGCCAGGTCTCTGGCGAATCGTCCATTCGTTTTCGGAAGCCCTCGTCATGGCCGGCGGCGGTGATAGCGTGGTGCAGGGCATTTTCCAGCTGGGGAACCAATTTTTCATGGAAGGCCCTGCCTTCTCCCCATTCTTCCATGAAACGGTCCACCGCCTCTTCCACTTTATCTTCCACCGGAAAGGAAGCGAAGAGGATTCTGCCAAAATCCCCCAGTGCTCTTTCCGTGGCCTCTTCTTCCAGGAACCGTCTCACCATGCTGTCCCAGCCGGAAAGGAGGGTCTTGCGGAAGGGATTGTCTTTTTCCTTCCAGGTTTCTATTTCTTCCCCCAGGGCATCCATGGCAGAATCTGCCAGGCTGTCGTAGTCTATGGCGCCGAAAAATTTTCCAAGGCCATAGACCAGGGAGCCGAAGAATCCCTTTTCTTCTTTATCCCCCCGGTCCTCCAGAAAGCGGGCTAGGGCCTCTCTATTTCTCTCGTCTCTGGTCCTTTTTTCCGCTTCCTCCAGAATTTTGTCAAGCCACTCTTCCCGATTCATTTCGGAAAGAATCTTCCCTTTGACAAAGGCCGTGAAGGCAGAGAGCTTCTTTTCTCCTTCCTTTCTTGCCATGGCGGCGGCATCGTTTTTATGGGCCTTGACAAAGGAAACGAACCAGGTCCCTGCTTTTTCCGCCAGATTTCTTTCCAGGCCTTTCCGATTTTCTTCTTTTTCAAGACGGCCAAACACCAGACGGGAAGCGGAAAAATTTTCCACTTTTTTCAGCATGTTTTCTCTGGAAAGGAGAGTGCTGTTGACCTCCCCCAGCTTTCTAATAATCCGCTTCCTGCTTTTGGGGATAAGCCGTCCCACCGGCAGATGGAAGGGCCGCCGGAAAAGAGCTTCCACCGCAATGTAGTCCGCCACGCAGCCGATGAAGCAGGACTGGGCCAGGAAATAGAGCACAGAGAGCCAGGCTCATTCTGCCAGGGACTCCAGCGCTGAGACAAAAGGTGACAAGAAAGAGAAGGAAAGCAGCCGCCATGAGAAAGTTGGCCCGCTGATACCGTTTCATATCATCACCCCCGCTGCAAAAAAGGTAAGACCCAGCAGAGCGCCGAAGAGGGAGCCGTTCAATCGAATGGCCGCCACTTCTTCCGACGCCGTCTCCTCTGCAAGGCGGGCCATGGTGTTCCCGTCGTACTGGGAAAGCTTTCTTTCCACCACCGATGATACAGCCTCATGGATTTCCTTTACATGGGGCAGCGCCAGGGAGAGGAGCCAGGCGTCGAAGCGGCGCCGTTTTCCCTCATCTTCCATCATGTTTTCAGCGTACAGTAGGATTTTCTCCGCCAGAAGGCCTGCCAGCTCTTCATGATGGGCCTGCCATTCACTCAGGAAGAAATCCTTCCCTTTCTCTTCCAGCACTGTTTCTGCCATATGAGCAATTTTCCGGTTCAGCTCCTGTTTCCAGGGGCTGTCGTTGGAAAGTCTTTCCAGCAGTCTGTCATACTTTTCGCCCAATGCCTTTCTTACCTCGCTGTCCTCATGAGTCAGGGTACCAGCCAGGTCAAAAATCTTTTTCTGAATGCCTTTGATGAATTCCTCATCCCTGTCTTTTACGGCCTTCCGGAAGAGGCGGTGAAAATTCAAAGGCCCATGAGCCTCATAATGGTCCCAGGCGGCGTGGTAAATATGTCCTATTTCTTCCAAAGTAAACTCATCCTGCAGGAAATGGCGTACTTCCTCTGCCAGGGCCTCCGAAAGGGCTTCTTTTTCTCATACTTTTTAAAGGAAAGCATCACCGACGCAGAATGGCAGCCCAGTCGATGGCAGGCAGCAGAGCAGAAAGGCTCTTTCCTGCCATCTGCCACAGCCATTCCTCGTGGAGGGAGGAAAAGGCGGCCTCCAGACCGTCGGTCAGGATACGGCTGAGTTCCTGCCGGTGCTCCTTCAGCCACCGCTCTACCACTGCTGACGGCACATGGTTCACCAGCAGCCTCTTCAGCCGCCGTTCGGAGAGGATTTCCTCCGTCACCATGTCTCTGGCCATGGCCACGATTTTATCCCGGCTTTTGGAGATGAGGCTGGTCCGAAAAGGTACGCCCAGGGGCTTCCTGAAAAGAGAAGTGACGCCGAACCAGTCTGCAAAGCCGCCTACGGAAGCGGCAAAGGAAAGGTGAAACAAGGCTCCTGCAGCCAGACTGCTTTCCTGAAAAGGCGCCGATGCCAGGGCGGCGGCAATGGAAATGCCCAGTATGCCGTCGGCCATCGTTTTTTTACGCATAAATCCTCCTTTCAGGAATCCAAAGTAAACACAGATGTATCCATAAATGAGCCAAGAGAAGAAACCCCATGCTCCAATGACACCAGTGCCTCCCCAGGACCTCCATGTTTCAATCAGCCCTTTCCTCGATTTCTTCCATGATGTTCCGGATTCTTTCCTCATTATCCCGATTCCCGGCGGCCCTGTTCAGCGCCAGGCACACAGAAAGATTGGCCAGGATATAGTCCTTTTCCGTCATAAAGGCGCGAAACCTTTTTTCATACATGACTTTCGTATGGCAGATGGCGGGACGGCAGTCATAGATACGGCATTTTCTGCTTTTCCTGTCATAAAAGGAGCACTGTCCTTTTTCATCAAGAAAGGGCCTCAGTTCTTTCACGTACCGGGCCTTTTCGCAGCAGAGGCCGCAGGCCAGGCAGGGGAAATCCATTATCCTCTACCTTCGGCAGGAAGGCCTCCACCTTTTTATAGGCCGTAAGGGACTCCTCTGTCACCGCCCCCTCTTTGGTAAGGATCGGCGTATCAAGCACCGCCTTCACGGCACCGGCGGTGGCAAGGGCCATGGCAATGGTTTTCTTTTCTTCTTCGCCATAGTCCCTATAGTCTGTGCCCTCTTCCTTCACCACCGCTTCCATCTTCCCGATGAGAGACTTGAAAATAGGGTCGATTTCAGAAATCAGATGTCTGAACATATTCGCCCTTTTCCCGATGGCCCGGCAGGCATCTCCGGCCAGCTTCATTTCCGCCTCCGCTTTTTCCGCTTTGGCCCGTTTGCTCTTGGCTATGTCCAGATTCTTATCGGCTTTGGCATCCATCATGAAACCCATCACCGCAATGGCAGGGCCTGCCACCAGACCGCCCAGCACAGCGGTGCCTCCTGCAATGCCAAGCTCCGGCCGCCAGGGTGCCGCCTCCCAGGAGGGCCAGGGTAGCATTGGTGGCCGCCGCCCCCGAAAGACCTGCAATGGCTGCTCCCGTACCGGCAGTGCCCAGAAGGCCGGCGGCGCTGTAGGCGCGAAAGCCATGAGCCTCCGGCAGCCAGTCCTTCCACCGTGCCCGAAACCATTTTCGAAGCAAGACTGCCCAGTTCCCCCATTTCCTTTAAGGCATCTTCGTTCACCGTAAATTCTGCCAGTTCGTCCATTCCGGCAGAACCGGTGAGCTCCACATGATGAATCTTTCCGAAGGTATCCACGAAACGGGTGACACTGCCATGAAGGATATCCACCTTCGCCTGCCCCAGATTTTCCAGGGCCCTGCCTGCCTCGTCCCGGGCAGCAAGGAGCGCTTTCTTTGCGTTCTCAAACTTTTCGTCAGCTCTGCGGTTGATTCGTTTCGCCCGGGCATTTTTATCGCTGGCATCCTTCGCCTTCTTTGCTCCCACAAGACCGGCCGCCACAGCAATACCGCCAAGAATGAATGGAATAGGCATGATGTACCTCCTTATAATTTAATGATGGTATCACTCTTCATTAATTCATCAAACTCATCCATATTATGATAGGAAACTTTGCCTCCCAGCTGCTGAATGATTTTGTCTGCCCCATGGATATAGCCGTCTGCGTCCCCCAGCTTCAGGCCCGACACCATATCCCCCAGGGCTTCATCGAAGGCCTTCCGGTTTTCCTTGAAATATGTCTCCGTGATTTCATCCAGCTCCCGCCGGTACTCCTGTATCCGGCGAATGGATTCCCCGCATTCCTTTTCGATGCGGATGCGCTCCTTTCGGGCCAGTTTTGCCGAAGACAGGGCGCCGCTCAATGCGGTAAACACCTTTCCTGACAGCATATACCCCACCATACCGCCGATGAGTGAACCGATGACAGGAAGCGGTATCAACACAGCTCCCGCATACATGCCGACCGCCGCGGTGGACGTGGCAATCCCCGTTTCCCCCAGCTGGGCAATACACTCGGAAGCGGTGATATTTCCATAGATATAATTTTTAATAATCCCTGCCGTGGCAAGAACCGCCGCCACCACCTTTCCCGGCACACCTGCCTGTCCCAGCATGCGGGCCAGGGAATTGGAAGATGCCGAAAGGCTATGGGAAATGACACTCACTGCGCCGCCGGCGAAATAGGAAAGGGCTGCCGCCGTGCCCGTCGCCTTCACCAGGTCTTTGATGGCTTCACCGGCTCCTTCTTCCCTTCAATCACTGCCACCATATTATCCACCGCCGCCATGGCACCCGAAAACACCGCTGCTCCGACAGCGGCCTTTACACCGGCGTTATGAAACTCGGCGGCCAGATTTCCTGCCCCCTTCAAGGTAAGGGACCGGTCCACATGGCTGCGCGCCTGCCGGCCGTCCTCCAAGGCCCGCTCCTTCGCCTCTTTGGAAAGGTGGATATCCTTATCCGCCAGATACCTGTCATCACCGTAGAAATCCGAATTCCTCCGATCCCGTTTCGCATTATTCAGCTTCCGGGAAATAGTCTTCAGATTCTCCGGGCTGTTCACCGCATCCTTGATGTCGCTATTGGTGACCCAGGCATCGTCCTTATGGGCCTCAAAAATCCGGTGCACCGGTTCCACATGGTCCGCCTCCGCCAGATGCTCCGTCCACTTCTTCCCATAGGCCAGCTTCGCCTCCTGCTTCCGAAGAAACAGCTTCTTGCCCGTATAGGGATCCTTCACCGCCTTCCCCGAAGCAAAGAGATTCTCCTTCGCCAGCCGCTTCGCCATGCCGTCGTCAAAGAGCTTCCGGTTCCCCCTATACTCCAAAGGCTTCCGATACACCTCAGCCAGCCGCCGCACCGATTCATCCACCGAAGCCCCCGCTGCCAGAGCTCCCAATGCATTTTCCGCCCGCCGCCGGCGCCTTTCCTCCTCGTCCATACCTGACCTCCCCATGAAATCAAAGACTGTGAGTATTGAGTATTGAGTATTGCGTGTAATGTGTTTTCTTCATTATAACCTATTTTCAAGGAGAAAGGTTCTTAAGATGGACTGGCCTAAAGGCCGGAGTCCTTAAGTTTGACAGCGGCTTATGGTCACGCCTGCGGCGTGAGGGTTCAGAAGGTTCAAAGGGTTCAAAGGGTGGAGGTATCGCCTTCGGCGATGCGTTTTGTAGTCAGCGTTACGGGATTTACTTTATGTCACCAGTGCTGCACGACGAAGAGGAAAAGCCTCCTTCCCCAGCAAGGGGGCGCCGAAGGCGACGGAGGATAGGGGAGTCAGTTGCATAAAAAGCAATTCCTCTAAATTTCGGACCTATCCTCAGGGCTTCGCCCAGCTCCTTCCTGGGGAAGAGCCTAAAGCCGCCTCCGGCGGCAATGGTAGGCGCCCTTTAAATGATGAAGGGCGCCTCTTATGATAAAATTGAAAAACCGCGCCCTCGGCCCGCAGGGCCGTCACCCCTCACGCTAAAGGCGTGTCCCTTACGATTTCCCTCAGAAACTCTTCCACCTGTTTTGACAATGACAATCCTGTCCGGCACCAGATGGCGAAGTGTTCGCAGTTGTTGGAAAAGAGGCTGTAGTCCGTTTCTCCCAGCCTCGACAGGGCCCGCTCCACCGTTTCATTATGGCTGTAGAGGTGGTAGCCGGCGATGGGCATGGATTTCGGGAAACGGCAGATGCGATAGCCGTCACTGTCGGCCACGAAGTCGTCCAGCGCCGCCTTTCTCACCCGCACGTCGCCGCCCCAGTCGCCGTCATCGGAGGCGTAGTGTACCACCAGACCCTTGCCGATGTACACTGCAAAATGTTCATACAGATTGCCCCAGCGGGAGACAGAGAGCACGTCGCCGGGGTAGAGGCGTTTGTGGGACTCCGGATAATCATGGGCTCCCAGAACCACCCGCTTCAGGGCATAGCCCAGAAGGGCATCGCAGATATCGTCCATACTTTCACCTTCAATCATCCAGACCGTCAAAGAGCCTGTCGATTTCCTCATCCAGCTCATCCATGAGCTCGTCCGCATCGTCCAGGGCATCGAAGGCTTCGTCCGCCATGGACTCTGTCACCCTGTCCAGCGCCGCCAGCTGCTCCGGCGTGAGGGAGGAGAGGAAATCATCCAGAGCGCGGTCCCCCTTCGTTTCCTCCTCCATCTCCTCCTTTGCCTTGGCAAAGTCCACCAGCTTATGCTCAAAGGGCACCTCCTCTTGTGCTTTTCCCTCAGCCGGGGCCTTTCCTTTCCCTTCTCCAAAATTGCCTTTGACTACTTTCATAAGACTCATCCTTTCTCTGTATTATGAAATCAACAGCTTGTATCTTAATTGTAGCAGAGCACATGGACAGTATATGGGATTCTGCTTTTCATAAAAAAGAAAATGAGGAAATCCGATTTCCGTTACCCCCAGCCAGCGAAAGGAGTAAAAAGACCACATAATCATTTGACAGCCGGTGGAGCGCTTCGTATACCAGCCTCTCCCCCTCACTGCCATGAAAATCCGTCACATGGGATGGATAAAAAATAGCCATACCCTCTTTTCCTCCTTATGAAAATGCGGGAGCCCTGTCCCGCATTTCATAGACACACCAGCAAATCCTCACAGCACTTTGGAAAGGAGCCAAAGCACAATGGCCGCAATGACTGCATAGTAGATGAGTGACAAAGAAAACTTAACCAGAAGTACCGCTCCTATCAGCGTAAGGAGCAGACAGCCGCAGCCTTTCATGATGGCCTCCTTTCCGTTTTACTCAAGATATTAGTGATTCCATGACAGCAGTAGACATTGGATAGGGGGATGTCAAGAATTTTTTGTTTTTAGATTAACCAATCGTATTTAGCGATTAGTTTGCTCATACGTTCGTCAATCAATAATTGGTTCATAACAGCCTGCCAGTTAAAGACCTTTCCTTTGCCCTTCCATTTGGTGTTCTTGAGCTCAAGGACACGGAGGTAGAGAAGCTTCAGGATGGCCTCGTCATTGGCAAAAGAGCCCTTACGGGTTACCTTTCTGAAACTGGAATTGATGCTTTCTATGGCATTGGTAGTGTACATGACTCTCCGTACATTAGAGCCGTAGTTAAACAGCTGTTCCACGTGCTGGAAGTTGTTTTTCCAGACCGCTATAGCCCCAGGATAGGCTGCCCATTTTCCCTTGAACTTTTCAAACAATCTGCGAGCTTCTGCTACATTGGTAGCCTTGTAGATTTCTTTCAGTTCTTTCAAGAACTCTCTGGATTTGTTCCAGGGAATATACCGCATGGAATTACGGATCAGATGGACAATGCAGCGTTGCACCACTGTGCCAGGGAAGATGGCAGCAGCGCCTTCTTCAAGGCCGCTGACACCATCCATGGAGATGAAACCAATGTCCTGTACTCCCCGGTTCTTGATTTCATCGAAAATCTGCATCCAGGTATGCTTACCTTCCGTTTCGTTGATCCAGATACCAAGGATATCCTTCTCACCATTGATGTCATACCCAAGGATGACGTAGACAGCCTTTTGTTTCAGGCTCTGTCAGTCTTCATGGGAACATACAGACAGTCGATGAAGAGAAAGGTATAAAAAGGAAACAGTGGGCGATTCTGCCACGCATATACTTCGTCCAGGATCCGGTCCGTAATATGGGCAATCTGTTCATGGGAGATGGAGAAACCGTAGATTTCTTCAATGGTCGAAGAGATGTCTCTCTGGCTCATTCCACGGCCATACATGGCAAGGACTTTCCCTTCGATAGAGGAAACATCACGCTGGTATTTTTGGATTAACTGGGGTTCAAAAGTACCTTCCGATCACGAGGGACTTGGATGGGTACCGTTCCCATGGAGGTCTTCAAGTTCTTCCTGGAATACCCATTTCTCGTATTCTTGGAATCCTCAGGGGTGCTGCCGTTCTTGGGATAGCCTAAATGGTTATCCAATTCACCCTTAAGAGCTGCTTCAAACAATGGTCCAAAGACACTCTTTAAGGCGGACTGCATCTCTTCGACAGTGGTCGGTTTGTAGGTTTCGTAGATTTCCTGCGCAATCTTTTCGCCAGGGGTAGGGGTACGCTTTGCCATGGTAGTAACTCCTTTTCCTCTTTCTCCCCTTAAGTATGAGGTATGAAAATATTTTGAGCAAGATTCATTTACACAAAATATTTTACACTACCTTGGAAGCAGACAGGAATGCAGGCTCTACCTTTCTGAGGGGTACTTCGTTTCGGATTCCTATCCGTTTCGGCCTTTCCTGTGGCCTATTTCAATTACCTCCACTTCCGTTTCATATAACAGTCATGGCAGTATTTGGGCTGTTTCATCTCGGGGTGCGCCCTTAGATAGCCCTTTTTGGCAGTAATTTTCCGACCACAGTTTGCACAAATTCCTATGACCTCTCTTTGGTTGCATTCATAGCAGTACTTTGTCCTTCTTATTTCCGGATGGTTCCGCAAGTACCCCTGCTTTACTTCAATTGGACGCCCGCAGCCTTCACATATTCCTACGCTTATCTTCCTGTTGCACTCATAACAGTATGACTGCTCTCTTATTTCCGGATGCTCTTGTAAATATCCCTTTTCACCTTGATTTCTTTTCCACAGCTCTCGCAAGTCCCTACCATTACCAACTCGTTTTTCTTAATTTCTTCACTGCAGTTTTTGCAATATGGTTCAGGAGAAAGTTTTTCTACATATTTGCGATAATTTGTATACAGCATTTTCCTGTGGCATCTTTTGCATTTATATATTTTCCCAAGGTTCAAACAGTCCGGCATATATCATTGAGCAAATCGGGGCAGAGAACAGTTTATGGCAAATTGCGCAGGTCTTCCGCTCTTCTTCAGCAGGCTGCCTGCTGACTGTCATTTGGGTCTCTAACTCAAAAATTTCAGGTGAAACCCTGACTGCTTCTTCCGAACTTTCCTTTGTTCCCACACCGGTTTCCGAATTATTTGGTTGTTCTTCATCCTGTTTGAAACGCCAGCCCAAGTCAGAATTCATCAATTCGTCAAAAGTAATAATCAATCCATTTTCTTTTATATAGTCAGCAATCCCGGTCAGGTTGTGCCCCTCGCCATACGAGTACAGGTATCCAAGAGAACCAACAATGATAAGGGTGTTTTTCGTCCTGGATAGGGCAACATTCAGCCTGGCGTTATCAGAGAAATACAGCGTTTTCGTTCGGGAGCGAGTCATACAGTAAATGACGATGTCTGATTCATCCCCCTGAAATGCATCGATAGTATCGATATGTATCTGATCATCTTTAGGGAATTCATTTTTAAATTTATTCCTGAGTTTTTTCTTCTGTCCTTTGTAGGGAGTAATAATAACAATTCTTTTATCATATTTCTCCCTTATCTTATGCACAAAGTCCGCCACAATTTCCACTTCCCTCATATTATAGGGACTGGATTGCGGGCTTTCCTTTTGTTCCACATAGGCAGCATCGTTTTCCATGTTCAGAAATATAAGATGATGGTCAAGCATTAATGGCGTTTTAAGAGCGCAGGATGCAGCGGATTTTAACTGCCCATCATAAAACAGCGGCTCACAAGATTTCCAATAACCGTCGGCATCCTATATTGCATATCCAGCATGAATTTATTGGAAGAGGGACACTGCTCATAAAGGTATTGAAAGAAGCTGGTGGAGAAAAATTTATTTTCATCGTCTTCAGAAACAACATCATTCAAGTCGACTCCGCCATTATATAAAGCGGGATCAATCACCGGTGGTAGCTGCTTATGATCACCAATAATAATCACTTTCCGAGCCCGATTGATAGGAATCAGCAATTCTCCCGGGAGCGCTTTTCCGGCTTCATCAATGATAACTAAGTCGAATGCAAGCCGATCAAGGCCCACCCTTTTCTGGGCCAGTCCCACACAGGTAGCTCCTATGATTGAAAAATTATTCAGCAAATATTCCCCAAGCTGGCTCCTGCTCGGTTTGGTTCAGCATTCTACCAACTTTTCTGCTGATAAGGTACCAGTCTTTTGGCAGATCATCTGCATTCATCGAGGATATATATTGTTCGAATCGATTTTCAAAATTAAAGTCCTGCAAATCCTCGGAAATTTTATCTTTTCTTCCGCACCGAACTACTGCCGCCGGTGATATATGAATCTGTTCTGCCAGTCCTCTCAATACATTATCAACGGCTACATTGGCTGAGAAACGATTAATATGCGTGAATCAGGATTAGAGGTTAATTCCTGATAGATAAGCTCTTTAATCAGTGTTCGTTTTCCTGTCCAGGTGGGCCCTGGATGAGAAATATATTCTCTGAAGAATTGGCTCGGTTCAGGGCCTGCAGCTGTCCATGGTTTGCGAGCATCTTTGAATTCCGGATTTCCCTGACTTGCCTTCCATTATCGGTGAAAGTTAAAGATGGCAAATCAAAAATAAAGAGTCTTCAGCTTTGGGTTGACCATCTGGCCCAAGCGGAATTGTTCCAGGGCTCTATACTGCTGCTGTTCAGGGTAAGGTTCTGCCTGTTCGTACAGATCTACTATATTCCCTGCTTCCCGCAGCTCTTCCGGCATTACCATTTCCTTTATCAGCAGCTCGCCACCGTTTTCGCTGATTTTTCCATCAACGCCCCGTCCATTATGGAGTTGGATAATGATTCTCGTCCTCGCCGTTTCATTAACCATTTCTTTTAAAAAGTGCTGAACACAAGGAATATCCATGGGATCGATTTTCCAGGTATGAGGATTATCGCAGCCCTTTACATGAATATTTTGAATCTCTTTCTTTCCATATTTCTTAATTTCAATCAGCCGCCGCATGACTTCATTCCACTGATTGAAAAACAGAAGACTGGACTGGTTTTTCTTAATTTTTTCCTGTTCGGTAAATTCTCTCTGCAAATAAGCAATCAGGTCCCTTGTATTGTCTACAATCGGCAGTATCTGCTCTTTCTTCTCATTAACTGCTTCCAGCTGCGCATCTACGACGACATAAATGTCATTAAAGCGAAACATTTCTTCCGATTTCAAGAAATGATCAAAAGTGAAATAGATATAGGGATTATCTGGATTTCCTCCCTCTTTTAAAGACACAACAAATACAGCCTTTGTCCCCAATTGAACCTTCAAATTTCCCTTATCTTCCATAGGACCAATATACCAATCATCCATGGAAGAGGTCAGCTTTTGGGCCTCCTTTTTGAAATCAGCCACATTAGAATTTCCAATGACCAGTGGAATTCTATCAAAAAATTCCACTTTTAGAACGTCATCATATTTTTCAGTCACTTGGGCAAAGTTACCACTATAATTCCAATATTTGACATAGACCCGGCGATGCTCACCTATGACAGGAATTCTTCTGTTTTCACAATCAAAACGGTTAAGGTGAAGGGTTACTCCCTTGTATGTCATCTCATATTTTTTGTTAGCCGAATTTTCCTGGTCCATGATTTTTTCTACAACAGCATCGATGCATACCGCTTTCTGGCGAATGGCAGTCTGGATAAACATGCCTTTCGCACAGGATAGGACCTTAACACTGCCATTTTCTGTTTTTTTATTATCCGTAACCAAGCAGTAAATTCTGTCCATTCCGGAATAATATGATAAATTTTCCGGATCTTCGCAACATGCCTTGTAATACAGAGAATCTCCCACCTCTATATCAAAGCAGTCACCATCCAGTTTCTCTCTTTCTACGCAAATAACCTTATTCTTATAAGGTACTTCCTCCGGCAGATGGATACTGAATGGCTCAATGATTTCGCCCTGTCTATTATAAACATATTGCAATCTATGGATATATTTGGAAAGATAACCTATATATGCATATTCTTCATGGATGAAATCATGGAGGCTGCTTCTGGCACTGAGCAAGGTCTGCTGCCGAAGCGGCGTTACTTGCTGGCTGTCTAAATGAGATTTCAACTGTTCTAAAAATTTTTTACAAATGTCAATTTTTTCTTTTGCATCAGCCATCTGTTCTTCCGCACAGCTCATTACATCTTCATAGTCAGCACGATTTTCTTCCTTCAGTTCTTCCAGTTCATTTTGGTAATAATCATACAGCTCGTCTGCGGCCGCATTTCTCATTTGTCGACATTGGTGGTTGTACCGATTACGGATGGCCCTATCTTTATTTAACTCAAACTTCGCAGGTAAAAATCCCCTGCACCCCTTGAAAGTCCAGGCTTTGTAAACAGAAAAATAGCATGAGTCTTGCCAGTTTGGTATAATTATGTTGGCTCAAAAACATACCAAGCACCGGAGGCTCATGCTATGAAAAGTATATCACAAACCACCCAGCAGATGGAATCCATTTCGAAGAAAACTTCGCTGTTCTTCCACCAATATCGCATCGGCCAGATTTTGCGGTCTGCCAACGCATGCAAACTCA
>ENA-OQBJ01000560-OQBJ01000560.1-human-gut-metagenome-genome-assembly--contig:-NODE-560-length-19008-cov-3.380753_pt1 | contig 19008 bp, 26 predicted proteins | sample MGYA00242743_ERZ504545 | MGnify/ENA primary metagenome ERZ504545 (study PRJEB26092, sample SAMD00036252) | human gut metagenome | host: Homo sapiens | study: EMG produced TPA metagenomics assembly of...
GGGGACTAGGGCGGCTTGAACCCGGCCTCGCCAGGTGGCAGGCGTTGGCACCGCCGGAGTTCAGAATCACGGCCTTCACATGGCCGTCGGATACGATGTTCCTCGACCACTGCACAGGGGCCGCGCAGAAACGGTTCGAGGTGAACACGCCGGCAGCGGCGTCAAGCGGTCCATTGTTGACCACGAGAGCCAGATCCTTCTTGCCTTCGACCGCGGAAATGCCAGCTGCCACGCCAGCTGCGGAAAAACCTTGTGCGAACGTTACGCTCACGGTGCCACTCCAATCTTCGTCAATCCTGCATCCTCAGGAAGTCCCAATGCCACATTCAGCGACTGCACGGCCTGCCCGGCGGTTCCTCGGTTGAGGTTGTCGATGGCCGCGAATGCCAGCAGGCGGCCGGCATGATGGTCGACGACCACTTGAATGTGGGCCGCGTTAGAACCGATGATGTTGGCGGTGGCCGGCATCACGCCTTCAGGCAGCACCACCATGAAATCCTGGCCTTCGTATGCATCCAGCCAGACCTGGCGGATCTCGGCATCCGTCATGCCAAGCGCTTTGTCGGTAAGTTTGGCGGAAACGGTGGCGAGAATGCCGCGCGCCATCGGCGCGAGAATCGGCGTGAAGGCGAGGGTGTAATCGTCCGCCTCCGCAGCACTCTTGCCGGCCGCGTGCGCGAAGTTCTGCAGGATCTCCGGAATGTGGCGGTGCGTACCGCCTACCGAATACGGCAGAGCGGAACCAAACGCCTCAGCCGCAAGCAGATTGGTGCGCTTGAGGTTCTTGCCGGCGCCGGAATAACCGACCACCAAATCAGCCACGATGTCTTTCGATTCGACAAGACCCTGCGCAATGCCCGGTTGCAAAGCCAGCGTGGTCGCAGTGACGTTGCAGCCCGGTCCCGCAATGCGCTTGGTGCCGGGAAGCGCTTCACGCTGACGGCTGTAGGAGCCGTCAGCCGCGACGCCGGTGATGAGTTCCGGCATGCCGTAGGTCCAATGCTGGTAGAAGTCACCGCCGTAGAACGCGTCCCACGCGCTCTTCTCCTCAAGACGGTGGTCTGCGCCCAAATCCACCACCACGGCATTCGGGTCAAGCTGGGAGGCCAATGCTCCGGAAGCGCCATGAGGCAATGCAGGATGATCACGTCATGGCCGTTGAGCACTTCCGGCGTGGTGTCCTCGACCACGAGGTCCGCCAACTGCGGAATGTGCGGCATATGCTTGCCAAGCTTGTCCCCCACCGAAGAATGTCCGGCGACGCAGGTCACTTCGAAATTCGGGTGTGCCGCGAGTATGCGCAGCGCCTCACCACCCGCGTATCCAGTCGCGCCGGCCACGGCTACCGTGTATTTGGCCATGTCACGTCTCTTTTCCTTGACTCGTTGAAACACATTCAGCATACACTTTATGCACTACATTGCATAATTATGCAGTTCAATCGTGTCGGATAGTGGTCACCGCCCATAACGGGACCGTTCAGACGAACATAAAAAGATTGGTTTCAGGCGGAAATCGAGCTGGAATCACCACTTTGTCCACTGCCACCGAACATGTACTGCATCATCTGGTTATACAAATCGGCTGTGGAAATGCCGTGAACCGTCATCCAAATCACCGCAATGGTGTACAGCACGTTGATAATCAGCGCTGCCACGCCAAGCGCGTAGCCTTTCATATGCAGTTTTTTGGTACGCCACATGGCGATGGCGCCCATCACCGCAGGGATGACCGGTACCGGCAGGAATAGTGCGAACACGAACGAGATGATCGCATAGCTATCCCAATGGCCGTACAGGGGGTTCTGGCTGGGATCATTCGGGTTGATGGGATATATGCCGGGCTGTTGGTATGGATTCGGCCCATACTGGTTTGGCCCGTATTGATTTGGTCCATACTGATAGCCATTGGGCTGGCCTGATTGCTGCCGTCCCGATGCATCATATGGATTCGCCGGATACCCGTTCTGCATATACGGATTCGTCTGCGGCCGCTGCGCCGTTTGTTGTGCATCGTCCGCCGGCTTGGGCTGGTCGGGAGCCCCATACATGTATGGATTGTAGTTCGCCGGATACTGGTTGGACATCGCGCCATATTCAGGCTGGTTGTACTGTCCGAATTCCGGCTGTGCCGACTGGTCCGACGGCGAAGACGACGAAACCGGAGCAGCCCCGGCCGCCTCCTGCCTTCGTCGGGGTTGATCGGCTGGTTCTGCTCCGGTTCGTTCATGTCGTCCTCTTTATCTTTTTGGTTACTTCGATGGACTTGACGTGTCAGGCACGCAGTTGCGCGCCCAGCTTCGCGGCCGCATCCACGATGCGCTTGCGAATGGCTTCGCTGTCCTCGGAGGTCAGCGTCTTGTCCTCAGCGCGGAACGTGACGGCGTATGCGAGGGACTTCAATCCCTCACCCAGCTGGTCGCCGGTGTACACGTCGAACAGGTCGATGCTCTCCAAGCTGTTGCCGGCGGCTTCGACGATGGTCTTCTCGAGTTCGGCGGCGGTGACGTCCGTCGACACAGTGAAGGCCAGATCCTGCTTGACCGGCGGGAAGGTGGAAATCGGCTTGGCCTGCACCGGCTTGCCGCTCAAGGTGGCGAACAGCGCGGTCAGGTTCAGTTCGAACGCGGCGGAATGGGCCGGGAAGCCCAACGCTTCGTTGACATGCGGGTGAAGCTCGCCGACCATGCGACGAACGTGTCACCTGCCATCACACGTGCCGCACGGCCCGGATGCCACTGCGCGGGTACGTCCTCAGCCTTCGGCTGGTCCAACGTGAGCTTTGCGCCGATGCGGTCGGAAATACGCTGCACGGCTTCGACTGCGTCGGACCAGTCCACGGCGCGGCGATCGCCCATCCAGCCGGAGTCGACGGCGTTGCCGGTCAGAATGCCGGCGACGTGCATCGGCTGGTCCGGCAGACCTGCGCAAGCGCGGCCAACTGCTCGTCGGTCGCTTGACGGCACCCGGCAATGCCGGAATCGCCGGAGCGTTCGGATCCCACAGGTAGACGTGTCCGATTTCGTACAGCGACACGTTTTCCACGCCACGGCGCAGGTTACGCTGCACGGTCTGCGCGAGGGTCGGGATGATGTCGCGACGCAGGAACGGGCGATCGCCGGCCAGTGGGTTGGCAATTTCGACGCTGACCTTCTTGGTGGCGTCGGCGTCAAGTGCGAAGTTCTTGTAATCTTCGTCGCCCACGAACGGATAGCTCAGGGTCTCCACCATGCCGTATTCGGCGAGTTCGTCGGCCACCTGGCGCTTGCGCAGCTGTTCGGCGGTCAGTCCGACCTTGCCTTCGACCGGTGCCGGCGGCACGGTGACCGGAATCTCATCGTAGCCGACCAGACGGGCCACTTCCTCCACCAGATCGCACGGTTCGTTGAGGTCCGGACGCCAGCTCGGCGGAGTCACGGAGAACTCACCGTTGCCACCGCCGGCCACAGTGCAGCCGATATCGGTGAGAATGTCGCTGATGGTGTTCACGTCAGTGTCCAGTCCCGCCACGCGGGCCACTTCGGACGCCTTGAACAGAATCGGACGACGATTGCAGACGGTGTTGTAATCAGTCGGGTGCTCGCTCGGCTCGCCGTTGCCGTACTTGACCAGAAGCTCGGCGGCCATCTGGGCGGCAGCCGGCTGCAGCTGATCATCCACGCCACGCTCGAAACGACGGGACGCTTCGGACGGAATCTTGTGACGACGTGCGGAACGCGCGATCGATACTTGGTCGAAATGAGCGGATTCCAGCAGGATGTTCTTAGTTTCAGCAGTGACCTCGCCATACAGGCCGCCCATCACGCCGGCGATGCCAAGCACACGAGAGCCACGCTCGCCGTTCGGCGAGTCGGTGATCAGCAGGTCTTCGACGCTCAGGTCATGATCCTTGCCGTCCAATGTGGTGAGCTTCTCACCTTCGTTGGCGCGGCGCACGACGATCGGTCCTTCAATCTTGTCCAGATCGTAGGCATGCATCGGCTGGCCAAGATCAAGCATCACGTAATTGGTGACGTCCACCGCCAAAGAGATGGAGCGCATGCCCGCGCGGATTAGGCGGCGGCGCATCCAGTTCGGCGTGTGGCTTGCCGGGTCGAAACCACGCACGGCGCGCGCGTAGTAGCGATCGCAGCCGACCACACCGTGAATCGGATTCTTGTCGTCGACAATCACTTCGATGTCGCTCTTGACACCTTCCGGCAGACCCTGAGTGACGGGCGCTTCTTGCCGAGGGCGGTTGCCGGATCAGTGTAGACGGCGCCAGTGGAATGGTGGTATTCGCGGGCCACGCCACGGTAGGAGAACGCGTAGCCGCGATCCGGGGTGATGTTGATTTCCAGCAGCGGCTGGTCCAGGTGCAGCAGATGCATGGCGTCATCGCCCGGCTGGAGCTTTTCGTATTCCTCCGGGGTGAAGCCGTACTTGCGTAGCAGGATGATGCCGTCGTGGTTATCACCCAGACCAAGCTCGCGCTCGGAGCGCACATGCCGTTGGAGATGTGGCCGTAGGTCTTGCGCGGTTCGATCTTGAAATCGCCTGGCAGCACGGCGCCCGGCAGGGTCACGACAACCTTCTCGCCGGCTGCCATGTTCGGAGCTCCGCAGATGATGCCGCGTGGCACCTTGTTGCCGTTTTCATCGGTCTCGTTGTATTCGTCGCCGACGTCCACATGACACCAGTTGATGATCTTGCCGTTCTTCTGCGGTTCCGGAGTGGCGTCGACCACATAGCCGACGACAATCGGGCCGGTGACCTGGGAGGTGTGGATCTCTTCCTCTTCGAGGCCGACCTTCACCAGATCCTTGGCAAGCTGTTCATACGTAAGGCCTTCCGGAACCTCGACATGGTCCTTGAGCCAATCAATGTCAACCATTGGCATGGGTCAATCACTCCCCCATCACAAACTGTTCGCTGAATCGCACGTCGCCTTCCACCAGGTCGTGCATGTCGTTGATGTCGTGGCGCAGCAGCAGGGTACGTTCCACGCCGACGCCGAAGGCGAAGCCGGTGTAGACCTCAGGATCGAGGCCCGCAGACTTCAGCACGTTCGGGTTGACCATGCCGCAGCCGCCCCATTCAAGCCAACCGGCGCCGCCCTTCTTATCGGGGAACCACAGGTCGAGCTCGGCGCTCGGCTCGGTGAACGGGAAGTAGCTCGGACGCAGACGGGTTTTGGCTTCCGGGCCGAACATGGCCACGGCAAGCTTGTCGAGCACGCCCTTCAAATCGGCCATGGTCAGATGCTTGTCCACGGCGAGGGCCTCCACCTGATGGAACACCGGGGTGTGGGTGGCGTCAAGTTCGTCGGTACGGAACACACGGCCCGGGCAGGCGATGTACAGCGGCACGCCACGGGTGATGAGTCCACGGACCTGATCGGACGAAGTCTGGGTGCGCAGCACCATGTTGGAGCCGACGAAGCCCGCGGCGTCCTTGGCCTGATTGCCCTTGACGTAGAAGGTGTCCTGCATCTGGCGGGCCGGATGGTCCGGACCGAAGTTCAGCGCGTCGAAGTCATACCATTCGGTTTCCACTTCCGGACCGTCGGAAATCTGCCAGCCCATGGAGATAAAGAAGTCCTCGACATCCTCCATCAGCTTCGGCAGCGGATGTCGGGCGCCAAGCGGCTTGCGGTTGACCGGCAAGGTCATATCCACGGTTTCGGCAGCAAGCTCGCGGGCCTCTTCTTCGGCCTTGACTTGCTTTTCCTTGGTGCCGAACGCACGACCGAAGTCGGCGCGAAGCTTGCCCATGAGCTTACCGGCGTCTTTCTTCTGGTCCTTCGGCAACGCGCCGATGGCCTTGCTGGCCTGCGTCATCGCGGATTCCGCTCCGGCGTACTGCGTCTTGATGGCTTTCAATTCCTCCATTGTGGAGGCGTTTTCGATTTTCGCGATGCCCTCGGCAACCGCATCGGTTACCGCTTGGGCGTCGAATACCGCACCCTCTGCCACGAGATACCTTTCTTATCAACCGTTTGTTTTACGCATAAAACGCGCAATTCCAACGTTTTTACGACTTCACATTCTTTCAACATGACTCGACATAGCCAAGCTCAGCAGCATCACCGCCGCGCTGGTGCCGAGATTGAGCGATTCCGCCTTGCCGTAGATGGGAATCGACACGATTCTGTCGACGCGTTCCAACACATCCTGGGTCAGCCCGCGCGCCTCGTTGCCGAACAGCACCGTCTTGGCTTGCGCAAGTGATTGCGGCACGGCAAGCACGTCCGTAAGCGGTTCCGGCGGCCGTGCGTCGGTACCATACACGTCGGCGGCGTACACGGCGAGTCCACGTTCCGCACACCAATCGAAATACTCGTCCGTGTCCATGGAGACGACCGGCAGATGGAACAGCGAGCCGGCAGTGGAACGAATCACCTTCGGGTTGAAGATGTCCACGCAGTCGTCCACCAGCACCACGCCCGCGCAACCGGCCGCATCCGCGGAACGAATCACGGTGCCGGCGTTGCCCGGATCGCGCACCTGCCAGAACGCGGCGACCATCGTGCGTTCGTCGGAATCGCCATCAATGACGGCGGAATCGAGGAAAGCGCGCATGTCGCGACGGCGAGCACTCCCTGCGCGTCGGAGCTCATGTGCTGCATGACGGCATGCGTCACCTTATGCACGTAAGCACCGGCCTGCATGGCCTTGCCGGCCATCTGCGCCACGGTAGGCGTGATGAAAGCCGCGTCCGGTTCGGCGGAGACGACCTCCACATACAGATCCTCGACGATGTCGGGATGCCAGGAGAGCAGTTCACGTACCGACTGCGGTCCTTCCACCATGAACCTGCCGGACCGCTTGCGGCCTTTCCTGTCGGCAAGTTCGGAGACCCTGCGGACGCGTTCGGCCCTTGGGTTTGCAATGACTTCGGATTTCATAGGCATACGCGTTAGCCTAACACCTTCGAAGCGGTTGGCGACGCGGCCATGTCATGTTTCGAGGCGTCCAGAAAACATCCAGCCGCATCCCAGCGCGAACAAAGCGTCTTTCTGTTGTATGCCAGATACAACTTTTACCATCAGCATAAACGCCGATCGCGAGCGGCGCGGAACCATCAATCGCTCATATCTATCGAAACACATAAGGAAACAGCCATGTTCGTCGTCAAAAACGCATGGAAAAGCGTCACCCGCAACAAGGGACGCAATATGCTCATCATCGTCATCGTGACCATCATCGCCGCTGCCGCCACAATCGGCCTATCCATCCGGCAGGCGGCCGCCACCGCAAGAAGCAGCGGATTAGATAACACCACCGTCACCGCGCAGATCAGCCTTGATCGCGGCAAACTCATTTCCGAATCGCGCGAGCAGTCCAAGTCGGATTCCGATTCGTCCGATGCTTCCGCCAAACCTGACTTCGACGCCATGCGTTCCGCTTTGGCCGACAAGCAGTTTTCGCTTGCCGACTATCAGAAGTACGCGAAGGCTTCATCCGCGATGAAATCCACTATTATATGGAGACCACGGGGTTGGCGGCGACCGACGATTTCCAGCCGGTCACCGATTCGTCCGGTTCGGATTCATCCAGCTCGTCCGGCTCGTCCAATATGAAGGATTCGTCTGATACCGCCGGTACGGATAACGGCACCCGTCAGGATGAACAGTCCGGTGGCCCCGACGGACAAATGGGCGACGTCGCGGGCAGCAAAGACGGCGCGGGCATGGTCAGCGGCGATTTCTCCCTAATCGGCTTCTCCAGCGACGAGGCCGTCGCCAACGCCTCCAATGGCAGCTTCACGATGGTGAAGGGCAAGGTGTTCGGCTATGACGCGAGCAGTGATGGCGATGCCATCATCTCCAAATCGCTCGCCGACCGTTCCTGACAATCCAATCGCACGTTTTTTCTGGAAAGGACCTCCCATGACAACGAATTCCGCGGATACCGCCGATACGGCAATCGCAAAAGAAGCCGTCGAAGCCAACGGCGCACAATCGCAGCGGACCAATCCGCCCACATTGCGCCTGGACAATGTCAGCTACGCCTACGCCAAAGGCGGCAAGCGTGTGCTGAAGAACATCAGCCACGATTTCCAAGCCGGCAAGGTGCATGCCATCACCGGACCGTCCGGAGCGGGCAAGACCACGCTGCTGTCGCTCATCTCGGGACTGGCGACCCCCACGGAAGGCATGGTGCTGGTCGATGGCGCCGACCTGTCGGAACGAGACCGCTACCGTTTCCGCAGCCATGACATCGGCGTGATCTTCCAAAGCTTCAACCTGCTGCCGAACCTTACGGTGGCGGAGAACATCATCCTGTCGATGGACGCGTCCGGCAAATCGTTCGACAAGTCGAAGAAAGCAATCGTCGAAGAATTGCTCAAACAGGTGCATCTGCCGAAGGAATACACGAACGAACGTATCCTGCACCTGTCCGGCGGCGAACAGCAGCGTGTGGCGATCGCCCGCGCGTTAAGCTACGGCCCTTCCATCATCGTCGCGGACGAGCCGACCGGCAATCTCGACCTGGCCACCCAGGACGACATCATGGGTATTTTCCGAACGTTGGCGCATGATGGGCATCGTTGCGTCATCATCGTCACGCACAGTCCGGAAGTGGCGAAGACGTCCGACGAGGTGTTCGAGCTGGCTCCCATCAGGCGTCGCAGATAAGCGTCGGCAGCTTCTCGAAAAGAAATACGGCATGCGTCCCCATGCAACGGACACGCATGCCGTATTTTTCCTGTTTCGGTTGGACGGTGGCGTTATGATTGGGCGCGTCGAAGTACAGGGGGTGCCGAATACGGCTGAGACGGCGACCGCCCGGACCCTTGACCTGATCAAGGTAATGCTTGCGTAGGAACAGTACCGGCAAAACACGTCGCGTCCCGTAGAGACGATCTCCGTTGTATTTCGGCTTGTGCACATACCCAATGGAAGTCGAGAAGGGACACCATGGCCAACGAAAAGCCATCGACGCAGACGCAGCCGCACGGCGATGCCGCAACCAGAAAGAAAACCGAAACGAGCGTGGCGGAAGCCGGTTCGTCAGCCGAAAAGAAGGTCACGCCGAAGAACGCCCTGCTGGGATTGCAGCATGTGCTCGTATCAAACGTGTGGCTTGATCCGGTGTTCGTGGCGGGCGCCATCGGTCTGCCGTTGGCATTGTCGTCGAACATGGTGAACGCCATTTTCATCGTCTCCGGCCTGGTCACGCTTATCCAGGCCACGAAACTGGTGCGCCTGCCCATCGTTCAGGGTCCTTCCGCGGCGTTCGACGCGCTGATGATCGCCGCCGGCACCGCCGGATCACTTGCCGCGGCCGGCACGTCCATCTTCATCAGCTCGCTGATTTTCCTGGTGCTGTGCCTGACGCGTGTGATCGAGAAGCTGCGGTTCCTGTTCGCCCCGATCGTATCGGGCGTGATCATCTTCCTCGTCGGCGTCTCCCTGTCGGGATTCACATTGAGCGAGTTCCTTGGCGGCGCGCCGGGAGACAAGGGCTTCGCCGATCCGAAGACGCTGGCCGTCTCCATCATCACCTGCGTGCTGGTGGTGGTGCTTTCCCAGTTCGGCAAGGGCATGGTGAAGGCGCTGTCGTATCTGATCGCACTGGTCGTGGGCACCGCGCTGTCTCTGGCGTTCGGCATGGCCGACTTCTCCGCGGTGGCTCCAAGCCGTGGCTCGGCCTGCCCAAGTTCATGCCGTATGGCGGTTTCGATTTCAACGCGGCGATTTTCGTACCGTTCTTCATCGCCTATCTGGTGGCCATCATGGAAGCCCTCGGCGTGTATCAGGCGGCCACGGAGATCCAAGGCACGAAGCTCCAGGACCGCCAGGTGCGTTACGGTCTTGCCGGAGAGGCCGCCGGTTCGGCGATCTCCTCGCTGATCGGCGGTTTCACCACCACCGCGTATCCGCAGAACGTGGCGCTGCTCAAAGTCACTGACGAAGGCAAGACCCGCACCCGCGTGCCGGTGATCATTGCCGGCGTGGTGTTCGTGGTGCTTGGTTTCATTCCGAAGGCGGGCGCAGTGCTGTCGCTCATCCCATCCCCCGTGATCGGCGCCATCTTCCTGCCGGCCGCCGCAAGCCTCATCAGCACCGGCTTCAACACGCTGCGCAAGGTGGAAAGCGACGACCGCACCCAAGTGGTGATCGGCCTTTCCCTGCTGCTTGGCATCGCCCTGCCGAACGCGTTGAGCGGTCTTGGAGGAGGAGCGCACGTGTTCTTCTCGAATTCGATTCTGGTCGGCGCGTTCAGCGTCGTGATTCTCAAGGCCTCATCATCGACCTACCGAACTTTATCGCACGACACGCAGACGAGCGGACGAAACAAGCGGAATAATCGAAAGCATCCGAATAATCCGACAACCATACGACGGAAAGGACATGGCATGAGCATGGGGCAATCGCAGGAATCCACGAACATCGACGAGACGAAGGAAACCATCAAACGGGAGGTGCTCGACTTCATCGCACAATACGGCTGCGGCAAGGCGCCCGATGAGGCGTTCGACACGCTGGCGAAGCATATCTTCGCCTTTCAATTCGAGCACAACCTCCCATACCGCGCCTACTGCATGTCCAAACGCGTGACGCCGCAGACGCTCGCCAACTGGATGCAGATTCCCCCCATGCCGGTGGACGGCTTCAAAATGCTGACGCTCACCTCCGTGCCCGAACAGGATTGCGAAGCGGTGTTCACCACCAGCGGTACCACGCATCCCGGTCAACGCGGGCGCAACTTCCACCCCGACCTGCAGGTGTGGGACGAGTCGATGATCGTGCCGTTCAGGCATTTCATCATGCCCGACCGCGAGCGCATCCGCATCGCGGTCCTCTCCCCCGCATGGGACATGAACGAGCATTCGTCGCTGTCCCGATATCTGACCCGCGCCGTGGAGCAGTGCGGCGCCGAAGGCAGCGGCTTCTTCTTCCATGAGGATGGCCTTGATTTCACGGGCGTCGAGCGCTTCCTCGACGAGGCCGCGGCCGACAGCGAACCGGTGATGCTTATGGGCGCCTCCTCCGCCTACCTGTATCTGCTGGATTATCTGGACAAGCAGGGCAAGACCTACGCTCTGGCCGCCGATTCCCGCGTGTTCGATACGGGCGGTTTCAAAAGCACGCGCACCGACATGACGGTCGACGACCTGTATGCGGCGTTCGAACGAGTGTTCGGCGTGAAGCGCTCGCATTGCGTGAACATGTATGGCATGACGGAGTTGAGTTCGCAGATCTACGATCAGAACATCCTGTCCTATTACACGGATGGTTCGTCGAATTATCTCAAAGCCACGCCGTCGTGGGTGCGTTCGGTGTTCCTCGATCCGGCTTCGCTTACGCCGGTCGCCGATGGCGAGCAGGGTGTGATCGCGCATTACGATCTGGCGAATTGGAATTCGTGCCTGGCTATTCTGACGGAGGATCTGGGTGTGCGCACCGAACATGGCTATGTGCTGAACGGTCGTGCGAAGGCGCCGAGGCGCGTGGCTGTTCGATCACCGTCGACGAGGTGATGGCGGCCAACGCATGAGCGACGTCGACATTTTCCACGCGCCGCGGGATTTCGAGTTCCATAATTTCGACACACGCAACGTCACGGCGTCCGATGGCGGCACGGCGACGTTGCGTTTCCCCCGTCTCGACGCCGATGCCGTGCATGCGCTGGCGGCGTCGGTGCGGCGGCATCGCGCCGAGAAACTGGCGCGGTATTCCACGGACGGGATCGTCGACGTGATCGCGCGCGCCGTAGAATTGTGGACGGATCCGGAATATCCGGAACGTCGGCTTGCGGAGCGGCTCATTCCCGCGGTCACCGGCTATGACGCGTCCATGGTGCGTATCGAATTGAAGCGGTACATGCGCATGTTCCGTCGGCGTGAGCTGCTGCGTTTCGTGGATGACGAGTTGAATTGCCCGCAGATGCTTGACGAGTATCGCCCGAACCGTTCGGGCGGATACACGCGGCTGTACGGTCCGGAATTGTCGTTCCACGTGTTTTCCAGCAATGTGCCGGGCATTCCCGTGTGGAGCATGACGATGGGTCTGCTGACGAAAAGCGCGATTCTCGCAAATCGTCGTTCGACGAGCCGCTGATGCCGGTGCTGTTCGCCCGTTCCTGGCAAGCGTCGACCCCGATATGGCGGACGCTTTGGCGATTGTGCTTGGCGCGGCGGCACCGTGGATTTGGAGGATGCCGCGATTGGCGAGGCGGATGCGGTGGTCGCGTACGGTTCGTCGCACACCACCGAGGCGATTCGCCCGCGCGTACGTGCCGGAAAGCCTTTCCTCAGCTACGGCGCGAAAATCGGCTTCTCGCTGATCGGCCGCGAGGCGCTTCGCGCTGATCTGTATGCCGGCACCGTGCATCGTATGGCGATCGACGTGGCCACATACGACCAGCAAAGCTGTCTGGCGCCGCAAACCATGTTCGTGGAACGTGGCGGCGCGATGTCTCCGGCGCAGGTCGCCGAACTGCTTGCCAGCGAATTGGACGGGCAGCGGCGCAAATATCCCCGTTCCACACCGTCCGAAGAGGAGTCCATGGCGATTCAGCGGTTGCGTTCCACCGCGCAGATGAAAGCGCTGATGCTGGCGCCGGCCCGATAGCCGCCGCGGCCGGCAACGCGGATGATGCGCCGTCGACGACCCGTTCGTGGTGCAGTCGCGTTCGGGCACCGACTGGACGGTGCTGTACTATCCGTCCATCGGCATGGCCGACTCGCTGTCCACACCACTGAACCGCACCGTCAACATCGTGGCGGTGGACCATGTCGAGGACGCGCTGCCCACGCTGCGCCCTTACGCGCAATGGTTGCAGACCTGCGGTGTGGCGCTCGCTCCGGACCGGCTGTTCGACGTGGCGCAACGCGTCGGCGAGACCGGCATCGACCGCATCTGCCCGGTAGGCGAGATGAATCGCGCGAAATCCGGCTGGCATCACGACGGCGGCTTCAATCTGCTTGATCTGGTGCATGCCGTCGATATCGAACGCAATACCGACACGTATTGCGACGGCTTCGACATGGATGTCGAATGATCGCGCGAATTCTTACGAAACGTTTTTCCGAATCGAAAGGAAATCCTCATTATGCAGCAGTCTGAAAACGCGCCGCTTGCCGGACGTGTGGCGGTGGTCACTGGCGCAAGCGTGGCATCGGAGCGGCGATCGCACGCCGTCTGACGCGTGCGGGAGCGTGCGTGGTCATCGATTATGTCAGCAACGACGAGCGTGCCCAGCAGTGCGCGCAACGGATCATGGACGATTGCGATGCGGCCGGTCGCGTGATCACATGCAAGGCGGATGTCACCGACGCCGAGCAGGTGCGCGGCATGGTGTCCACCACGGTCACCACGTTCGGCGGTCTCGACATTCTCGTCAACAACGCGTTCGCGCATTACTCGTTCGATCCGCGCAACCGCAAAACCTTCGGCTCGATCGGATGGTCCGATTACGCGGCGCAGCTCGAAGGCTGTCTCAAAGGCGCGTACAACACCTGCGAGGCCGTGCTGCCGCAGATGCGACGTCAGGCCGGCGGACGCATCATCAACATATCCAGCAACCTCGTCGACTCCCCCATCGTGCCTTATCACGATTACACCGCGGCCAAAGGCGCTTGGTGGGCTTCACCCGGTCCTTGGCGCAGGAGGCGGGCGCTTGGGGCGTGACCGTGAACGCCATCGCGGCCGGACTGACCGTGGGCACCGATTCGAGTCGGGCCACCACCGAGGACATGCGCGAGCGCATCATCGCCTCCACGCCGCTTGGAAGGCTCGCCACCGCCGAGGACATCGCCGGCGCCGTGGCCATGCTCGCGGGAGACGATGCCGCGTTCATCACGGGACAGACCCTGCATGTCGACGGCGGTCTGGTGATGCGCTGATATGCCGCATACGCCATGCGGCATGGGAATGATGGGATACGCCGATTCCTACCATGGCCATGGCATTCTCAAGGACCGACGTTCCACCATATGTTTGGACAATGAAAAGGGAAACCACACCATGTCGATAGGACAATCCGTTTCGAAGCATCGTTTTGCCTGTGTCACGGCGGTATGCGCGATCGCCGCCGCCTGCGGGTCGTTCGCGCTGGGCGTCGGCCGTTCCATCTGGTTCGACGAGGGGTATACGCTCATTGTGGAGAGCCAGCCATTCGCCCGAATGATGGATCTGCTGAAGGTCGACGTGCATCCGCCGCTCTATTATCTGCTGCTGCGCATGTGGATTTCGGTGTTCGGCTCGGATGTCATGGCATTGCGTGCGATGAGCTGCGTGTTCTGCGGGTTGACTGTTCTGATGTCGATGGTTCTGCTCCGTTTCATGGCCGGCGAGCGCCATGCCCTGTTGGCTTCGCCGTTTGTGGTGTTCGCGCCGCTGATGCTTCGGTACGGATATGAGATTCGCATGTATTCGTTGATCCCGTTCCTGTCCGTGCTGGGCACGTATCTGCTGCTGCGCGCGATGCGCGAGGATGGGATGCGTCCGGATCGGCGTCGGTCGGGACGAGGTTCGACGGCCCTTCGCAGGATTGCCGATCGACGATGGTGGATCGCCTACGCCATAGTGGTGGCGTTGGGCATGTACTCGCAATACATGATGGCATTCGTGTGGATGACACACGTGTTATGGCTGTACGTCGCGTTACGCCGTCATGGCCATGCGCGTCGTTTCTCACGCATGCTGATTCCCTACGCGCTCGCCGTGGCGCTGTACATTCCATGGATTCCTTCCGCGGTCGGCCAGTTCGCCTCCTCGACTTTGCCCCCGTTGAAGGAGACCATGAATCTGAGTGAACTCACTTCGGTGTTTTCCATTCTCACGACCGGCTTCGATGCCAAACGCTTGACTTCGGGGATGACTGTGGCGCTTCTGGCAATGTTGGCGGTGTTGATCGCAGGATCGTCGCGTTTGCGCGATACGGCCGGGTCCACGGTCCGGTCCGGCATGGAACCGTCAGCTGCCGGGTCAGTGGCGGCCGCCGAAGATCGCGCCGACAGCGGACGCGCGGCACGGCATCTGGCGTTTTTCGCGTTCGTCCCATTGTCGCTGCTGCTGGTTTTCGCGGCAGTCCGCGAACCGTTTACCGCACCTTATGGATTCTTCACCATCCGCTACGTGTGCCCATTCGCCCCGTTCAGCTATATGTTCCTGGGATTGCTGTGCTCGCGCATCGTCCTTGGCACGCGGGAGACCGGTGCCGGGGACTTTTGCGGCAAAGCCACCCGCTTCCTGCGTCGTTGGAGCGCATGGCTGCTGTCGATCGCGGTGCTCGCAGGCGGTTCCATCGGCTTCGCGTTCCAAGGAAACTACATCTACGAACAGCAGACCACGCCGCAAACCGCGCGGACGGCACACACCGTGGCCTGCGACGCGGATAACGCGGTGGTGACATCCAGCGAATTCGACTATATTGAATCCCTATACTATTTCCGCTCATGCGGCAACTACCATTTTCTGAAGGACGGCGAGGTGAGCACGCGCGGCGGTTACGCGCCGCTGCACGGCAGTCCCGCGCAAATACGTCATATCGATGACCTGGACACCGAAAGAGTGACCTATCTTGTCCGTGGCGGCGAGAAGATCCCCGAAACCAGGCATTACCGAATCGTCGGCACGACAGTCAACGGATCGAACAAGGCAATCACGTTGGAAAGGCGATAAATGAACATCACCGTATATCTGGGAGCCATGAGGGCAACGACCCGTCGTACAGGAAGGCCGTCGAGGAATTGGGCGCATGGATCGCCGGCAATGGCAACCGTCTCGTGTATGGCGGCTCGGATGAGGGCCTGATGGCTGTGATAGCCGATACGGTGCTGGCGCACGGCGGTGAGGTGACCGGCATCGAGGCGCAGATGTTCGCCGACCAAGGCGTGGCGCATAAAGCCTGACCGAACTGGCCATCGTGCCGAATATCACAGAACGCCGCACGCGCATGATCGAGCTGGGCGACGTGTTCATCGCCTTCCCCGGCGGTACGGGAACGTTGGAGGAAGTCAGCGAAGTGGTGTCGAAGATCTGCCTGGACCAACTGTCCCAGCCGTGCATCTTCTACAATCTCAACGGATTCTACGACGATATGAAAGCGTTTCTGCAGCGGATGATCGACGTGGGCTTCTCCACCGTGGAACGGCAGCATGGCATCTATTTCGCATCTGATCTGGACCAAATCGAACGGATCATCGACGCGCACGGCCAGCGGTGACCGCATCTCATATGCGCCTTCCGGCCCGCAGCGATGATGTGTACGAACACGCCCGTACCATGGACGCGTAACGGGATTGCGAAGCATGGAAGCAAGGAGGCGCGGATATGTATGAACAGGAGATTCCGGGCGATGCGGCGCACGAACGCGTATTGAGCATCGTCGTGCCATGCTACAACGAGGAGGAATCGATTCCGCTGTTCTACAGGGAAACGCGGAAAGCGGCCAACGAACTCCGTCAACGGCCGCGAGTCCAGGTCGAATACGTGTTCGTTGACGACGGTTCCACCGACTCCACCTTGGATATTCTAAAAAAAGCTGCGCGCGCAGGACAAGCAGGTGCACTATGTTTCCTTTTCAAGGAACTTCGGCAAGGAATCCGCCTTATACGCGGGATTGCGCGCGGCCAATGGCGATTTCGTGGCCACGCTTGACGCGACCTGCAGGATCCGCCGTCCCTGCTCCCCCAGATGATCGAGTTCCTCGACGGGCACGCGGACTACGATTGCGTCGCCACACGTCGTGAGACGCGCCGTGGCGAACCGATCGTCCGCAGTTTTTTCGCGCGCATGTTCTACCGGATCATCAACAGAATGTCGGAAACGGAGATCGTCGATGGGGCGCGCGACTTTCGCTGCATGACGAGACGATTCGTGGATGCGGTTCTCTCACTCAAGGAAGTCAACCGCTTTTCCAAAGGCATTTTCTCCTAGGTCGGGTTCAAAACCCATTGGATCTCATATGAGAACGTCGAACGTGCCGCGGGAAAAAGCAAATGGAATTTCCTCTCGCTGCTCAAATACTCGATTGAGGGTATCGTCGGCTTCTCCATAGTCCCGCTTGTCTTCTCGTCGATCATTGGGCTGCTGTTCTGCCTCCTGGCGTTCGCGGGAATCGTGTTCGTCGTGGTCAGGGCGATGATGTTCGGAGATCCGGTTGCAGGATGGCCCAGCATGATCTGCGTCATACTGCTCATGGGCGGATTGCAGCTGTTCTCCCTCGGCGTGCTTGGCGAATATCTGGCGAAGACGTATATAGAGTCCAAGGACCGTCCGATATACGTGGTCGCCGAGGAGGAGTGATTCCGTCGGTCTCCAAACCGTCAGGCGACCGGCAGGACGGCGTGCAAGATCGTCATGATCGTCAATCCGATGACCGCGGTGACGGTCAATGAGAAGCCGGCAAGCTTGGCATTGCCCGTCAGCGAGTCGGTGAATTTCGTAGAGAAAATCGTCACCGGGGCGAATGCGGCCAAGACCACGATTTCGCGGACACGTTCGTCCAACGGCAACAGGAACCATGCGGCCAATGCGATGAGGACGCTGAACAGGAAACGCCATGCGATGACCTTGCCCAGTTCCGAACGGTCCTTGTGATTGTCGGGAATCTCCATCATCAGCCGATCATGGCCATTGCAGCGAACGCGTTGGCATTGGCGAACGGCGTGATGAGCGTGACGATCCAATGTGGGACGCTCCACCCGGCAAACATGAATACCAGCATAAGCATGTAGCAGTCAAACGAGATGGACGAGTAGAAATCGTGCGCGATGTTCTTGATCTTAAGGCTCAACGGCAGGTCCTTGGCTGGGCTTCCCAAGTGCAGCAGCGAACGGGTGATGGTCAGGGATGCGGCGGTGGCGATGATGGCGTTGCCGATATCAAGCATGATGACCGGCAGGCCGGCGCTTGGCCCCATGAAGGTCTGCACCACAGGCAGGCAGAAAGCGCCGATGTTCAGTCCCGACGCGTTGAGCATCTGATAGGCACGGTAGCGTGGCTCGTCACCGCGCGATCCGAAATACACGACGAACAACGGAATCAGGCAGCAAATAAGCCGAATACGACAAGCCACAGCAGGTTCATCGGATGCTTGTTCGTGGCGAAGCTCATGATGATGGCGCATGGCAGAGTGAGGTTGAATACCAGTCCCTGAACCACTTTATAGGATTTGTCGGAGAAGATATGGATGCGTTTGAGCAGGTAGACGCTGATGATGACGAGTAGCAAAGATCCGGCTTGGAACAACATACGGCCGAGTATAGGAGCGTAAACGACGCATTGCGGGATCAGCAGACACAATGTGACCGTTGCCGAAGAAAGAACGACGCTACTTTGTCAGGGGTCATGTCCCTGACCATGCGCGAAAAAGCGTCATCCGTAAGGAAGAAAATGACAACGCCGGATCACCCGGGAAAGCAGTGCGTACGGCCATCAACACGACAACCTCATCGCCCGGTGCATTCGTCGACCGAGCGTATCCGGCGGCGCGACCTGGATGACTGGATCGCCGGCCTGTCCGAACGGCAGCGGTAAACGGAAAAGACACGACCCCCGCATGGCTCTTGCGAGTCGTGCGGGGGTCGTGTTTTCGGAATACAACTAGACCATAACTAGACCTGAGCTATACTGACAGGGTAAAAACCCAGTCGCCAGTAGGCTCAGGGGTTATGCCCGTCAGATGTGGAAGCCGAGGAAACCGTTTTCCGCTTGACGCGCCGAAACTGCGTAATATAGCCGCAAAAGCGTTGCGGGACAACGCTTTTGCGGTCTTTCGCGGCAACTATCAGCCGCCCTTTTTCGTGACATGCGATGACATGGACCTGCCAACTAGGTGCAGTATTAGGTGCAGCGCGCGCATAGCCACGGGGCATGAACCGGAAGACGAACATGCCGCGATACACGCTGACGCTCATCGACTCCACCAACCAGACCCCGCCGATTGTGCTCACCGCCGAATCCACCAGAACCATCATACGCCAGCTGACGAAACGGCTGGACCCCACGCCCGAACGCAGGCGCGTGCAGGGCTCCGGAGGATTCACCATGGAGCGCGGACGCGTCAAGGCG